>Ga0209429_10002436_pt1 | contig 10978 bp, 9 predicted proteins | sample BarGraNGADG00212_3_FD_184493 | JGI IMG/M metagenome (GOLD analysis project Ga0209429, IMG submission 184493) | Arctic peat soil microbial communities from Barrow, Alaska - Barrow Graham LP Ref core NGADG0004-212 (SPAdes) (version 2) | ecosystem: Environmental > Terrestrial > Soil > Wetlands >... | reverse complement strand
GCTCGACATCGAGGTGCACCGCCGCCGGCACCTCGCCGGCCAGCAGGCTCTGCACCGCGTGCCCGATCGCCTCGCCCTTGGCTGCCAGCGGCTGGACGACGGTGGTGAGCACATCCGGCGCGAGCCAGGCCAGGTCGAGCCCGTCGAAGCCGGCGACCGAGACGTCCTCGGGGACCCGCAGCCCGAGGTCCCGGGCCGCCAGCAGGACGCCGGCGGCGAGCAGGTCGGACTGGGCCGCCACGACCGTCGGCGGGTCGTCGACGTCAAGGACGGTGCGGCCGGCGGCCTGCCCCTCCTCGACGAGGGACCCTGCGGTCTCCACGACCACCTCCGGCTCGACGCCGGCGTCGGCGAGGCCCTCGAGGCGGTGCCGCGTGGGCGTCCAGTCCAGCGCCGCCATCCGACCGGCGGAGACGACACCGGCTCGGCGCGGAAGGCCGAACGGCAGGGCGACCGATGCGAAGCGCTTGTGACCGAGGTTCAGCAGGTACTCGGCCAGCTGGGCCGTTCCCTTGCGGTCCTGGATGCCGACCACCGGCACACCGGGGACCTCGGGGCCCTCGCCGATGACCACCGGGACGCCGCGCCGCTGGAGCGCGGTGAGGACGGGGTCGCCGCTGCGCGCACCCCAGATCAGGACGGCGACGTCCATCGGTGCGCTGGCCAGCAGCGGGTCGAGCTCGAGGCCGCCGTCGGCGGCGGCGGTGGCCGGGATCAGCAGGACGCCGAGGCCCATCGTGCCCAGCGTCCCGACCAGGCCGTCCAGCACCTGGATCGACACGGGGTCCCGGAAGCTGCGTCGCAGCTGGTCGCCGATGACCACCGCAACGATGCCGGACCGTCCGCTGCGCAACGAGCGGCCGAGGGGGTTGGGGCCGAAGTAGCCCAGCTGCGCGGCGGCGTCGTGCACGCGCGCCCTGGTCTCCGGGGCGATCGGGCCGGCGCCGGAGAATGCGAGTGAGGCGGTGGAGACGGAGACGCCCGCGGCCGTGGCCACGTCGGCCAGCGTCGGTCGGCCCTGTGACATATCACCCTGCCTGAACGGTTTCTCGGTTGACTGGGCGCCAGCCTATCGGCACACTTGAGAGGTTGGTCTCGAATCGTTTCGAGATCGTCCCATGTGCGGCCCGCGCTGAAGTGCCTGGTCACTGGACGGTCCGCGACCACTCCCGCCTGACGTCGTGCTCCGCACACCTGCCTACCGGATCGAGTCTGCCCGCATGTCCGCTCTGCCAGCCGGCCGCACGTCGTCGGCGTCCGAGGTCGCCCAGGCCCGCCGCCTGCTGATCAGCCTGTACTTCCTGACGGGCATCGCCGTGGCCAGCTGGCTCGCTCGGCTGCCCTCCATCCGCTCGGCGCTCGACCTGTCAGCCGCCGAGCTCGGCTCGGTGCTCGTGGTCGGTTCCGTCGGCTCGCTGGCCATGGTGGTCGTCGCGGGCGCCGTGACGAACCGCTGGGGGAGCCGCCGGGTGCTGCTCACCGGGGCCGTCCTGTTCTCGATCGGCAACGCTTTCGTCGGCCTTGCCCCCGCGGTCGGCAGCGTCGTGGTGCTCGCCGTCGGGATCCTGGTCTCAAGCTCCTCCTACGCCCTCTCGAGCGTCCCGATGAACCTCGAGACAGTGGTCATCGAGCGGCGGATGGGGCGCACCGTCGTGCCGCAGTTCCATGCCGCGTTCTCCATCGGCAGCGTCACCGGTTCGCTGATCGGCGCAGCCGTGTCCTGGGCCGGCGTGCCGGTGGTCTGGCACTTCTTGGCGATCAGCCTGGTCACGCTGGGCTGGCGCAGGTTCGCCGTCCCGGGTGCGGTGCTGCCGTTGCCGAGCTCGCTCACCCTGGTCGCCGACCAGGCGCCGGCGGCTCGTCGGGGCGCCGCCCTGCGCACCGCGTTCGCTGCCTGGCGGGAGCCGCGCACCCTGCTGATCGGCGTGATCGTGATGACCGCCGCCCTGTCCGAGGGGTCCGCGAACAACTGGCTGACCATCGCCGTCGTCGACGGTTTCACGCAGACGGAGGCCGTTGCCGCCCTGGTCTTCGGCGTGTTCGTCGGCTCGATGACCGTCTCGCGTCTGCTCGGCACCTTGGTCATCGGTCGGTACGGTCGGGTCAAGGTCCTGATCGCCTCGGCCATCTCCTCGCTGATCGGGCTGCTGACGTTCGGCCTTGCCCCCTCGCTGCTCGCTGCCGCGGCGGGCGCAGTGGCCTGGGGTCTCGGTGCCGGCCTCGCGGTGCCCATCGGCATGGCATCGGTCTCGGGCGACCGGCTGCGCATGGCCGGCCGGGTCGCGGTCGTCTCGGCCTTCGCCTCCGTCGCGTCCATCGCCGCCCCGCCGCTGATCGGGCTCGCAGCCGAGGCCGTCGGCATCAGGCGCGCGCTGCTCTTCATCGCAGGCGGGTTCGTGGTCAGCATCCTGCTCGCGCGCAACGTCCGGGGTGGGGAGTCCGTGCCGGGCACCGTCCGGGAGGACGACGCCGTCGTGCCGGTCCGGCGCGCGAACCTGAGCGACGCCGTCGTGCCCGCCCCGCGGACCCACGGCGCCCGCGACGCCGCGGCGGAACCGGTCGCCGCCGGAACCTGCTGAGATGGGTGCCGTGACCCACGACCGCAGCGGCACCCGACGCCGAGGGATCTGGGCCACCCCGACCGGTGACGCCCGGACGGCTTCGGTCGCGGTGTTCATCACCTTCTTCCTGAGCGGGTTCAACTTCTCCGGTTGGGCCGCACGCCTGCCCGCGGTCCGGGACGCCCTGGGTTTCAGCCCCAACAAGATGGGCGTGCTGCTCCTGCTGGCCGCGATCGGCTCGCTGCTCGCGCTGCCGATGTCCGGCGTGGTGGTCCAGTGGTTGGGCGCCCGGCGCACGGTGCAGGTCTCCGCAGGATTGAACACCGCCGGGCTGGTGCTCGCGTCCGTCGGGGTCGCGCTCGGCTCGGTATGGCTGACCGGCATCGGGCTCTCGATCTACGGGATCGGCACCGGCGTGTGGGACGCCGCTATGAACCTCGAGGGGGCGGCAGCCGAACAGCTGCTCGGCCGGTCGATGATGCCCCGGTACCACGCCGGGTTCTCGTTCGGCACGGTGACCGGGGCCGGGCTGGGCGCCGCCGCCGCGGCGCTGGGCGTCCCGGTGATCGCCCACCTCGGTATCGCCCTCACGGTGAGCCTTGCGGTGGTCCTGTTCGCCACCCGGCACTTCCTGCCCGAGGGCACCCACGACGCGCACCCCGACGACGCACGCGGCGTCCGGGGGGCGGCGAAGGCCTTCAATGCCTGGGGGGAGTCGCGGACCCTCCTGATCGGGCTCGTGGTGCTGGCCGCGGCGCTCACCGAGGGCTCGGCCAACGACTGGGTGAGCCTGGCTGTGGTCGACGGCTTCGGGACGTCCAATGCGGTGGGCGCCGTGGCGTTCGCTGTCTTCGTCACCGCGATGACCGGCATGCGCCTGCTCGGCACCGGCCTGCTCGACCGGTGGGGCCGGGTGCTGGTGCTGCGCCTGTGCGCCGCCTTGTCCCTTGTCGGCCTGCTCGTCTTCGCCCTGGCCCCGACCCTGTGGCTCGCCACCGTCGGTGTGGTGGCCTGGGGGATGGGCGCGGCCCTCGGCTTCCCGGTCGGGATGAGCGCCGCGGCCGACGACCCACGTCGGGCGCCCGCCCGGATCGCCGTGGTGTCCACCATCGGCTACAGCGCCTTCCTCGCCGGCCCGCCGCTGCTGGGCATGCTGGCCGAGCAGGTCGGCTACCGGCACGCCCTGCTCGCGATCCTGGCGCCCGTGGTGATCGGCCTCTTCGTCATGCATGCCGCCCGGCCGCTGCCCGGCACGGCACTCGCCGGCGTCGTGCCGCTTGACCCGGCCGTCGCGCCGGGCCTGGCCGACGTGGCCGACCGGACCGGGGAGCCGGACCACAACTAACCTGGAGGCGTGACGACCCCGCCCTCGCTGGCCGAGCTGACCACCCTGCGCCTTGGCGGGCCCCCGTCCCGCTACGTCGAGACCCGGACCGAGGCCGAGCTGGTGGCGGCCGTGCGGGATGCCGACGCCGCCGGTGAGCCGCTGCTGGTGCTGGGCGGTGGGTCGAACGTCGTCGTCGCGGACGCCGGCTTCCCCGGGGTGGTGGTGCGCGACCTGCGGCGCGGGATCGCGGTCGAGGGCGGCATCGGCAGCTGCGGGGGCGCGAGCCTGCGGGTCCCGGCCGGCACGCCATGGGAGGACGTCGTCGAGCAGTGCGTCGCGCAGGGCTGGGTGGGCGTCGAGGCGCTCAGCGGCATCCCCGGGTGCACCGGCGCAACGCCGGTGCAGAACGTGGGGGCGTACGGCCAGGAGGTGGCCGGGGTGGTGTCGACCGTGCGCGTGTGGGACCGCGAGCAGGCGCGCATCCGGACATTGGCCCTGGTCGAGCTGGGCTTCGGCTACCGCAGCTCGGTGCTCAAGCGTTCGCAGCGCGACGAGACGGGCGCGCCATCGTCCTACGCGCCGACGCCTCGGTACGTGGTGCTCGACGTCGGCTTCCAGCTGCGGCTCGGCACGCTCTCCGCGCCGATCGCCTACCCGGAGCTGGCGGGACTGCTCGACGTCGCCGTCGGGCAGGCTGCGCCGCTGGTCGAGGTACGTGCCGCCGTCCTGCAGCTGCGCGGGCGCAAGGGGATGGTGCTGGACCCGGCCGACCACGACACTTGGAGCGCCGGCTCGTTCTTCACCAACCCGTTGGTGCCGGCGGCGCTCGCGGACACCCTGCCCGATGGCGCCCCCCGCTACGCCGTGCGGTCGGCGCGCCCGGAGACCACCACCGGGCCGAGCCTCGGGGCGGTGGACCCTTCGCTGGTCAAGACCAGCGCCGCGTGGCTGATCGAGCACGCGGGGTTCACCCGCGGCTTCGGGCTGCCCGGGCCGGTCAGCCTGTCCACCAAGCACGCCCTTGCCCTGACCAACCGCGGCGAGGGCACGACGTCGGACCTGCTCGCCCTGGCCCGCACGGTGCGCGACGGGGTGCACGAGCGGTTCGGGATCACACTCGAGCCCGAGCCGGTCCTGGTCGGCGTGACGCTGTAGCTGCACGGTCGAGCCCTGCCAGGCCACGCACGGTTGTGCGCCGTCCGCGGAGCCGGCTTCCGCTCGGTGTGCGACCCGGGCGGGGCGGAAGCCCGGCATGGGCGACGCGCCGCGGCGCTACTGTTCCGGCGTGTCAGTGACCGACATCCGGGTACGTGGCCTGCGCAAGGCCTACGGGCCCGTGCGCGCCGTCCGGGACGTCTCGTTCGACGTCGCGCGAGGGGAGATCTTCGGCATCCTCGGACCCAACGGCTCCGGCAAGACCACAACTGTCGAGTGCCTGCAGGGACTGCGGCACGCCGACGCCGGGGAGGTCTCGGTGCTCGGGCTCGACCCGCGCAGCCAGGTGGCCCAGATCCGGCGGCGCATCGGCAGCCAGCTGCAGGACGCCGCACTGCCGGACAAGATCCGGGTCGCCGAGGCGGTGCGGCTCTTCGCCTCGGTCGGTGACGGCAAGGTCGACATGGACCGGCTGCTGGCCGACTGGGGGTTGGAGACCAAGCGCAACGCGGCGTTCCACTCGCTCTCCGGCGGTCAGCGGCAGCGGCTCTTCATCGCGCTCGCACTGGTCAACCGGCCCGAGCTGGTGTTCCTGGACGAGATGACGACGGGCCTCGACCCGGAGGCCCGGCGCGAGGCGTGGCGGCTGATCGAGCAGGTGCGTGAGATGGGCACCACCGTCGTTCTGGTCACCCACTTCCTTGACGAGGCCGAGCGGCTCTGCGACCGGCTGGTGGTGATCCAGGCCGGCGTACTGTCCGCGACCGGGACCCCGGCGGAGCTCGTCCAGCGGTACGCGGGCGGCATCACGGCGACCTTCACGGCCGACGTCGACGAGGCCTCGCTGGCCGGCCTGCCGGGTGTCACCGCCGTCGCGCGCCGGGGAAGCAGCACCGAGATCAGCGGCGAACCGGCGGCCCTGCTGCACCTCGGCCACGCCCTCGTGCAGCGTGGCGTCGTGCCGACGGACCTCCGCGTGCACCAGCCGTCCCTGGAAGACGCGTACTTCCGGCTGGTCGGGATGGACGGCGCAGACGGCGCAGGCGGCGCCGCCGATGCCGAGGAGCCCGCCCCCGAGGGAGGTGCCCGGTGAACCCCCGACCGTGGCTGGAGTCCGCGCGGGTGGAGCTCCTGCTGTTCGTCCGCGAGCCGATGACTGTGGTGTTCGCGCTCGTCATGCCCGCGGTGTTCGTCCTGGTGCTCAGCGGCGTGTTCGGGGACACCCCGGACCCGAGCGGGGCGGTGTTCCGCGGGGTCGGCGGCTCCACCTACTACACGCCCGCCTACATCGGGCTGGCGGCGGCGTCGGTGGGCCTGATCCTGCTCCCGACGCACCTGGCCGGATACCGCGAGCGAGGGGTGCTGCGGCGGCTGCGCGCGAGCGGGGTCCCGGTGACCGCGGTCCTGCTTGGTCAGGTGGCCGTCGCTCTGGCGCTCTCCCTGGCCGGCGGTCTGCTGGTGGTGGCGGTGTCCTTCCTCTCCGCCGACCCGGTGGGCGCCGTCGACCCGTGGGGGGTGCTGGTCGCGGGCACCGTCGGGGCGCTGGCCTTCGCCCTGCTCGGCCTGGCCCTTGGCGCGCTGCTGCCGTCCTCCAGGGCCGCCCAGGGCGCGGGCGTGCTGCTGTGGTTCCTCGTGTTCATGCTGGGTGGTGCCGGGCCGCCACCTGAGGTCCTGCCCGGCGTGATGAGCGACATCGGGGACTTCACCCCCCTGCGGCCGCTGATCATCGCGTTGCAGGACCCGTGGTTCGGCAACGGCTGGAACGGCGGCCGGCTCGCGGTGCTCGTGGGGATCGGTGCGGTGGCCTGGGCGGTCGCCGCGTTCCGGCTCAGCCGCGACTGACGGCCGCCTCGCCGGGCGCCCGCTCCGGCGCCGAGGCGGCGAGCCAGGCATCGATCCCGGCCAGCAGGCGCGCCCGCACGGCCGGCGTCGCCCGTGAGGCCCGCACCGACGCGCGGGCCAGCCCGGCCAACGCGGCGTCGTCCAGGCCGTGCACGTGCCGGGCGACCTCGTACTGCGCGACCAGGCGCGAGTGGAACAGCAGCGGGTCGTCGGCGCCGAGAGCGACGGTCGCCCCGGCGTCGAGCAGGGTGCCCAGCGGCACGTGACGGGCCTCCGCGTACACCCCCATCGAGACGTTCGACGCCGGGCACAGTTCCAGCGCGACGCCGCGGCGGACCACCTCCGCCAGAACGTGCGGGTCCTCTGAGGCCCGGACCCCGTGACCCAGCCGGTCCGGTACCAGGTGTGTCAGGATCTCGGCGACGTGGTCGGCGCCGAGCAGCTCGCCGCCGTGCGGCACCGCCGCCAGGCCGGCCCGGCGGGCGATCGCGAAGGCCGGCGCGAACTGCTCGGTGACGCCCCGGCGCTCGTCGTTGCTCAGCCCGAAGCCCACCACCTGCCCCGCGCCGTCGCCGGCGTAGCGGGCGGCCAGCCGCGCGAGCGTCCTGGCCTCGAGAGGGTGCCGGATCCGGGACGCCGCCACCACGACGCCGACCTCCACCCCGGTCGCTGCGCTCGCGGTGGTGGCCTCGTCCAGGACGATCTCCAGCGCGCGGGTGAGCCCCCCGACGAACGGGGCGTACGAGGTCGGGTCGACCTGGATCTCCAGGCGCCCGGACCCCTCGGCGGCGTCGTCCGCCGCCGCCTCGGCGACGATCCGCCGCATGTCCGCCTCCGAGCGGACGCAGGTGCGCGCGGCGTCGTACAGGCGCTGGAACCGGAACCATCCCCTGGCGTCCGCCGGCACCTCGAGGGGGTCACCGTCCAGGAGGGCCTGCGGGAGCCGGATGCCATGAGCGTCCGCGAGCTCGGCGAGGGTTGCCACCCGCATGGAGCCGGTGAAGTGCAGATGGAGGTGCGCCTTGGGCAGGGTCGCCAGGTCTCGCACGCTGTCGAGTGTGCCAGGGTCAGGGCGACCGCAGGATCCCGCGCTCCAGCGCAACGGTGACGGCACGCGTCCGGTCGTCGACACCCAGCTTGGCGAAGATCCGCAGCAGGTGGGTCTTGACCGTCGCCTCGCTGATGAACAGCTCGACGCCGATCTGGGCGTTGCTGCCGCCGCGTGCGACGACGGCCAGCACCTCGAGCTCGCGGGCCGTCAACCGCTCCGCCGCGTTGCGCACCCCGGCCACCAGTCGCCGGGCGACCGAGGGTGCCAGCACCGTCTCGCCGCCGGCGACGGCCCGCACAGCGGCCACCAGGTCGTCCCGCGGGGTGTCCTTGAGCAGGTATCCGGTCGCCCCGGCCTCGACCGCCCGCAGGATGTCGGCGTCGGTCTCGTAGGTGGTGAGCACCACCACGCGGACCGTCGGCGTGGCCGCGAGGATGCGCTCGGTCGCGGTCGTCCCGTCCATCACGGGCATCCGCAGGTCCATCAGCACGACGTCGGGCCGCAACGCGGCGGCGAGGTCGCACGCCTGTGCACCGTCGGCTGCCTCGCCGACCACCTCCAGGTCGGGTTCCCCGGCGAGCAGCCCGACGATGCCGGCCCGCACTACCGGGTGGTCATCCACCACGAGCAGGCGGATGCTCACCGGTCCTCCTCCCCGTCGGTGCCGTCGGTGTCCGCGCCGGACGGCAGGGTCACCTGCACCCGGGTACCGAGCCCGACGTCGCTGGTCACGGCGAGCAGGCCGCCACCGGAGGTCACCCTCTCGCGCATGCCCCGCAACCCGAAGCCTTCCACCGCAGCGGGGTCCATGCCCTGCCCGTCGTCGACCACCTCGAGCCGGACGGTGCTGCCCGCGGCCGCTGCGAGCACCAGGTCGACGGTGCTGGCCTTCGCGTGCCGGCGCACGTTGGACAGCGCTTCTTGCGCCGCCCGCAGCAGGATCACCTCGCGATCGCGCGCCAACCCAGCCGGCGCGTCGTCGTCGGCCACCACCCGGACGCGGACCCCGGTCTCCTGGCCGAACCGGCGGGCCAGCCGTTCCAGCGCCTCGACAAGGGTCGACCCGTCCAGGCCGACCGGCGCGGACGCCGCCACCAGCGCCCGCGCCTCGGCGAGGTTCTCCCGGGCGGTGCGCTCGATGAGTGACAGCCGTTCGGAAGCCTGCGCCGGGTCGGACCTGCGCAGATCGGCGGCCGCGGTCTGGGACAGCATGATCACGCTGGTGAACCCCTGCGCGAGGGTGTCGTGGATCTCCCGCGCCATCCGCTCGCGCTCGGCCAGCACGCCTGCGGCGTGGTGCGAGGCAACCGCGTCGGCCTGGGCCTCCTGGAGCCGCGTGAGCAGCTCCGCTCGTTCCTCGCTCTGCTCGGCCACCTGGGTCACCCAGAGCCCGAGCAGCACCGAGAAGGCGACGGCGATGCCGGCCTGAGTGATCAGCGACCCGGCCTCGGCCAGGGAGTTGATGTCCGCCTGCAGGCCGAGGGTGGTGAAGACGAGGATCGTCAGGACGACGGTCAGCAGCACACCGACCCGCCGGGACGACGCGAAGTACCAGACCTGGCTGTAGGCGATGAACAGCAGGAGCGTTCCGGTCTCGCTCGCGGACACCACGATGGTGACGGAGACGAGCATCACGGCCAGGTACGCCAGGGCCAGTCGGGGGTTGCCGGTCGTCGTCGCCCGCCGTCCCAGCACCAGGTAGGCGACCAGCAGCACCGCGAACACCGCAAGGCCGAACGCCACCGACGGCGTGGACGACGGCCGCTCGAACAGGAACGCCGCGACGCCCAGTGCCCACATCGCGTAGAAGGCCAGGTCCCAGCCGCGCAGCGACCGGGCCCAGAAATGCGCCCGGTCCGAGCGCCAGGAGGCGTCGGACGGCGCGAGGTCGGCCGGTCGGCCGATCGGTTTGGACACGTCGGGCCTCGGGGGCAGGTGTTCCGCCCCCGAGGCCGTCGTGCCGGGCTCAGCCGTCATCGCGCCGCCGCCACCGGAACGTGCGCAGAGCGACCACGAGCCCGAGAACCAGGTATGCGGCCAGGATGGCGGCGGTCCGGCCGTGCTCCCATGAGCCAACCGGCTCGATCGTCTTGGCGGCCTCGGGCAGGAACACCGAGCGCATGCCCTGGGCCATCCACTTCAGCGGGAAGACCGCGGCCACCTGCTGCATCCAGGCCGGCAGGTTGCTGAACATGAAGAACACCCCGGAGATGAACTGCAGGACCAGGACAACGGGGGTGACGACGGCGTTCGCGGACCGGGCGGACCGGGGGAGCGACGAGAACGCGACACCGCAGATCGCCCCGGATGCGGTGCCGAGCACGAACACCCACGCGAAGGTCCACCAGCGCCCGGGCTCGGTCGGCAGGTCGACGCCGAACATCAGCGCGGCGACGCCGAGCAGCAGCAGCATCTGGATCACGCTCGTGGTGAGCACCGAGCCGACCTTGCCGAGGAAGTACGCCGACGACGGCATCGGGGTCCCGCGCAGGCGCTTCAGGCCGCCGGCGTCGCGCTCCTCCGCGATGCCGATGGCCAGGTTCTGGAAGCTCGACAGGAGCACGCCGGTGGCGATCATCCCGGGCAGGAAGTAGGTGGCGAAGTCGAGCGTCCCGTTGGGGCCGAGGTCGATCCCTTGGTCGGCGAAGACCGTCGCGAAGATCGCCAGCATGATGATCGGGTAGGCGAAGATGAAGATCACGGCGTCGCGCTCGCGGAAGAACTGCAGGAGCTCCAGCCGGGTGCGGGCCAGGGCGAGCGCGGCGGCGGACGGCAGGGCGACGCGAGTGGCCTTCGCAGGCGTCGGGGTCAGGGCGGCGGCGGTCATCGGACGGCTTCCTTCGCGGTGTTCTCGGTGGTGTCGGGTGCGGCGCCCAGGTCCTCGAGCCCCGTGAGATCGCTCTCGCCCACCAGGCTCAGGTACACGTCCTCCAGGCTCGGGCGCAGCACCTGCAGCCCGGGGATCTCGGCCGGCGCGAACCGCGCCGCCAGCGACTGGACCACCGAGGTGGGGGTTGCGGTTTGCCGCTCGCGCGGCACCCC
>Ga0209429_10002433_pt1 | contig 10982 bp, 13 predicted proteins | sample BarGraNGADG00212_3_FD_184493 | JGI IMG/M metagenome (GOLD analysis project Ga0209429, IMG submission 184493) | Arctic peat soil microbial communities from Barrow, Alaska - Barrow Graham LP Ref core NGADG0004-212 (SPAdes) (version 2) | ecosystem: Environmental > Terrestrial > Soil > Wetlands >... | reverse complement strand
CATGCAAGGCATCCTATATTGTTTCAGGTGATTCTCACTTGCTTGATCTTAAGGAGTATGGAACTATTAAAATAATAAATCCAAAAACTGCTCTTGAAATATTGAATAACTTATAAAAATATGCCAGCTCATGTCCCTATGCGATGAGCTTGAAGCCGACTCCTGCACTCGCAGGCGGACAGCGAGAAGCTGATGGAGGCGGTTGTGGGGAGGATGCTGGCGAGGGAATAAAAATAATGAAAAGATATATACGATATTAATAATCTATTAACATTGCATTAATATGGTAAAAGCTATTGTGAATATAAACGAAAATGCTAACAGGGTATTAAATATAGTAAAAGCAAAACATGGTTTGAGAACCAAATCTGAAGCCATTAATATAGTGGTAAGCGAGTATGGAAAATCACTTCTTGAACCTGAACTTCGGCCTGAATTTATCGAAAAAATCAAAGCACGGCAAAAAGAGAAAACAATTAAGATATCCAATTTTAGCAGCCATTATGGCTTAGATTGAAATGTATTCTCTTGAAGTAAGGGAAAGCGTTGACCGGATATTCTTAAAACTTGCCAAGAAAGATCCAAAAAAGATGCAGATAATCGAGAAAAAAATAAAACATATTTGTGAAAAACCTCTGCATTTCAAACCCTTAAGAGTGCCGATGCAGCATTTACGAAGAGTCCATGTTGATAGAAGCTAATGTCTTGACCTATTCAGTAAATGAAAAAAATAAAGTCGTGATAATAGAAGATTTCGATCATCATGATAAAATCTATTTATCGTAATTTGTCGCTGCATCGTCGCGAGTGTAAACAAGCTAATGTCCCTCCGCGATAAGCTTGAAGCCGGAATCATGCGCTCGCAGGCGGACCGGTGATGGAGGCGGTTGTGGGGAGAATGCTGGGGTGTGGCACTGATCCGCACAATTCGCGTTCTATCCCTCGATTTTTCTCTTAACCGATGACCCATGAATCGCAATCTTCATTAACTATCCAAACAAATTGTCTATATATCCGGGAGGCAAAACTGATGCAAATTGATGAACAATTATTTGAATTCACTGATGAATTAGGTCCTGAAAAGATAATTCATTTATATGAACCGCGAACAAGGATGAAAGCGATCGTTGTTGTGGATAATACCGCGGCAGGTCCTGCTATCGGAGGCATCAGGATGGCTCCCGATGTTACTTTTAATGAAGTACGAAGGCTTGCCCGCGCCATGACATATAAGAATATCATGGCTGGACTTCCCCATGGCGGCGGGAAATCAGGTATTATTGCTGACCCGAGAACCGTGAATAAGGAGGAGGTCATAAGGACATTCGCACGAGCAATAAAAAATCTCCTTGAATATATTCCCGGACCAGATATGGGGACTGATGAATCAAGCATGGCTTATGTTTATGACGAAACTTCGCGTGCTGTTGGCCTTCCCAGGGAACTTGGCGGTATCCCTCTTGATGAAATAGGAGTGACCGGATACGGTGTGGCACAATGCGTTGATGTGGCAAAGGATTATATCAATCTTGAACTGGATGGAGCGCGTCTTGTTATTGAAGGATTTGGCAATGTAGGGAAACCTGCTGCCAGGTTTCTGGCAGAGAAGGGTGTAATTCTGATCGGAGCAAGTGATTCTAAAGGCACGATATTTAATTCCAAAGGACTGGATGTCGAGGAATTGATAAGAGTCAAGGGATCAACGGGTTCTGTGACAGATTATAAAGGCGGGGAGGTTTTAAAAACAACAGACCTTTTGCTGATAAATACTGACATCCTCATCCCTGCGGCAAGACCTGATGTGATAAGTGATGCAAATGCGGATGTAGTGGATGCAAAATTGATAATCGAAGGAGCAAATATCCCGATTACTGAAAGTGCAGAAAAAGCGCTTCATGACAGGGGGATCCTTGTGGTTCCTGATTTTGTGGCAAACGCGGGTGGTGTCATTACTGCTTCGGTTGAATACCATGGAGGTACAGAAACATTAGCCCTTGACAAGACAAAAAATACCATCAGGAGAAACACAAAGGAGATCCTTGATAAGGTATATAGCGATAAAACATATCCAAGAGAGACAGCCGTCTCAATCGCAAGACAACGGGTCTTGCGTGCAATGAAATACAGGAAATGAATATAATGTTAGCCTCAATATTTGAACCGGCTTCAATAGCAGTTGTGGGCGCCTCCAACAATGAAACAAAATGGGGCGGCATGATACTTAAGAATATACTGAGCGGATACAAGGGGGCAGTATATCCTGTTAATCCTAATGAAAAAGACGTGCAGGGTTTGACTTCATATTCTTCTGTTCTTGATATTCCGGCTGATGTGGAAATGGCTATTCTGGCAATTCCAGCCACACTGGTACTTGGGGTGGTGGATGATTGCGGAAAAAAAGGAGTAAAAGGACTCGTGGTATTGACAGCTGGTTTTAGCGAGACAGGAAAAAGTGGGGGAGATCTTGAAAAACAGCTTGTATCACTTGTAAGAAAATATGGGATGCGAATGATAGGACCAAACACCCTTGGCATTGTAAATGAGCCTTTTAATCTTAATGCAAGCGTTATAGGTAAGCTTCCAAAACCTGGACATATCTCTTTTATCACACAGAGTGGAACACTTGGGCTTGCGATAGCTGATTGGACGATCGATATGGGTATTGGGATGTGTAAAATAGTAAGCACAGGGAACAAGGCAGATACGGATGACGTGGACCTTATAAAGTATCTGGATAATGATCCTTCGACGGGTGTTATAGCGATGTATATTGAAGGAATAACGCGGGGAAGGCTGTTCCTTGAGACGGCGCGGCGGATAAAGAAGCCAATTATCGCCATAAAGACCGGACGATCAAAAAGGGGTCAAAAAGCGGTTTTTTCACACACCGGTTCAATAGCAGGTTCGGATGAAATATATTCAGCCGCTTTCAAGCAGGCTGGTATCCTCAGGGTTGACACAATCAATGAAGTTTTCGATGCATCCCTTGCTTTTACATGCCAACCGCTTCCCAGAGGTAATAACGTTGCAATTCTCTCAAATGGGGGCGGCGCATCGATCGTTGCTGCTGATGAGTGCGAACGGCTTGGATTGAACATAGTTGATCTTACACAGGAGACAAGGGATAAAATAAAGGCGGTAATTCCTGAATATGCATCAAGTTCAAATCCTGTCGATACCGCAGGAACCGTTTCGTTTAAAATATTTTCAGAGACGATAAAAGCGCTTCTTCGCGACCCCAATGTGGATGCTCTTATTGTAATTTACGTGCATACCCAGTTGTCAAATGCAATACCTCCTGCTGAGGCAGTTGTGGAAATAAAACTAAAATGCGAAAAACCAGTGATAGCATGCTGGATGGGCGGCGCCGGAACGGAACAGGGCGTGGATATCCTGAAAAGCGGATGTCTGCCCAATTACTCGGTTCCGGAAAGAGCGGTTAAAGCGCTGGCAGCTCTTGTGAAACACAGGGATTTCCTGAAAACTACAAAGACGGATGATGTTATGCCTGAAAACCTGGGGGGATGAGATGAGTTTCATTCTTACAGAGCATGAAGCAAAAAAGCTTCTTGCAAAATATGGGATAGCCGTTACAAAAGAGAGCATTGCGCAAAATCCGGATGAAGCTTATGCGATCGCATCACAGATAGGAACGCCAGTGGCAATGAAAATATCATCTCCTGATATTTCACATAAAAGCGATGTGGGTGGTGTGGAACTCAATATCGTTGCAGGCGAGGCAAAAGCGACTTATGATATGATTATGTCACGGATAAAGAAAGCCGTTCCTGATGCGAGGATCGAAGGCATCCTCGTCCAGCAGATGGCGCCGCCCGGTCATGAGATGATCGTGGGTCTAAAGAAGGATGCACAGTTCGGTCATGCCCTGATGTTCGGTCTTGGCGGCATTTTCGTGGAAGTGTATAAGGATGTTTCATTCAGGGTCGCACCGATTGGAATAAAAGAAGCGCTGGATATGATATCAGAGATCAAGGGATATCCAATTCTAAAAGGCATTCGTGGAAGGAAGCCTGCAGATATTGATGCTATTGCCCGCGTGCTTGTTTCGGTGTCTGAGATGGCGCAAAAAGAGAATATTATTGAGCTTGATATCAATCCCCTGATCGCTGGAGAAACCGGAGCAATAGCGGTGGATGCCAGGGCGATGATAGAGGGAACTAAACCTATTTATTTCTAAAACCCATATTATCCACAAATGCCTACAATATGTGAAAAGATATTATCCCGCGCATCCGGAAAACCCGCGTTTGCAGACGATTTTGTAATAGCGAATATAGATTATGCAATGGCACATGACGGGACAAGTGTGCTTGCCACAAAAGCATTCAAGGAGATGGGAGCAAAGAAAGTATGGGATCCTGAACGGATAATTATTCCTTTTGACCATATTGCACCGGCGAATAACGAAAATGCCGCAAAGCTCCAGAAAAGCATAAGGCAATGGATAAAAGAGCAGGGGATCACGAATTTCTTTGATGTGGGGGAAGGGATTTGTCATCAGGTTTTGCCCGAACAGGGATTTGCCATGCCGGGAAAACTCATAATAGGTGCCGATTCACACTCCTGCACTTATGGCGCTTTCGGGGCATTTGCCACTGGTGTGGGTGCAACTGACATGGCTGAGATATTTGCAACCGGGAAACTATGGCTTCGAGTTCCGCAAACTATCAGGATAAACGTGGACGGGAAACTTGCAAAAGGGGTGTCAGCAAAAGACATGACACTTTTTATAATTAAGAATGTAGGAGCAGATGGTGCAAATTATAAAGCGATCGAATACTACGGAAAGACCATAAGTGATCTATCAATACCCCAACGCATGACACTTTGCAACATGTCCATAGAAATGGGGGCAAAAACAGGCATCTTACCCCCGGATGAGAAGACCTTCAAATACTTGGAAGGAATAGCTCGTGATAGATATACACCCATATATGCAGATGAAGACGCGAAATATTGTAAAGAATTCAACTTTGATGTGCAAGATCTTGAACCCCAGATCGCAATTCCTCATGAAGTCGATAATGTAACAGGTGTGGGAACGGTGGCAGGAACGCCACTTGATCAGGTTTTCATAGGCTCATGCACGAATGGAAGGTTTGAAGACCTTGAAATCGTCGCGAAGATCCTTGATGGGAAAAAGGTCAAAGTAAGAACTATTGTGCTTCCTGCATCGCGTTTTGTGCTCTTAAAGGCAACTGAATCAGGAATTATTTCAACTCTTTTAAGATCGGGTGTCATAATCGCACCCCCCGGCTGCGGCCCTTGCCTTGGCGCACATATGGGGGTGATCTGTGAAGGGGAGACATGCCTTTCCACATCCAACCGCAATTTCAAGGGCAGGATGGGAGCAGGAGGATTAATATATCTATCTTCCCCGGAAACAGCTGCAGCGAGTGCATTAAAGGGTGTAATAGCTGACCCGAGAGGACTATATTGAATGTTTTATCGTTATTTGACGATGTAGGGTTCGTTAATTTTATATCCCATCAAATCAATAACTCGTCCTAACATGAATGAAAAAGCAGAAATTGCTTCGACAAATGTACCTCCTGATTCTGGTATTAATCCTCAGAGTAAGAATGGTTCTTATCAGGACTTAAGGAATAAATTGGCTGAAAAAATGGCAGGTGAGATTACACTTTCAGATAATCCCGGAGAGACGCTAAAGAAATGGCGTGCAAGTTTTGAAATATCGCAAACTGACCTGGCTTCGTTTCTCAAAGTCTCACCTTCCGTGATCAGCGATTATGAAAGCGGAAGAAGAAAATCCCCTGGCATATTCATCGTCAGTAAGATCGTCGAAGCGATCCTTGAAATGGATGTAGGGCGCGGTGGTGCGAAGATTCGCTCATATGAAGGAATGCTTCGAGGAGGATTCAGCGCTGATGCCATTTATGATATTCATGAATACCTCTCCCCATTGTCAATTGAAGAGCTAATAAAACTCATAAATGGAGAAGTGGTCTACAGACCGCCAGCGGAATTCATAAAACCATTATATGGTTATACGGTTGTGGACAGCCTGAGGGCGATCCTCCAACTATCATACAATGAATTCCAGAAATTATATGGGTGGAGCTCTGAAAGAGCTATGATATATACCCAGGTTTCAACGGGAAGATCACCCATGGTAGCCCTGAGAGTCACGAATTTAAAACCCGCTCTCATTGTGATTCATGGACTTACAGCACAGCAAGTAGATAAGATAGCGGTAAAGATAGCAGAGATAGAACATGTCCCCCTTGTTGCAACGGTCATGCCAATATCGGATCTGATCAGGGCACTCCAGTCGCACGATCTTAAACATTAATATTTTATTATAAACAAAAAAATGAGGTACAATAGATGAGTGTTGGAATTGTTTCATATGGCGCTTATATACCCAGATACAGGATACGGGTTGAAGAAATAGCAAAAGTTTGGGGTGCAAACCCAAATAGCATAATCGACGGGCTAATGGTTTATGAAAAATCAGTGCCCGATCTTGACGAAGATACAATAACGATCGCAGTGGAAGCTGCACGCCATGCCATTAATCGCGCTGGCATAGATCCACAGGAAATTGGAGCACTTTACACAGGTTCGGAAAGTCATCCCTATGCAGTTAAACCTTCAAGCACAGTAGTTGCTGAAGCTGTCGGAGCTACACCCAACCTTACCGTAGCAGATTTTGAGTTTGCCTGTAAAGCAGGGACAGCCGCCATCCAGACATGTATGGGTCTGGTAGAAGCCGGAATGATAAAACTTGGAGTGGCAATAGGCGCTGATGTTGCACAGGGCGCGCCGGGAGATGCCCTGGAATATACAGCCGCAGCAGGGGGAGTTGCTTATGTCATAGGAAAGAATAATCTTGTGGCGAACATCGAATCCACATATTCATTCACTACAGATACACCAGACTTCTGGAGAAGGGAAGGAATGCCTTATCCAGAACATGGCGGTAGGTTTACAGGAGAACCGGGATATTTTAAACATGTTACATCTGCAGCCCAGGGTCTTTTGAAAAAAATGGGGACTAAACCTTCAGATTACAATTATGCAATATTTCACCAACCAAATGGGAAATTTCCCACACGAGCAGCCAAAATGCTGGGTTTTAATAGCGAACAGATAAAACCGGGTCTTGTTGTTACGCGTCTGGGGAATACATATTCAGGTTCGTGCATGATGGGACTTGCCGCAACCCTTGATATTGCAAAAGCCGGCGACAGGATCTTTATGACATCATTTGGTTCTGGCGCAGGAAGCGATTCTTTTAGCTTTACCGTGACTGACAGGATTGAGGAAATACGCAATGGCGCACCAAGTGTTGAAAAATTAATGGCAAATCCTATATACATCGACTATGCGACCTATGCAAGACACAAGAATAAGATTAAATTATGAGGTGAAAAAATGAGAGATGTTGCTATCATTGGAGTCGGATGTACGGAATTCGGCGAATTATGGGATAAATCATTCAGGGAGCTTTTCGTGGAAGCAGGAGTAAGCGCAATAGAGGATGCTAATGTCCAGGGTGGGAAAATAGATGCCCTGTATGTTGGAAATATGAGTGGAGGGCGGTTCATAGAGCAGGAACATCTTGGCGCGCTCATTGCGGATTATTCGGGGCTTGCAAGCCTTCATATCCCCTCAACGCGCGTGGAAGCCGCCTGTGCCTCAGGCGGGCTTGCACTGCGACAGGGAATTATTGCAGTGGCTTCCGGTTATCATGATATTGTAATTGCGGGTGGTGCTGAAAAAATGACGGATGTGGGCGTTGAGACCACAACTGATGCCCTTGCAGCAGCATCCGACAGGGAATGGGAAGGTATAATGGGCGCCACGTTCCCGGGTCTGTATGCCATGATCGCAAGGCTTCATATGCATAAATACGGGACAACGCAGGAACAACTGGCAGCTGTTGCGGTAAAGAACCATCACAATGGGACTATGAATCCAAAAGCCCAGTTCCAGAATGAGATCACTATCGACACTGTAATTAATTCAGTGATGGTCGCAGATCCATTACGTGTTTTTGACTGCTCCCCGATATCTGATGGCGCATCAGCTGTGGTAATTGCTCCTGCTGATATCGCCAAAAAATATACGGATACACCCATATATGTAAAAGCGTCTACACAAGCAAGTGGAACTATTTCGCTTCATGACAGACCCGATATTACCACGATCGATGCAACAATTGCGGCAGCGAACAGGGCTTATAAGATGGCAAAGGTAACTGCGAAGGATATTAATTTTGCAGAAGTCCACGATTGTTTTACAATAGCTGAAATATGCGCGATAGAAGACCTTGGATTTGTAAAGAAAGGCGAAGGTGGAAAAGCTGCCGAATCTGGTCTGACCGCAATAGGAGGAAAGATCCCTGTAAATCCGTCAGGAGGATTAAAAGCATGCGGTCATCCTGTTGGAGCAACAGGCGTAAAACAGGCTGTTGAAATGGTACTCCAGCTTCGCGGTGAGGCAGGAAAAAGACAAATTGATGGCGCAAATATCGGTCTTACGCACAATGTAGGCGGCTCAGGCGGCACTGCTGTTGTCCATATTTTCGGGAGGGATAAGTAATATGTCTGTCCCACGATTCTGGAGAAGACTCAAGAATATTTATAATCTCATCGGAACACACTGTAATAAATGCGGTAGCTATTTGTATCCACCCAGGAACATGTGCCCCAAATGCAGAAGGAATGGCATGACTACGCCTTTTAAATTCAAGGGTTTTGGTGAAGTGGTTACATATACGATCGTACATACAGGCGCTAAGGATTACACTAAACTCACACCTTATATACTCGCCATAATAAAACTTGAAGAGGGGCCAAGACTAACCTCCCAGGTAATATGCGATCATTCACAGATCCGCATTGGCATGAAGGTAAAAGCAGCATTCAGGAAGCTTGGAGAAGAAAGCGAAAAGGGAATGATATATTATGGGACAAAATTTGTCCCGATGGAAGATTAAGGGGAATGGAATGGAAACCTGATGCTTTAAATGAACTCGAAAAAGTGCCTGAACATGTCCGAAGCATGGCAAAAATGGGCATCGAAACGGCTGTCGAAAAGAAGGGGAAGAACATAGTTACTATTGAGGATGTCAATGAAGCTGCTTCGCAATTCAGGGCAATAATGGGAAAAGGAGATAAAGAAGAGAAAACTACAAAGATCGCGGTTGTGCGCTGCGATATCGTAAGCGAAACATGTCCTGGTGTTGCATGTTTCAAAGCATTCAACAAACGAAAGGTGCATTTTGAACAATATGGCAAGGATGCTGAAATAATCGGATTCTTCACATGCGGTGGATGCCCAGGCAGGAGGATTTTCAGGCTTGTAGACAGCCTCATGAAACATAATGTAGATGTAATTCACCTGAGTTCATGTATGATGCTTGAAAAAAGCTATGCGAAGTGTCCGCATATTGAAGAGATAAAGCAGATGATTCATAACAAAGGTGTGAAACTGGTGGAGGGCACTCACCACTAACATAACTTTTATGCCATCAAAGACTATTATATGCATTGGACGTTTGGAAAGCTTTATTGCTGTTCGTAATTATACGAATAAATAAGAGGGCATAATGACAATAACAAAAGACATGACAATAGAGGACGTGGTAAACCAGTATCCAGAGAGTATGATGGTATTTATGAAGCATGGTCTTCATTGCGTTGGGTGTCACGTTTCTGCATTTGAAAGCATCGAAGAGGGTGCAATGGCGCATGGTATTAACGTTGATGCGCTGGTAGCTGACCTGAATAAAGTAATCTTGTCGAGAAAGACAAAGTCTTAACTCATAAAATAACTCTAGTGCCAGCTTTTCCAGCAAGCGCCAAAAGAGCCTTATCAAGGCTTGAGATGATCGCGGTCTTGCCACCTGATCTTACGAATTTAACAGCAGCAATCATTTTTGGTTCCATACTCCCCTTTCCAAAATGCCCTTCCTTCAGATATCGGTCCACTTCTGGAACTGTTATTTCATGAAGATCAACCTGGGTGTTCTTTCCGTAATTCAATGCTGCGTTTTCAACATCCGTAAGGATCAATAAAATATCTGCACCGATATCCGATGCCAGCATGCTTCCTGTCAGGTCTTTATCCACGACAGCCTCAACCCCGACAAGCAAATCGTTTTTTTCAACTACAGGGATACCCCCTCCACCTGCCGCAATGACTAATACTCCATGGGAAATTAGTTTCTTGATCGCGCTTTCTTCAATGATCTTAAAAGGCATCGGCGAAGGGACTACCCGTCGATATCCTTTTTTATCATGAACCATTTTCATGCCATTTGCCATCATTGTCTTCGCTTTTTCTTCTGGAAAATAAAGGCCTATCGGCTTTGTGGGATTCTCGAATGAACAACATGATGCATCTACTTTAACCTGAGTTAAAACCGTAACAACCTCTTTATTGATCCCGATCTCCGTTAACATATTCTTGAGCGACCGTTGCAGCAAATATCCAAGCATGCCCTGCGTCTGAGCTCCGCAAATATCCAGTGACTGAGGATGCACAAGTCCGCATTCTTCCTGCATAGCGAGGATATTGCCGATCTGGGGGCCGTTTCCATGTGTCAAAACAACATCATTGCCCTGTCTGACTATTTGTGCGATCTCCCTGCAGGTTTCATCGATCTTTTCCTGCTGTTCTTTGGGATTTCCTCGTTCAGGATTCAAGATTGCATTTCCACCTATCGCTATTACTACGAGGCTCATTCTTTCAGTTTAATTGATAACCTGGTCTTTTTTTTATTGTTTGTTCCTTTCATGCCAGTATTTTCAGCTTTTTTCCACAGGTCATTAAAATGTTCCACATATGAATCAAATATTCCCTCTTTGCTGTTCATGAATTCCAGTGTCGGACAAGCTCTTCGTCTTTTATTAAATAAATAAAGTGTCACCCTCATCATAGTTCCATCTATGATCGTCATAGCGCACGTTGGATAAGTATCGTAAAATCTT
>Ga0209429_10002431_pt1 | contig 10989 bp, 14 predicted proteins | sample BarGraNGADG00212_3_FD_184493 | JGI IMG/M metagenome (GOLD analysis project Ga0209429, IMG submission 184493) | Arctic peat soil microbial communities from Barrow, Alaska - Barrow Graham LP Ref core NGADG0004-212 (SPAdes) (version 2) | ecosystem: Environmental > Terrestrial > Soil > Wetlands >... | reverse complement strand
TTCAATGTAATTCTGCGCCCTCAGCCATTCCATGTTCTCTTCCCGCGTCTGCGTAATATAGTTCCACGGCAGGGGCGGACCTCCGAGCGCCGCTGGATAGAAATGCCCGCCCTGAAAGTTGTTCGAACTTGCCGGATATGCCAGACTGGGCGCTTGCCCAATTGTCTCTCTGCATTAGCTGCAGCCGCTGTTCATATGTGAAATCATTGGGCCTTCCTGTATATTTCCTGTAGGCATCCCAGAGTTCTGTGTCACTCTTCTTCCTGATATCTGTCTTAGCCTGACCGATACCAGTAAGATATTTTATCCCCTGTTTCCCGGCATTCCTGTCTTCATAAACGTCCGAAAGCGTCCCAACGTCTCCCCTGCTTTGTTTACCATTGTGAAATCTGTCTGCGCTGCGGTTGCAGTGAACTCTTTAAACTCTGCCTCATAGGTCTCTATGACGACATTCTTGCCTTTAGTTACCTGTACCATATTTTGGAGTCTCCTTTCAAAGAGTGTACATTCTTTTTTAATGAGATGTGGGGATTGTATTTAAAAAGTAACTTACTATTGTATTGTAATAGTAATGTCAGCATTCCGTTTTTCCAAAAATGGAGCCTCTGAATGGGTGCTTGAAAGTACTGGTAATGAAATAAAGGGCTCGGAGCCATTATGAATGTTCAAAATAATGTTATCTTATGCAATTTCGGAAATACCTATTAAAACCAATGAGTATTGCCTCTCAGCGTATACTTCAGAATCTAACTACAGCCTCAATTAAGGTCTTCGAAACAATCGAAATTTGACAGCAATGTTGGTGAACATCTAACCGTCTTTTCCCCTTTTTAGTACTTCTGATATCCCTATTTCTCGTCAAGAACTAAAGATATATTTTTCAATAATTTCTCAGCAGTGTAAGGCTTTGTCAAAAAGGCATGCAAATGAATATCTGAAACTTCCGCAAGTTTATCTTTTTCGGTTAATCCACTGACTCCGATTATCTTGATATCAGGATTAACCTTACGCAATTCTCTAATGCTAGCTGGGCCATCCATAATCGGCATCATCATATCTATAAGAACAAGTTTGATTTCTTCTTTATGTTGGAAGTATAGCGCAATTGCCTCTTTTCCATCATTCGCCATGAGCACTTTATACCCATGCTTTTCCAATATCGAACAGGTAATCTCACGAATCATGCTTTCATCATCAACAACAAGAATTGATTCTCCATGCCCCCTGAGAAGTTCGGGTTGTTCCTTCTTCACCTTTTGTTCTTCAATTGTCATAACAACAGGTAAATAGACTTTAAATACCGTTCCTTTTCCAACCTCGCTATACACATTCATAAATCCGCCATGGCTTTTCACAATTCCAAGAGTTGTAGAAAGACCAAGCCCTGTGCCTTTGCCATGTTGTTTAGTCGTGAAAAAGGGATCAAAGATTCTATCCATTATTTCAGGTGGAATGCCAATTCCTGTATCAGAGACGGTGATAACAATATACTGATCAACCCTGGCATCGATATTCATACGGGCGAAGGTTTCATCAATGAAAATATTTTCAGCAGAGATTCTGAGAATCCCCCCGTCAGGCATTGCGTCGCGGGCATTCACGCAGAGATTCATCAGAACCTGGTGGAGTTGAGTGGCATCTCCAGAGATCGTCCAGAGGTCTTTTGACATATTGGTTCTGATTTCAATGGATCTTGGAAATGTCTCTTTTGCTATCTGCGTTATTTCAGATATAAGATTTGATACTTGAAGGGCTACACGTTCACTTTCCAAGCCTTTCGCAAACGATTGAATCTGTTTTACCAGGCTGGCTCCACGTTGTGTGCTTCTCTCGAGGGCATTAAGTAATTTCTGGCTTCCATTATCTGTGATTTTTTCTTGTAATAATTCCAGAGACAGCATCATTGGTGTCAGGACATTGTTGATATCATGTGCTATGCCGCTAGCAAGCGTGCCTATGCTCTCCAGCCTTTGCGTACGTAGGAACTGCGTTTCAGACTTCTTCTTTTCAGTGATGTTGCGGACTATAACTTGCATCCCATTTTTGCCCTGGTGGACGAAAGGTGTTGCAGCTATCTCCACATCTATCATAGATCCATCCAGCCTGACGATTTTTCCTTCTATAAGCGGTTCATCTTTTGTTTCTTCTTTCATCCGCGAAAGTCGCTCTTTGACAGGTTCTCGATAATCGGGATGCACGAAATTCACTATCTCTTTTCCAATGATTTGTTCTGGATTTTCTGCACCAAGAAGTTTTGCCCCGGCAGTGTTTATAAAGACGATCTTGCCCTCGCTGTGAATAGCGATTGTATCCGGGGAAGACTCAACAAGGTTGCGATAGCGCTTTTCGCTTTCTAGCAGCGCCGCTTCTGATAACTTGCTCTGGGTGATGTTCTCAACTATTTCCAGAAAACGAACAATATTTCCATTATCGTCCACTTGAGGAACTGTTGTTACTTTAACAATCGAACTCCCCAAAGGTCTTTCTATGATTGTAGGTCTCCTGGTATTAAAACACTCATCTTTTTTACAAAAACTGCATATTTTTTCCAGCTCCTTTTTTGTAGAATCCGTGTATTCACCTACAGTCTCATAACAAGGTCTCCCAATCAGGTCACCTTCGTTAAGGCCCGTCAGGTCGTAAAAAAACTTATTCGCGTTTATCAATTTGAATTCAGAATCAAGATACGCAATTCCCAGGGGAAGATTTTTAAAGATTGTTTCTAATTCGTTTAGAAGTTTAGATATATTTTCCTCGGCATGCTTCTGTTGTGTGATATCTTTGGCTATAACTGAAAGACCAGACTTAGAGGGATAGGCGTTAATTTCAAAAATGAGATCCTTGCCCCCAACCCTGAACTTATTAATGAAATGCACAGGTCGCTGCGTTTTCAATACTTCCGTATACAGCTTCTCAGCTCTTGCCCCTTTTAGTTCAGGGAAAATTTTGAAGAGAGATTTTCCAGCAACATCTTTTGCCAAAATTCCTGTAAGAACTTCTGATGCATTATTCCAGTATGTATATCTCAAATCCTGGTCTAACGCATAAAAAACTTCCCCGATGCTTTCGGCAAGTTCCCTGTAACTCTCTTTAACCTCCACCAATGCTTCATTGACTTTTACCAGATCCTCTGTCCGTTCCTGGACTCGTATTTCTAATTCATCATGCGCTTTATGCACTTTCTCTTGCACACTTTTTCTTTCACCGATTTCTTGTTGAAGTTGTTCATTGGTCATTTTTAGTTCGGCGGTTCGTTTCTGAACAAGTTCCTTCAGGTGCTCACGGTGCTGCGTCAATTCAGCCCCATACCTTTGAAAAGTGATGAACATATACGAAAGTACGGTAAGATATGCTGCTAATCGTAGTACGTGCCAGAACCACCAATCTGCATCCCATATTTGTGAAAACCGGAACAACAGACCTGCCCAACCATTAAGCAGGCAGAAATTGATGAATAAGAAATCCTCATGACTATGGTTGGATTTATAACGGATAACAAAATACACAGATGCCGATAGAAAGAAAAACCCTCCAAGCATATTGATTGTTTTGGCAATGGATGTAAAATTGCCATCGCTAATCATTGTGGGTACTATGCCGGGAGAATAGACAACGAATACACTGAGAATAATGATGACTACAGACACCACAATATGCAATGCTCCGGTCGGTCGTGATAGAGCAATTCGATCCGGCAGCCAGACCATAGCAAACAAAAAACCGCCGACCAGGACGGCCATGCCGTGCAGCCAGACGAAGGAGTCACCCAGAGGGCTAAAAGCATGGAATCCATCGAGTATACCCATGCTGATCAGAGCCAATGAAACCCAGATATAGTAACCTGGGACTCTCTTATCCTTTTTTAGTAACAAGATGAGTACGGCGAGGGATAATGCTGTAAAACTTCCCAAAGATTCGACAACCGAATGGAGTGGTATATTAATCCAGTCCCGGCCTGATAGAAAAAGATGCAAAAATGTACTTCCAATAATCGGAAGAAGACCGCTCAAGACCAGAGTTATAATCAAGTATAGTTTAATGCGCGGGGTGTTCATTTTTCTCCCTTTTTTCTAGTGCTTCACGTCCGTTTTTATATCTGTTTTTCGTTTCGTAATTTCAGGTTTTTGATTGTCCCGATTAAACCGGCCTTTCTAACGTTTAAAGTTAGTTAAATTTTCTTCTACTTAGCGTTTATGGTCACCTCCAAAGACATTTAGCTCGTTTTAGTCGCCGTAGCCCCTATCGAATTATAATAGTTAGAGTATGCTGTTCCTCACCTCCTATGGCACGAATATTCATCGAAGTCATACCTATAATGGTGCAGGTCAACCGGATGGTCGATGGGTTTGCATTTCAGTCGGTTTGCTAAGCATCTGGGGTATTACATAATTTGGATCATGGGCACGATTTTATTGACAAGACAGGCTAATATGAACCTGGGAACGCCCGTCGTTCGCAATAACCTCAGTAATAAGCATCATTCCACATTGCCTCGATAGTACAGTTATGGCTCGAACCTGGGTCATCGCTGTAAACGAACATATTCTTCCCGGCATCTGCCTCAGGCGCCGTGCCGCTTATATTGCCTGCTCTGCTGCCGTTTATTGATGCCGTACCATCCTTCGATATTACCATTACATCACCCGGGTTGAGTGTCCCATTCCACTCCATCCTGTCCGCCCCATTGCTTATTGCCGGATTTTTGATAGTCCCGATAGCGGTCAGTGTCCATTCTGGCGTTGTCGGAGCACAGCCTTCTGACGTTAGCTGAATGTCCGCTGGTGATGATTACTGCCACTGTGGTTGAATCCCGAACTATACTGTATTCCCTTGTGTCCGCAGCCAGCATTGTTATTGTTATCTAGCTATCTTCTATTTTTATTATGTCCAGTATCTTTTTGAAGCCCAGTGATAGCAGCGTTATCTTCCTTTCGGGATGGAGTTTCAGGTTCCGTAGAATCAGTGATCCTGTGTGTGAACTGAACAAGATTTATTCCATTCAGTTCGAAGTATTTACATTCCAGTGTCATGGCTTTAATGAGTGGTTGCTGCCATCTGCAATCTTCAGCTTCCTGCTATTTCAAGCTGACCGATTCTCAGGTATTCAAGCATTGATTCTCCCCTGGTCTCATCGTTGAATGTGCCCGACTCTTCAATAATGTCAGCGTAATAGCCTGGACTGAGATCCCTCTTACCATTCCTGATTTCATCTGCAAGGACTTTGTCTGTTATGAGAAGATCGCCTGCAGCGACATTATTATTGAGTTTGATGGTTTCCGGGAGCACCCTGCCTTTTATCTCAGATACATCCATTATTACCCTGGACCGCGGATGCTCGTCCGTTATCATCATCCTCTGCATCGTTGGCATTGAATCTGCAAGTGCTTCGGGGGATTTCAGGATCTTCTTTCCGTTGTAATCCAGCACCATCGCCCTGCATATTATGGCGTCTTTTACCAGCCAGACCGTTCTTTGTATCAACCATTTTGGAAGTGTCAATCTGGATGCCCATTGAGTCGGCGAACATTCTCTTGTCTGCCGCATCGGTTTTGATCTGGTCTGGCTCAGGGCATTCGCTTGAGTCCTTCAGCGTGGTCCTTTCGGATGCCTCATCGATAATGAGACCTTTTCTTGCCCCGTGCTCATCCAGGAGCTCCATTGCGCTATTGAGTGTTATCATGTACGACTCCACCACACTTCGAGTGGATTCAGGTGCTTTAGTCTGAGAACCAATTTGAGGTGAAATGGAATTCGTTTGTATTTAAGTATTAACTTACTATTGTATTGTACAAGTAATATTGATTATATAAGAAAAGCAACCCATATAGTGAGGGTGTCCCGGTCACTGCAAACGATAGTTTTTTCATGCTTACAAAAAGCGATGGAATCAAAATAAGTTCTTAAAAGCTAAATGTGGCAATTATTTTCGCCTTTTACTTCAAAAATGGTTTACTTCGCGATGATTGTGGCTTATGGGCAGGGATTTGTTAACAGCTCATCCACCTTCTTTTTTAAAAAATGTTGGTTTACCTGAATTTGGTTTCCCAGCAAGAGCAATTGAAACAGATCTGGTGCTTATACATATCTCATGAACTCAATTTTTTCTATATTTAATCGACAATAAATGAACCTCCAAAGATTATATATCTTAATCAAACAACAGACTTCCAATGCCTTATAAGAGATCAATTTTGAAAGACCTGTATGAAAAACGCAGGAGCATAGCGGTAAAAATAGGTCTTACCGGTGTGATCCTGTTGCTCGTTTCAATACTTGCAAAGGAAATGTTGCCTATTCAGCAGCCGACAGGCTTATCACTTATCTTAAGCGTGCTTATTGAGCTGTTCGGCAAGGTAGGTGAAGCCTTCATTCTATCCGGGTTCGTTGTTTTTATACTGGAGGAGCATTCTCTTGCTCTTATGGTGAAAGATGTATCAAAATCCATAATCGATGAGATCATTGACAGGCATTTCACAAAAAATGAATTGATCGCATTTATATTGAAAGGTATTAAGAATTTAAATAAATATGAACATATTGATGATGATATATATATTTTGTATGAAAAATATGGGCTGCTTGAATTGACGGATGAGGCAAGAAGGTCTAACATGTCGATCATATATAAGAAAGAAGGGGAACTGGAAGGGGAAAAAGATAAAATACTTCTAAACAGGATTTATGATTACAGGGCCACAAATGAAGCGCATGAAGGTGGAAATCCTAAATTGATAAACAGGGACGGCCTTGCTGCGTTTTTCGATTCCCCTCTGCCTCAATCGATGAATGAGAACGAAGATGAGATATTGGATCATATCCATAAATTCCTTGATATTACTTTTAGGTTTTCTACATCATTTGAAATAACCGGATATGAATGCCATAAGAATCTCTTACTCCTCGAACCTGTCTTCATACAAAGAAAAGATTTTGATTTTGAAAAATGTATGCCCAAGGATTTTAGCAATAATAAGGAATTCAGGCCGGAGTTATATGTGGTGCATGAGATAATAAGCCAGAGCGATGGAAATCGAATATTGAAATTGAATGCCTATTTCAATGTTAAGATTCCCCCTAAAGAGTATATCGAACTTTTTTTTGAAGTAAAAGGGATCGTGTCTGATTATGATCTAAGGACATATGAATTCATTTCATATACAAAAGGGGTCACATTTGAATTGCAGCTAGGAGATGATTTTGAGACAAAGATCGAAGAAGTTCTGATCGGCGTTCCAAATGCCCCGATCAAATCAAACTCCAAACTGAAATATAATGGATGGATCATGCCTCATTCCTGTATATCTGGAACCTGGAGAAGGAGGATTTGATAGGCAGACCAATCTCTCAAAGATTTTCTTTTATTTTACCTGCCGTTTTTTCGATCTCATCAATAATAGGTTCTATTTTGGCATCCTTTTCAGTCATAATAGTAATCAGCGCTTTTGAACCCACTGAAGCTGTAATGAGCTTTCCGCCTTGATAATCAACTATTACCCGGTTGGAATTAACTTTTTCAAGTTTATTGGTGACCGTTTCAGTAGCCTGTAACATGTTTGCTGACATTAGAACGAGTGTTTCTGATCCTTCACTTACATGTTCACCGATAAGATAACCATCTCGACCTGCAATTGCATTCATTTTCTTCAGGTCCAACATAACTCTATTGTATACTTCCGACATTTTTCCCTCTTTCATATAGTACCCCAATAAATCATATATCTCTAATATGATAATCCTTTCGGAACTATCTAAAGTATTTATTTTATTAGAATTATTTTTTGTGCTGTTTTTGGCCGCAGTCCAATATTCCAGTTATAAGCATTAAAATAATATCATCACAATAAATACTTATTTATTTTTTAATGAGATGATAAAACCCGATAAAAAAACAAAAGTATCGAGCATTCAGATCGATACATCGTCTTACAAAACGAAGGGAATTACTGATGAACAATCGTTGACGGCTCCTCTCTGGGCTCTCTCGATTGATGCGCTGCCTCCGGCACAGTAACTTCCTTGCCTTTTGTCTGCACGAATTTCAATAAGGTAAGCTGCTCTTGCGTCAGCGCTGGGCGGCCATCCCTTGTCCTGATCTCATCCGGCGTCTCGATGTATGAATTTACTTTGTTGTAATCTATTTCCGACTGTATCTTCTTTATCTCAAGCTTCTCTTTCTCGGTAAGCTCATACGGACTGTTCCATGTCAACTCCCATTCGTTTTTCAAGTCTCCATTCATGAATCCCTTTAGAAGTTCCACAAGGAAGTTCAAGATCCAGTTCTGCTTGACCACGACCTTACTGTAATATTGTGCTCCTGTCAAGCTGGCTGCCCGTTACTGCGCCGGTTGCAAGGCCGTATAAGATGGCCTTCGGGTATTCAGTCACTCCTGCCAGCTGCACTATTGCGCTCTCGAAGTACAGCGCCGGGTTCAGCACAGCGCTGGCGGTGTTCAGTACATTGGCTTTATAGCCATCAGGGAATGCCAGTACGGTCTTTGCATTTATGTCGCCCAGCGAATCGAGTGCTGCATCCCTGTCTTCCGGGGTCGCATCCGGCGGCAGGTCAAGTCCCAGTAATCCACCGCCTACGCGCCACATGGTCTGGCCTGCGCTCCAGAGCATGTGATCGATAACTGATATAACCTGAGATTCCGAGTTATGTGGGCTATGTTTCTATAAATACGCCTTGGCCTCTCGATCATATCTTTCCTCTTGATGTCGAGGATTTTAACAACCTCATTTACAAAATCAGCCCTCACCCGATCACCCTCTCAACTATTTCAGTCACTGTTTTCGGATACTTTTTTGTGTAGCTCATCAACTTCTCTTTTGAACCCTGCTTGGCCCATTCGGATATATCAAGTACTATCTTGTCGTCTGGAACTCCGTTATACCTCCAGATGTATATGAAGTCAAGGACAGTCTTCTCAGGGTCTGAATATCTTACCATATCATCTTTGTTCTTTATTCCAAAGTCAAAAAGCGAAGGCGATAGCTTGGTGAACTTGAATTCGTAGCCAGCTATGTTCATGGGATTTGCCCTGAACAGAGAATCATTGATCACATCCTCCACTGCAAAATACTCATGAGTCATATTATTAAGTTTCAGTGCAGTGTGCAGCCCAAAATACCAGTTTCTCACGTTCTTCAGCTCCAGTCCCTTTGCTATGAGTTCCAGATAGCTGTATTTGCTCCTTCCAAGTTTCATTTCATCAAGGGTCTTAACATAAAATATTCCTCTGAATATCCTTGTCAGGTAGCCCTGTGCAATGAAATATCGGATCACTGTGGTATAGTCCAATTTCATTGATTTGCAGTACAGTTCCAACTCCTTTGACGTGACAAACTCTTTATTTTCTATACGAAGCTTTTTGAGCAGAACACTCATTCTCATTTATATCACAATATTACATATAGTATGATATTGTGATATATATTACTATGTGTCATTAAGTCTCGAATATCTTGAAATCGCCGGGAACTTTGCATCTTTCAGCATGATCTTTTATGAGTTCAGCGCAGAATGAGTGGAAAGTCTTAACGATCACTTCCTGTCCCTGAAGAAGTTTTTCGACTTTTTTGCGCATGTTCCTTGCAGCTTCTTTGGAGAAGGTGAACGAGAGTATCCGGGAAGGGAATCGATGCCTTCCATTTCAACCATGTGCGCTATCTTTGCGGTGATGGTCGTGGTCTTGTCAGTGCCTGCGCCTGCGAAGATCAGGTGAGGGGGCTGGGTCTGTTTGATTGAGGAGAGCTGGCTGTGTTCCAAGAATGGGAGGAGAGGGTCTGATAAATATGCACCACCAAAAACGTTATGCTAAACCTCAGATCGAACACGATAGCACACGGATGACACGGATTACACGGATGCACGTGGATACGAAATCAGGGCGCCTCATCTTCATCTGTGAAATCAGTTTTCCGTGGGATGCGCCGCATATTTATAACTTATTGTATATTTATATCCGGGTGCTCAACATACCCCCGAACAGCTACAAAGTGTCGCGATTCGACCATGCTCTTATCGAAGATACTGGATCGACCACATGCGCGATCTTTGCTGTGATGGTCGTGGTCTTGCCAGTGCCTGCGCCTGCGAAGATCAGTTGAGGGGGCTGGGTCTGTTGATGAAGAGGAGCTGGCGGGGGTTCAGGTGAAGAGAGCGTTGATGAAAAAATCTGCTTAAATAGGAAAATTGCATGAGTTGAATACTAATGGCGCAAGATTTCAATGAGTTTATCTATGACATCATCAATCCTTTTTTTATTTAGATGTCCAACTGAATATAAAATTATGCTACTGTCTGCTGTAAAAATCCTGTTTGGCCTGATATGGCTTCTCTGGTTAAGATTGCCTTTATCAAAGTCATTATTGTCGATCAGGATAGCATATTCATCATTTATCCATTGGCTGGTTATTTGACATAAAATGACGTCTTTTCCTGTCAACTCTGCAATGACAAGCGCAGGGCGCCTTTTAGATTGTGTTAGATCTGAAAATGGAAAAGGAACGACAACTACATCCCCTTTTACAAATCTTGCCAAGCCTTATCCTCTTCTTCCCTCAACCAATCTTTTTTCAGTGAAGATTCACTGGCAATTGCTGTTTCCAGTTTTTCTTTTCGTGCCTTTGTTTTGAGAAAATGGATAAAATCAAGTATTTCATTGAAAAGGGGCTCTGGGACATGTTCCATTTCACGCAATATTAATTCCTTTTTGGCCACATTTACCATGGTATTATATTTCATGTCATTATTCTGTTATAATTGTTATGCTGCATTTGTCTGCATGTTCCTCGCCGCCTACTTGGAGAAGGTGAGCGAGAGTATCCGGGGAGGAGTCGATGCCTTCATTTTGGCCATGTATACTATACTTAGCGGTGATGGTCGTGGTCTTGCCTGCGCTTGCGAAGATCAGTTGAGGGGGCTGGGTCTGTTGATGAAGAGGAGCTGGCTGTGTTCCAAGAATGGGAGGAGAGGGTCTAATAAAT
>Ga0209429_10002430_pt1 | contig 10990 bp, 9 predicted proteins | sample BarGraNGADG00212_3_FD_184493 | JGI IMG/M metagenome (GOLD analysis project Ga0209429, IMG submission 184493) | Arctic peat soil microbial communities from Barrow, Alaska - Barrow Graham LP Ref core NGADG0004-212 (SPAdes) (version 2) | ecosystem: Environmental > Terrestrial > Soil > Wetlands >... | reverse complement strand
AAGTAATGGTCGGAACGGTGGGATTTGAACCCATGACCCCTACCACCCCAAGGTAGTGCACTACCAAGCTGTGCTACGTCCCGCTTGTATCAATTATAAACAAAATATCCTATAAATCAACAAACAAATACGAGCCCTTATGACTTATCGTGGTGTGGAAAAAATTGAAGCGTGAGTCTAGGAAAAGGGACTCTTTTATTGTATAATAAACGTTCGAGGTGAGCTTATGGACAACAAGAAGATTATTATCAAGGGCGCTCGTGAGAATAACTTAAAGAATATCGACTTGGAATTACCCAAGGATAAATTCATCGTATTTACTGGTCTTTCCGGCTCTGGCAAGACCACTTTGGCGTTCGACACCATCTATGCCGAAGGGCAGCGGCGCTACGTCGAATCCCTATCCAGTTACGCCCGTCAGTTTTTAGGCGGACTTGATAAACCCGACGTGGATTCCATCGAAGGCTTATCTCCCGCTATTTCCATCGACCAGAAAACCACCTCGCACAATCCCCGTTCCACCGTGGGAACAGTGACTGAGATTTATGACTATTTAAGACTCTTATACGCCCGTATCGGCGTGCCCTATTGTCCCGATCACCATGAACCGATCGTGGCCTTTACGCCCTCGCAAATGGTCAATTTAATCATGGACCATGAAGAAAACACGAAACTGCAGATACTCGCCCCCGTGATCCGAAACGAAAAAGGTGGCCACAAAGACACGCTCGCCAAAATCAAGACTCAAGGTTTTGAACGGTTACGCGTTGACGGCAAGATGATTCGCATCGATGAAGTGGAAGAACTCGACAAGAACAAAAAGCATTTCATCGATATCGTCGTGGACCGTATTGTCAAGAAAGACGAAAACCGCAGCCGCGTTTATGACGCGGTCGTTTTAGCCTTAGACTGGGGTCATGGATACATCGGCGTTTTAGCCAATGACGTAGAGACCCTCTATAGCGAACATCACGCCTGCAAATTTTGTGGCTTCTCTGTCCCGAAATTAGAACCACGGTTATTTTCCTTTAACGCACCTTTAGGATGTTGCCCAGACTGCCATGGTCTCGGCATCAAACGCGAAGTCGATCCGGAACTGCTCGTCCCGAATCAAAACTTTTCGATTAACCAAGGCGCCATCGAATATTTCAAGAACACGGTCGGCACGACCAACCTCGAATGGCAGGAATTCGCTTACCTCTGTAATGAATATAAAATCTCTTTGGATGTTCCCTATCGGACGTTCACGCCGGAACAACGGCAAATCATCCTTCTCGGATCTTCCAAGCCGCATCGCTATATCCTGAAGTCTTCCTCCGGTAATCTCAATCACCGGAATGGTTTCATCGAAGGCGTCAAAACCAGAATTGAACGGCTCTATGCCGAGACCACCAGCGACTTTATGCGCGAATACTATGAAAAGTTCATGCGTGATGTCGAGTGCACGACGTGCCATGGCGCCCGTTTGAACCCGCAGGTGCTTTCCGTCAAAGTCGGCGGACTCAATATTTATGAACTCACCTGTTTGCCCATTGGCGAACTGCTCGTGTGGTTGGACGCTCTAGACGCGAAGTTAACGGTCACTGAAAGAGAAATCTCAAAGTTAGTCCTCAAAGAAATCCGGAACCGTTCGCAATTTTTGCTGAACGTCGGCCTCGATTACTTGACCTTATCCCGTATGGCCATGACCTTAAGCGGTGGGGAAGCCCAACGCATCCGGTTAGCCACGCAAATCGGCAGCCGTTTAAGCGGCGTCCTTTATGTGCTCGATGAACCGAGCATCGGTTTACACCAACGCGATAACGGCAAACTGATTGCCACCTTAAAAGAAATGCGTGACTTAGATAATACCTTGATCGTTGTCGAACATGACGAAGAGACGATTCGCGCTGCGGATTATGTCGTGGACATTGGCCCCGGCGCTGGCATCCATGGCGGCGAAATCGTCGCGGCCGGCAGCATCCAAGATATCATGGATTGTCCGCGCTCCATCACCGGCGATTATCTTGCCGGGCGTAGCTTTATCCCATGCCCGCCCGCCCGTTTAAAAGGCAGTGGCCAGAAGATTACGGTCCGAGGCGCACGCTGCCATAACTTAAAGAACATCACCGTGGATTTCCCACTCGGGACTTTCATCTGCGTCACCGGCGTATCCGGTTCCGGCAAGTCGTCCTTAGTCACCCAAATCCTTTATAAATCAATTGAGAAAGCCTTTAGCAAAGACGAAACCTATCCGGGTGAACACGATTCGATCGAAGGACTGAACTTCATCGATAAATGCGTCAATATCTCGCAGGAGCCGATTGGCCGTACGCCAAGAAGTAACCCGGCGACCTATACCAAAGTGTTTGATGAAATACGTAGTTTGTTCGCCGAGACGACCGAAGCCCGCGCCCGTGGGTTCGATAAAGGCCGTTTCTCTTTTAACGTCGTCGGTGGCCGCTGCGAAAGCTGCCAAGGCGCCGGCGTGAACCGTATCCCGATGAATTTCCTCCCGGATGTCTACGTCAAATGCGAAGAATGCGAAGGCAAACGCTATAACGAAGAAACCCTGCAAGTCACCTATAAAGGCAAGAACATTTATGATGTCCTGGAAATGACGGTCGAAGATGCGCTCAAGTTCTTTGAGAACCGGGCCCAGATCGAACACAAAATCCAGACCCTTTATGATGTCGGTCTTGGTTATGTGAAACTCGGACAACAGGCGACCACCCTCAGCGGTGGCGAAGCTCAACGCGTCAAACTTGCCTACGAATTGCAGAAACGCCCGACAGGGAAAACTTTATATATTCTCGATGAGCCGACGACCGGGCTCCATGTCCATGACGTTGCCCGTCTCTTGACCGTGCTTCAATCGATTGTCAACCATGGCGATACGGTGCTTGTCATCGAACATAACCTTGATGTCATTAAAGTCGCGGACTATATCATCGACCTCGGTCCTGAAGGCGGAAACCGCGGGGGCGAAATCATCGCCACGGGAACCCCTGAAGAAGTAGCGGCCAACCCGCGTTCCTATACCGGCCAGTTTTTAAAGCCGGTTTTAGAAGCTGACAAGAAGCATAAGCAACACCGCTAAAAGATTGTACAGCTTTCCTAATGATGCTACTCTAAACGGGTAAAGGACTTAAACCATGAACACTGCACTTATTTATATCGGGGCGATTATCGCTCTTGCCAGTATCTTCTTTATTTATTTCCGTTTCTCCGCGTGGATCAAAGCCCATGCCTTGGAAAAGAATAAAGAAATATTCCTTTTGATTCAGACTTTATTGGGTGTCGTCGGCGTGGCGATTGGCATGACCGTACTCGTGTATGGAAAAATACAGGCATCCGGCGTCTCCGTGACCCTCAGCGATCAACTCTTATCCTATCTTGGTTTATTCGCATTCGTCCTCTTTGCCGGCGTCATGGTCGTGGCATTCGTTACCCGTTATTACAAACTCGAAATTAGCGATCAATATAAAAAAATTGCCTTCTGGACGGTCATCGCTGGGATTCTTCCCTTAATCTTTTCCTTCGTCATCATGATGGAAGGCATCGATGTCCTCATTGATTTTCCGTTATCGAAAGGCTTTGAAATCAACGGTCGCGTGATCGTGGCATTCTATGCCCTCTTTATCATTGGCGGCGCCGGGATCGTCTATTTCATCGTGGCCCACCAGATCCACATGGAAGGTTACCGGAAAGACTACATTGAAAACCTCTTCTATGTCGCGTTTCCCGCGGGCGCCCTTGGCGCACGCTTATGGTACGTGATCGGGCAGTGGTCGACCGAATTCGCCACCCGTCCCTTCTGGCACGTTTTCGCGATGTGGGAAGGCGGGCTCGCCATCCAAGGCGGTTTCATCTTCGGCACCTTAGTCGGTATTTGGTTTATCAGAAAATACCGTAAAGATATCAACCTTTGGCATCTGCTCGATATCACCGTTCCGGTCATCTTGGTCGCTCAAGGCATCGGCCGTTGGGGCAACTTCTTCAATCAAGAAGTCTATGGCCAGATTACCAATCCCGCCCAGTGGTGGTTCTTACCGAACTTCATCATTCAGCAGATGACCATCGGTGGCAGTATGCGCGTGCCGTTATTCCTCATTGAGAGTCTCACCAATATCGCCGGTTATTTCGTCATCCGTTACGCCATTGGACTTCCATTTAAAAAATGGCTTGTCAAAGGTGATTTGGCCTGTATCTACCCGATTTGGTATGGTCTTACCCGCATCATCATGGAACCGATGAGAGATTCGGCTTACATCATGAATGACATGTGGTCACGTTCCTGGTCATTTGTTTTGGTCGCCCTTGGTGTCGCCGGCATCATCGCCCTGCACCTGATCGACTATTCCAAAAAGAAGAAGGCATTAAGCCATGCTACACCGAAAGCCGTCTAACCGTTTTAAAGTCGTCCTCTTTGATATGGACGGCACGCTCGCGGATACCGATTTGATGATCGTGCTCAGTTATGTATCTTTATTCGAGCATTTCCGGCCGGACTATAAACCGACCTTAAAAGAATTGACCTATTTCTCCGGACCGGCTTTGACCGATACCCTGAAACGCGTCTTTCCTGACGTCGACCCGACCGAATCCTTAAAAGAATTCAAACGGATCTCGATTGCCAACTACGAAAAATACGTGGTCGGCTTTCCCCATACCAAACTGATGCTCGAGAAACTGAAAAAACATGGCGTTAAAGTCGGCGTCGTCACGAGCAAGCTCCGCACAGCGACTAACTTCACCTTAAAATTAATCGGTTTAGAGGATTACTTCGATTTCATCGTCGGTTTAGACGAAGTGACTATACCTAAACCGGACCCTGAAGGCATCTTTAAAGCCATGCATTTCTTTGGCGTTTCGCCCAAAGACGTGCTCTATGTCGGGGATACCATCTTTGATTATGAAGCCGCTAGACGCGCCGGCACGAAGGTGTGTCTCGTGACCTGGAACTTGCGCCAATTACCTAGTAACGTCAAAGCGGATTATTATATTAGTGACTACAATGAATTATCGGAGGTGGTCATCCATGGAAAATAAAACCACAGAAATCGTTATTATCGGCAGTGGACCCGCGGGATTATCCGCGGCCCTTTACGCCTACCGCGCTAACCGTAAGCTGATCGTCCTTGATAAAGGCACGCCCGGTGGCAAGATTAACATCACCAGCCACATTCAAAACTGGCCCTCTATCAAAGAAATATCCGGACCGGAACTCGCCGGCATGTTTGTTGAACAAGCCCAAGCCCTCGGGATTGAAGTCGTCTATGGCGACGTCATTTCCGTGGCCAAACAAGCCGATGGCTTTTTAGTGCACACCGATGAAGGAGACTTGATCGGTAAAGCCGTGATTATTGCCAGCGGCACGAGCGAACGTAAACTCGGCATTCCCGGCGAAGCGAAATTCACCGGACGCGGCGTTAGTTACTGCGCCACCTGCGATGGGGCGTTCTTCCGTAATCAGGATGTCGCGGTCATCGGTAGTACCAACCAAGCCGCCGAAGAGGCCTTATATCTTGCCGATATCGTTAAAAAAGTTTACATCATCGACCGTCATGCCGAACTTGGCATTACCCCGATATTACTTGACCGAATCAAAGCGAAAGCCAATATCGAAGTCCGTCTTGAATCCGTTACTTACCAGATTAAAGGTGACGATAAAGTTGAATCGATCATGGTGCGTGATTCCAAAGAATACGAACTCCCGGTTAAAGCGGTCTTTCCCTTTGTCGGTTCTATCCCGAATACGAGCTTCATCGTTGATAAGCAAATACTCGATAAGAACGGCTACATCATCGCCGATGCTGATATGAAAACAGCGGTGGAAGGTTTGTTTGCCGCCGGCGACGTCATTGCCAAAGCATTACGGCAAATCGTCACGGCCGCGAGCGACGGAGCGATTGCCGCCACCAGCGCTACCAAATTGATCCGAAAAAAATAACGCAAAGCGCAAGCGTGGTTCATCCCACGCTTTTTCTTTTGGCGCTATACACTTATAAGTGTAGTTATGCTAAACTAAATTGAGGTGATTTTATGGCTGAACTCGTCATATTAACCGGCGTCAGCGGCGCTGGTAAATCCACGGCCCTCTTCGCGTTCGAAGAAATGGGCTATTACTGCGTCGAGAACATCCCGGCGTCTTTACTCGCGCCCATGCTTCATTTAACGCAAGCCGATCCCCGTTATAAAAAGACGCTCATCGCCGTCAATATCAGCGATGCCCAACAAGCCATCGACGAAGCCAAGAAGATCGTAAAATTGAAGTTTAAAGTCCTCTGTCTTGACTGCACGATGGCGGCCTTGCTGGCCCGTTATAAACTTACCCGTCACGTCCATCCCTTACAAACGCAGGGATGCACCTTAGAAAAAGCCATCGCGATGGAAAAAGAAGACCTTGAGAAAATCCGTTCCGAGGTCGATGTGATGATCGATACCAGCGGCTTCGAAGTCGTGGATTTCCGAAGAAAAATATTTGCCAATTTCCAAAAGAGCAAAGACGGTTTAATGACCGTCAGTTTCGTCTCTTTCGGGTTTAAATATGGCGTTCCGAGCGACGTTGACATGATTCTCGATACCCGGATACTCACCAACCCGTTCTATCTCCATGATTTGAAAGCTTTGACCGGCCAAGACGAGGCGGTCAAAAAATTCCTTGGCGAACTTCCAAAAACCGAACAGTTGCTCGATCAGATGACCGATTATCTCGACTTCTATCTTGAGGCGAACAGCGCTGAATCCCGACCCTATTTCGTGATTGGCGTCGGTTGCAGCGGCGGACAGCACCGGAGCGTCTATATCGCTGAACGGTTAGCGGCGTATTACGAAGAGAAATACAACACCGTCGTCAATCACCGCGATTTAATGAGATCCAAAGGCCTATAACCCCATGATCAAAGAACAATCTTTCACTTCCATCGTCAAAGAAGAAATCACGACGAAGCCTTTTAACGATGAGCGGCTACGCGCGATGCTTTCGGCCTACGTGAAAACCAACGGCCGGATGGTGATACAGAACAAAGCCACGGAAATCGTGCTCGCGACTGAAAACGCCAAGATTGCGAAGTTCTTATTTTTGATTATCCAAAAGCTCTATGGCGTTTCCCCGCGCTTTGCCTATACGCGGATGATGAAATTTGAAAAGAAAGTCACCTATAACGTCATCATCGAAGAAAAGTCGGACAGCATCCTTGAAGATTTAGGCGTTTCTTTTTTAAGCGGGAAGATATCCCGGTTACTGGTCAATAACGACGATACCTTAGGCGGTTATGTCGCCGGGGCCTTCCTCGCCACCGGTTCAGTCAATAACCCCGTCAGTTCCAACTATCACCTGGAGATTTCGACCACGGACGAAGAGTACGCCAAATACCTGGTAAGACTCGTCGGCCGTTACAAAAACGTCGATCTGACCCCGAAGATCATCAAGCGGAGAAACCAATATGTCGTCTATCTCAAAAAGGGTGACCAAATCGCTGATTTTTTGATTTTGATGGGTGCGACGGACGCCACGCTGGAATACGAAAATGTCCGTGTCAACCGCGACTTCAGCAATAACGACAACCGGTGGCAGATCTGCGCGAACGCCAACATGAACAAAGTGGTGGAAGCCTCCGGCAAGCAGATTGAGGAAATCAACATTATCGACCGCGTGGTCGGAATCGAACACTTACCCAACGAGAAGATGAAGTTACTTTGTAAACTGCGACTTGATAACGATGGGGCATCGATGCTCGAACTCTCCGAAAAGATGAGCGACGCGATGCATCATCCGGTATCGAAAAGCAACATCAACCATCTGTTCCGCGCGATTCATGAGATGGCCCAACGTTATAAAGAGGTGGGCGTATGACCATCGACAAACAACTTGGCATGCGCATTTCCTATTTGCGTAAGCAAGCAGGCTGGTCCCAGGAAGAACTCTCCTTCCGTTCGTCCATTAATAAAAACTACCTTTCGGACCTTGAACGGGGTCGAAGAAATCCTTCGCTTAAAATCTTGGAACGGGTCGCTAAGGCTTTTAGCCTAAACTTAGCTACGCTGCTCAAGGGTCTCGAAAGCTTTGATGAGTGAAAATGCTCGTTTTTAGGTGTTCAAAAATCCTCCCCTTGTAAAGGGCTTTCAGTCATTTTGTTATAACAACTCCCTTTTAACCGTTGTATAATTAAACCGCAATACAAAGGGGGACATTATCATTATGTCAATTAAACTTGCAATCAACGGATTTGGACGCATTGGACGTTTATCTTTCCGTCGCGCCGTGGAAGTCGGCGGATTTGAAATTGTCGCGATTAACGATTTGGCTGACGCTGCAACGCTGGCCTACCTGCTCAAGTATGATACCACCCACGGTAATTTTGGTTTAAACGATATTACTGTTTCCGCTGACGGAAAAGCCATTGTCTACAAAGGCAAAGCCATTCCGGTGCTCGGCCAACCTGATCCCGCACTTATCAAATGGTCTGATTTCGGAACGGACATCGTTCTCGAATGCACTGGCCGTTTTAAAGGCTCAGAAGATGCGATTGTCCACGTCACTGTCGGCGGCGCCAAAGGCGTCATTATCTCGGCTCCGGCTGATGATAAGACCCCGACCTTCGTCTATGGCGTCAACACCAACAAACTGACCAAAGAGATGAAAGTCATCTCCGGCGCCTCCTGCACGACCAACTGCTTAGGCCCCGTGCTTAAAGTCCTCCAAGATGAATTTGGCATCGACTCTGGTTACATGACCACCGTCCATGCGTATACCAATGACCAAACCACCCTTGACTTAGTGAAGAAGGGCGACCGCCGCAGAGGCCGTGCCGCCGCTGCCAACATCGTCCCGTCAACCACGGGTGCCGCCAAAGCCATCTACCTTGTCATCCCGGAACTCAAAGGCCGGATGAATGGCGGAGCGCTTCGCGTCCCAGTCATCGACGGATCCTTAATCGATCTCACCATGATCCTCAAGAAACCGGTGAAAGCCGAAGACCTCAACGCCGCGATGAAGAAAGCCTCACAAGGGATTCTCAAAGACGTGCTTGATTACACCGAAGACGAAATCGTCAGCTCCGATATTATCGGCGCTACCGCGGGAGCCATCTTTGACGCCACGCAGACGAAAGTCGCCGTCAATCCGGAAGGCACCCAACTCGTCAAAGTCGTCGCTTGGTACGATAACGAATACAGCTACACCTGCCAATACATTCGGCTGGCCGCTGAATTCGGTAAAGTCCTGGGCGCCAAGTAATTTTGGATTTATAAATAAAGCGCCCGCTTTCTGGGCGCTTTTATTTTCAAAAAGAGGAAACAAACATGAAAACCATCAACCAACTCCCGAATCTTAAGGGCAAACGAGTCATCGTCCGCGTTGATTTCAATGTCCCGCTCAAAGACGGCGCCATCCGTGACGATAACCGCATCGTCCAAGCTTTACCCACCATCCAATACTTAATCAAACAAGAAGCTAAAATCATCTTGATGTCCCACTTAGGCAAGGTCGATTTCAAAGACCCGGCCGTCACCGAAGAAGATAAGAAGAAAAATAACCTGAGCCCGGTCGCCGGACGTTTAGCCGAACTGCTCAAGCAGCCGGTGACCTTCTCCGACGCCACCCGCGGCGAAAAGCTGAAATTCTGGGTCAACACCTTAGAAAACGGCCAAGTGCTGTTAATGCAGAATACCCGTTATGAAAAAGGCGAGACCAAGAATGATCCTGAACTCTCTAAAGAATGGGCCAGCTACGCCGATGTGTTCATCATGGACGCGTTCGGTTCCGCGCATCGAGCCCATGCCTCGACCGTCGGTATCCCGACCGTTCTTAAAGAACAGGGAAAACCAGTCGCGGTCGGATTTTTAGTCGAAAAAGAAGTCAAGAACATGATCAAATGCGTCGACGTCAAGCCGGAAGGCCGTCCGTATGTCGCGTTACTCGGTGGCTTAAAAGTCAGCGATAAGATCAAAGTCATCGATTCCTTAATGAAAAAATGCGATAAGATTCTCATCGGCGGCGCGATGGCCTTTACGTTCTATAAGGCCTTAGGCCATAACGTCGGCACGTCCCCTTATGAAGCTGATCAGCTTGATTTCGCCAAGAAATGCTATGAAGACGCCAAAGGCAAGATTGTCTTACCTTTAGATGTCGTGGTCGCAGATGCTTATGAAGGATGGAAAGAAATCCGGACCGTCCTCATCAGCCAGATCCCCGATGGCTTCATGGGCATGGATATCGGCCCAAAGACCGAAAAGCTCTTCAGCAATGAACTCTCCAAGGCCCATACCGTTTTCTGGAATGGCCCGATGGGCGTTTTCGAAAAGAAAGAATTTACTAATGGCACGATTTCCATTTGCCAAGCCGTCAAAGCGTTGGGTCGTAAGTCCTTCACCGTGTGCGGTGGCGGCGACTCTGCAGCGGCGGTCAAACAGTTCGGCTACATGGATGCTTTCAGCCACGTCTCTACCGGCGGTGGCGCTTCGCTTGAAATGATTGAAAATGACGGACACCTGCCCGGCATTGACGTCATCGGAGACTAAGATGCGCCGCAAGCTTTTACTCGGCAACTGGAAAATGAATAAAACGATCGCTGAGGCGAAGGAATTCGCCGTTGCCAGCGTTCGTTTGTCCTCTATTGCCCGTCAAAAAGGCATCGAGATCGGCGTTGCCCCGACGTATTTTGGCCTAACCACGCTGAAATCCGTCAATCCGGACCTCATTGTGTGCGCCCAAAACTGTCACTTTGAGGATAAAGGCGCCTTCACCGGCGAGATTTCTGTCCCGATGCTCCAAGAACTCGGCATTGACTGGGTCCTCATCGGCCACTCGGAACGTCGTACCTATAATAACGAGACCAACTTATCCTGTAACAAGAAACTCCATAAACTCATCGATAACAAGATGATTCCCGTTTACTGTGTCGGCGAAACGCTTTCGGAATTCGAAGATGGCCGGACCAAGGACATCGTCGAGACGCAAGTGCGCGTCGGCATGGGCGATATCGCTCCCGATAAAGTGAAGAACATC
>Ga0209429_10002429_pt1 | contig 10991 bp, 12 predicted proteins | sample BarGraNGADG00212_3_FD_184493 | JGI IMG/M metagenome (GOLD analysis project Ga0209429, IMG submission 184493) | Arctic peat soil microbial communities from Barrow, Alaska - Barrow Graham LP Ref core NGADG0004-212 (SPAdes) (version 2) | ecosystem: Environmental > Terrestrial > Soil > Wetlands >... | reverse complement strand
GGCCAAAGATTTGAACATATGGATATAGCAATAACAAGAAGAAACAAACAGCGAGCCGCCCATTTCTTCTCAAGCCGGTCAATCCTTAAAGAATCAATTATTAATCCTGCAAAAAACATATTTACTTTGTATCTTCTGCAGAGATAGTAAGATCCAGACAAACTTGTCCGTTAATAATGTGCTCTGCTATAACACGTTTAGCTTTATTGGAATCCATTTTTACATAGGTAACTTTATTTCCATCAGCATCAATGACTTCAACAATCGGCTCAAGTCTGCACAGACCAAGGCAGCCTGTCATTGAAACAGATACATCTGCGATGCTTCTGGTGCGAAGTTCCTCAACAAGGGTGGCCATTACCGGTCTTGCTCCAGCAGCAATTCCACAGGTCGCCATTCCCACTACAATTCTTTTGCCGGACTGGTTTCTTGCCGCCATATCCAACTGTGCCTTCTTTTTGATCTGTTCCAGTTCTAATAATGATTTCATGTCAAATACCTCCCAGAATGTTTTGTTGCTGCTCTTGAATAAAGTCCCGTACGAAAACGTAGACATCCGGTTGTGACAGGGGTACATCCCCAAGTCGCTCTCTGAGATCCATAGTATCAAGTCCCTCTTCTTCGCCCTGATCGTTCAAAAAAACTATTGCAAAATCACGATCGGGGAAAGAACTGATCAGGCCTGATAGGGTTTCACCCGTATTACCTAAAGGAATCCGGTCGATAGAAGAAATTCCCATAGTTGCTGTAACAGTTGTACCTATACCAAGTATTGATTCAATAGCAAGATTTCCGCCGGTAATCTCGCAAGCTTCTTTAAACAGAGAAAGTCCAAGTCCAACCTTCCGGGTAGTTCTTGTGGTTGAAAACGGATCAGTAACTCTCTTCAAAAAATCGGGATGCATACCTTTCCCGTCATCTTCTATCCGGATGGTAAGCAAATCCTTATGCTGGTCTGTACGGATACGGATCATCATATGTGAAGCACCGGCCGAAACCGAATTTGTTAGGATATCCAGCAGATGAAGGGATATGTCCCGCACAATGTGCTCCTGTCCCACCGCCCGCATGACGGATGTTGATTTTCCGGCTTTTGCGATGAATAATCTATGGCTGTCTGTCAACCTGGTCATTATATCACTTGAAAGACTTTTCCCGCAACGCCTGAACAACATGAGTTGCATCAAATGTGTCCGGACCAATCTGCAGTAAATCCAGAAGACTCCCCGGATCAGAAATATCACAAAGACGGTGGGCATCAGAATTCCGGAGGAAGTAATAGGAAATTAATTCAGGATGCAAGTTAAAAAACGCTGCTTGATCACAGTGTTTTGAAAGTTCAAGTATTTTCCCGTTAAATTCTTCAGGAATACACCCCAAACTTTCCATCATGCTATATGAGTGCCGGTCTATGTGAGCCGGAACCATATATCCGCCGGCTGCCCATACGGATCTTTCGATCTGACTGGAGCTTAAGTCAACGGCTGTCAGCAAAAGATCCGGCACCGTCCCTGCAATCCGGTCTTTGTCATCAAACAGGTATTGCTGTCCGAAAATTTCAGGCCGGTTGGGAACTATAAATCGATGGCCCTGCAAATATACTTCAAAGGAATCGGCCGTGTCGGGATCCGGAAAATATGCCAAAACATGAAATCCTTCCGCACATTCTATCTCCATTCCTGCAATTATAACGGGGGCAGTATTCTTCTCCATGCGAAGAAGATCTGCTGCTGCAAGCGCTGATCTGATATTTGCACAGCTCTGGTGATCTGTGATAGCAATAAGATCAAGGCCGTTCAGAAATGACATTCCAACAATATTGCCAGGTGTCATGTCATTCTCTGCGCAGGGCGATAAGGCTGAATGAATGTGCAGATCATAAGAGATATTCATACTCTATTCCTTCAGCTATGATTTTTGAATGCATCGGCAAGACGGGCAGCCGCATCAAAAGTTGATTCCTCCGACATACAAATACAAATATTTTCGTCTTTTGCTTTTTCAAGAACTTCTTCACCCATTATGACATTTTCAGTCAGAACAACTATGGGACATCCGGCAAGTGACGCAACTGCAATAACATTTATACTGTTCAGTATGGTAAACCAGCATGTTTCCCCATCCAGCCGGGACATAGCCCAACTTAACATATCGCAGCAGTATCCGCGTGATACCGGCAGATCCTGATAAATATCCGTAATCACGGTCAGACCAAGGTCTGATATAAGATTTGAGAGCATATATGGCGTCTTCATAATTTCTCCTGTTTAGTATGATTTACATCTCAGAGATCCAAAATATTGATTTCCCTTGCGACACGCCGTATATGTTCCTTGAGCTTAATAATACAGTCTGTCTCCAGTGCATTTCCCTGCACAATATCCTCTGCGAGAGCTGCGCATGTCGGGGCGCCGCAAGCGCCGCAGTCAAGTCCGGGAAGTGTTGCCAGAATCTGCTCCATCTGATCGTATTTAACGAGGGCTGTTTCAATGTTCTCGTCCAACCGCAGCGCATTATTCTCTGACAGAGGAACATCCCATAAATGCGGCTCCATGGATTCCGGCTTCATAAACAATTCAGGCTCCTTTTCCATTTCTTCTTTTGTTGCCCTGACAAAACCACGCATACGTGCTCTTGCAGAAAATGGATTGGCAACAACAAGCGGTCCGCCGATGCACCCTCCGAAACAGCAGGATGGTTCGACAAACTCTATATCGGTAAGTTGCTCATTTTCAATTTCCTCCAATATCGAAATGACATTATGAATTCCGTCTACCGCCATATATTTTTCTGTTTCCAAAGTGGCAGCCTCACCCCCGGCAGAAGCCCACTGCACACCTGTGGGATCCGCAAGACTATAGAGTAAAGGAGGCTTGATTTCATCGGGAGAAACAGACAAGGATTTTTCGAGCATGTTTAAAAGCAGCGGATATACCTCATGTATTCCCAGCACAAAATTCACTTCAGAATCCTTGTGTCCAAGTGGGTTGAGTGTGGCAGAACGCTTCGACGGGCATGGTGACAGGAAATAAATGCGAATATTTTCCAGAGGCAGGCCGGTTTTCCGGGATACATCTTCGCGTGCAAAGCGAGCTGTTATTTCCATAGGGGCATCCAGTGGCACGAGATGAGGAATCAGTGCTTTATATTTCATCTGAATCAGGCGGACAACCACCGGACAGGCTGATGAAATCAGCGGAAAAACAGAAGATGCTTCCTCATTGGGAAGTGACTGGGCCAGTTTTCTTTTTTCATTCAGGATTTCTTTGGTACGTATTGAGGAGGCTGCGGCGCCAAGGGCAACTTCATAGACACAATCGAATCCCAGTGAATACATCGCCCTGATAATCATGGCACGCGTAGCCGGCGGTCCAAACTGCGCATACAGGGAAGGCGGAATGAGCGCGACACAGGGATTTTCTTTGTGCGGTGCTGCCAAATCAGGAAATGGATCTGTAACGGCGCCCTTTGCATGATGGGGACAGATGCGTATACATTCCCCGCAGTCGATGCATCGTGCTTCGTCAATAACAGCTTTTCCGTCACGAACGCGAATAGCCTCTGTCGGACAACCTTTAATACAATTTGTACAACCGACACATAAATCCCGGTTTAATGCTACGCTATGAAGTTTTCCCACGACCTATATCCTCTTTCATCAGAAATTGATGTGCAGTGTTACTTTTGTACCTACTCCGACTGCAGTCTCTATCTCAAGACTGTCCGCATGCTTCTTCATATTGGGAAGTCCCATTCCTGCTCCGAATCCCATCTCTCTGGCAGTATCCGGTGCGGTTGAAAAACCTTCCTTCATTGCCTGGTCGACATCCGGGATACCCGGACCGTGATCAATTATTTCTATCGTTACGGCATCCGGATAAATATGTACCACCGCGACTCCGCCGTGTGCATGTATGACGGCATTGATTTCAGCCTCATACATTGCAATAGCCGCCCTCTTGATTGATGCGGGGTTGACGCCGAGACGCGTAAGCGCCTTTTTCATATTGCTCGATGCTTCACCGGCATGAGTAAAATCATTATCCAGTATTGGATATTCGCGAATAAAAGGTTCTATATTTGCTCCCCCTTCCCGCGAACACCTGCTTCATGAAGAAGCCCGCAGCTGGTAAACATGCGAAACGGTGTCGAAAGAAGAGCAATTCCCTTCTCGGCGGCAAGATCGCACATGATCTGATCCGGCTTTTTTCCGCGAACAAAAAGTATAACCTTTACATCCATCATCTCAGCAGTCCGAACGGTTTGCGGATTAACAAGACCGGTAAGCATCATCTGATTTGATTCACAGGAAAATGCCATAACATCACTCATCAGATCCGAACCGCAAGCAACAAGGATTTCAAGATCCATTTCTTCGATCGGAACAATGACTTCCGCTTTCAGCAACTCGGCACAATCATTCAATTTCATGGGAACCTCCCCAAAATAGCATGAGTATTTAAATATTCACAATTGATTTCCCTTTATTATATAGCCTCAAATTCAAGACAGCAAATGGTATAATTGAATTGTATCATTTCCATTCAGAAAGGCAGAATAATTATGACAATTTTCAAGATTTATCCGGAATTGCTTTATACCCTGCCTGTTGAAACGCACACAGCGGAGGACTTGATCCGGATACTGAGCAGCCACCCTGAAATCCGCTTTGTATCCTTTGTCGGCATAGATCTTGCCGGGAACGATACAGACGAGAAGATTCCCATGAGCCTGTTCCTCGGTAATGTTGATGCTTATATCAGCGGGTATATGATCCAGACGGATGGTTCTTCCGTGGTTCTGCCCGGTATTGCCGCATTGAATGACGGCCGTGTAGACTTCGAGCCGGATCGGGATGTTTTCTGGTTTGTTGACTACAACTATGAAAATATTGATCCCGTATCTCAGAGGCCTGTTGGCACCCTGCGTATTCCGTCTTTTCTGATTCATAACGGTAATCAAGTTTGTTCACGTTCTATTCTGAAGCGTTCAGTGGATCGTTTTACAGAAGAAATGTACCGGGTCCTCGAAGCGAATCCATCGCTATGCAAGGATCTCGGGTTTACAATAGACATTCTGGATCATATTGAGCTCCTTTCGGCAACAGAGCTTGAATTCTGGGTAAGTTCTCCGGACGAGAGATTCAGCGCAGACAGACTGACTATTTCGGAAAACCTCAAGGAACAATACTGGAAAAGAACAAAAGGTGTTGTTCGTACAGCACTCGAGGAAGTCATGGTTCTTCTCGATTTGTATGGTTTTTCGCCTGAAATGGCACACAAGGAAGTTGGCGGTGTCAAAGCTCACCTTTCCGGCAAAGGGGATCTGCAGCACATTATGGAACAACTTGAGGTCGACTGGCAGTTTGCACCTGCCGTTCAGGCTTCCGACTACGAGCTTTTTGCCCGCATATTCATTAAAGAAGTATTCCGGATGCATGGCCTGGATGTAAGCTTCTCAGCTAAGCCGCTGCCCGGAGTTATTGGAAGCGGCGAACACACGCATATGAATACCATTGCATTTCTTAATGATGGAAGCAAGGTGAATCTTCTTTCCCCCAAAGATGTCAAAGAGGATTATTTAGGGGTTATCGGATGGGGTGCATTATTTGGTTTCATGAAGCACTATTCAATAATCAGTCCTTTTATATCCGTAACAAATGACAGTTTCCGCCGATTACAGCCAGGGTTCGAGGCTCCGACGCATGCTGTCACATCCATTGGAAAAGATCTCGAAACACCTTCCCGTAACCGTACTGTACTACTGGGATTAATCCGGGATTTCGAAGATCAGACAAGGACGCGGTTTGAAGTTCGATCCCCGAATCCGCTCACCAACACATATTTGTGTCTTGCAGCAATCTTCCAGTGCATGCTCGATGGAATCGAATATGCCGTATCTTCGAAGAAATCAGAAAAAGAACTTGAAAAGGAATTCTGCAAGGGGTATGGCGAGCCATCTGAATACCTGAAAAAAGACCAGATCTATCGATCGGAAGATGATATTTTTGTTACCTATTCTGCCAAAGACAGGGACCGTCTGTTCGGCAGTCCGCCAGCCACAGTATATGAGTCGCTGCGAACTCTGCTGCACGATGACCATCTCATGACAGTACTCTGTGCAGGTGATGTTTTCAGCGATGCCCTTATTGCGTCTTATGCCCGTGCCATGCTTGATATCTGGCAGATGGAGCTCTCAGAGCGGATCATTCCCGAAAACCTTACTGCAATCAGGGATCTGGTTGCATATCATAATCCTCAGAATCCATATGATGAGGCAATGTGGAAGGAAATCAACAAAATCAGGAATCGTCTCGCAAAAGATACACAGGATTATGTCTCCGTGTTTACCGAAATACGATTGGCCATAGATGCCAGAAACCTGCGGGAATTATCCAGGCTGCAGCAGTCAATGTCCGCACAGCAGACAGAACTCCTGACACGTTATTCAGAGTATTGTCAGAACCAGATTTAGGAAGGGATAATGCTTTTCTCGCTCGGTCAGGTCCTCGGATTGCTGTGCAATCCTGCGGAATCTACTCGAAAAGCATTATCCCTTCCCTGCATAGCGCCCTGCGGACGCTAAGGAATCTATTTGAAAATCAGTGAGGCAAGTAGTATGGATAAAACTCGATTCAATTCGAAAATATTTTCTTCATCGAAGCACCAAAAGAAGGAATCCACTAAGGGATGTCCTTTCTGCAGTAATCCCGGTGTTGCCGTCAGTACTGTGACTGTCAAACACCTCGTTAAACAAAATATACAAATCATTTCTGAAATCAATAACTTCCTCATCTGTATGAATCCGAATTGTGACATTGTATATTATTGCAGGATTCCGGAAATCAGTTTTGTTAAAAACCAGATCCGTGTTCCTGTCTGGTTTAAGTTAGATGCAGATCCAAAATACGCATGTTACTGCAGCCAGGTCACCGAACAGCAAGTCCTGGATGCTGTCAGGAATCACGGAGCATAAACGGTAAACGATATTAACCGGATAACCGGTGCAATGGAAGTTTCCAATTGCATCCAAAACACCCCATTAGGAATTTGCTGCCACAAGATAATTCAAAGTTATATTGACAAAGCAAATCAAAATAATATTTAAGACCTATATTTTCCTTAGCGTCCGCAGGACGCCTTCCAAAGAAGTGAGTGTGTGTTTCGAGTAGATTCCGCAGGATTGCAAAGCAATCCGAGGACTGACCGAGCGAGAAACACACACTCACTTCTTCTAGTAAATTCTAATTCTACTGATAAATCCCGGAATATGTTTGATGGTTTCTTCGAGCATTTCTTCTGTGAGTAATCCGTCCGTCCCTATAAGATAAGCAGCTTCATTATCCACAACACCATCGATACGCTCATAAAGAATTCCGGAAAATGCTGTGTTTATCATAGAATCAGTTGTGTCCGGTGTAACTCGGATCAGTGCTTTGACAACTGATTTCCCATGTTCTCCGAGAATTGATTTTTCTGAATAATACCAGGTGGTGATGTGGGCGGATCGATCATGATGGAGGGCCGCGTCAAGAATATCACCGACTACTGCTGAGGCTGTTGCAAGCTTTCCCGCACCCTGTCCGTAAAACATTACATCTCCCAAAGCATTTCCTTTGACCATGATAGCGTTGAAAACTCCTCCTGCTACAGATAGGGGTTCATCGCATGACACAATATGAGGAGCTACAATTGCACTGTTTTCTTTGCCTTCCGGGTGTCGAAAAATCGCAAGAAGCTTTACTTTTCCATTCAGATATTTGGCATAGGAGATGTCTTCCTGAGAAACCTGGGATATGCCCTCTGTATGGATCAGTGTTGAGTCGACATATGCTCCGTTCAGAATTATGCTTGCAAGAATAGAGATCTTACGGGCAGCATCAATGCCTTCAATATCAGAACTTGGATTCTGTTCTGCGTAACCTTTTGCCTGTGCTTCGGAAAGTGCTGTATTAAAATCAGCACCGCTCTCTGCCATTTGTGTGAGAATATAATTTGTTGTTCCGTTAATTATACCGGCTACCTTCGATATACGGTTGGCTGCAAGGCAGCGGTGCAGCGGTCGAATAATCGGGATTCCTCCGCCGACAGATGCTTCAAACAGATAAATGCAATGATTTTTGAACGCAAGCTGCATTAATTCAACGCCATGCTTGGATACAAGTTCTTTATTTGACGTAACAACCGACTTACCGGCCGCAAGGGCACGTTTGGTGAATTCATAAGCAATGGATTCTCCACCGATTGTCTCTGCTACAACAGAGATCTCGGGATCATCAAAAACATCGGCGGCGTTTTTTGTAAAAAGCGCTGCAAAAGGGCTGTCCGGAAAATCGCGCACATCAAGAATCTTCTTTACGTGAATCGCTTCTCCCAAATGCTTTTCAAGTTGCCGCTCGTTCATAGCGATTACTTCGGCAACACCGGACCCCACCACTCCAAATCCCAAAATGGCAACATGTATCATATATACGCCTCCCCAAAATCACTGTGATTAATTGATTATTATTCCCGTGCAAGAATCCGGCAGGATCGAACGCCCGGAATTTTACCGACATCCGCAAGCAGTAAATCAATGGATTTAATCATTAGATCCGTCTCCATTGAGATAGAGACATCCGCCAGACCATTAATCGGTATATTCTGATTAATTGTGAGTATATTGCCCTTCACAAAAGCGATGCATTGTATGATTCCTGATAAAATTCCAGGAAAATTCTCAACAGCAATAATCAAAGTTACCAGCTTTCCCTTACTTGTCTCATAGAAGGGCATTACCGCTTCCTTATATTTGTAGTAAGCGCTTCGGGAGAGCCCGACGCGTTGGACAGCCTCATTGACAGACCGTGATTTACCGGAATTCAACAACCGTTTCACTTCCATAACTTTTACAAACACTTCGGGTAAAACAGAAGCTTTAACCAAAAAGTAATCGTTACTTTGTGCCATTCTCAGCCTCCACAAATTCTCGGAACAAAAAACACCTGATCTCCGTTTGAAGAGCAAGTGTCCGTCGCGGAAGAACAACTGTGCCTAGCTGACACTATATCATGTGTTGCGGAGTTGCGCAAGCATAGCACGAAGTGCCTTCCCCCGGTGACTGAGTTCATGCTTTTCTCCGGGCGTGAGCTGAGCTGCCGTCACACCTTTTTTGGGCAGAAAAAAAACAGGATCATATCCGAATCCGTTATCGCCTATCATTTTATCATAGAAAATACCGTCCATGCTTTCCTGTACCGTAAACGAACTTCCATCCGGCCGAACAACTGCAATGGCGCAGATAAAATGGGCGGTTCGTTTCTCGGGGGGGATATTGGACAAAAGATCCCATAGTTTTTGGATTTTTTCAGGATAACTGGATTCCTTACCATGAAAACGGGCTGAATAAATGCCCGGCGCTCCACCTAAAGCATCTATTGAAAGACCCGAGTCATCCGCCATAACATATCCGCCGATCCGGTTATGTACGCCCATTGCTTTTTTAAGGGCATTTTCACGAAATGTCGCGCCGTCCTCTTCAATATCATCGTCACATCCTGCATCTGTCATGGTGATAATCTCAAAAGGAAGATCCTTTAGGATTTCACGTATCTCATTAACCTTGTCCTGATTTTTTGTTGCCACAACAAAGGGGATAATTGTCTGTGTCTTTTCCATAAAGTTCTCCTTGAATAATGAAGCCTAATTTACTGCAGCCGCCAGGCTTTTGGGTACAGATTTTTAATTGTGCAGCCATTGCTTTTACCCCATCCGATGGGAAAAGAATCAACGAATAGTAAGATAAATGAGTTTTGAGAAAGCAGCTGACTTTCTTCAGGAGATAACAGGAGTGTTTCACCGTGAAGATACCGGAGCAGACGCTGGTCATCACGAGCAAAAGAAAATGTATGATTTTCTTTCATCTTTTCCCCGGAAAGTGCAAGTGCAAAAGCATGGGACGGAACAAAGACCCACCCTTTCGGCATTGAACGTACCTCGCCGGGAAAGGCGCCCATTTTAACGACCTTCAAGCCATCAAATAGAGATGCCGCAACAGGCATCATGTGAACTTTTTCACCCTGAAGTACAAATTGATTCTGTGACTTATTGAAATAATCCTCATAGGCATCTGCTGTGAGCAGCTCTTTTACACTTGCAAAAAACGAATCCCTGGCTGAACGTGTTGAATATAGTTTTGAAGGATCCTGACGGTTGATTTTGCGATTAATATGTTCATTTTCGTATATGGAGGCCAGTAAGGATTTTTTCAGATGGACACAGAAATGTCCGTCTCCCCACCCGAACTGCGGCCAAATCCGCATGGATCCTTCGAACAGCTGTCCGCGTGAAAATGAAACACCTTTCGTATCCGGATGTGAAACAACTTCATATTCGGGATGGTCCTTTAGAAACCAGTCAATCATATCTTCGTTTTCACTTGTACCGAATGTACAAGTTGAATATACAATGTGACCGCCCGGTGCCAGCATGCAGTGCGCGGATAACAGAATTTCACGCTGCATAACTTCACAGGTAGAAGGACCATATCGCTCCCAACTCCTTACAGCATTCTTGTCACGGCGGAACATCCCTTCCCCTGAGCAAGGTGCATCAATGAGTATACGATCAAAAAATGAAGCGAATCTCTTTTCAAGTTTAATTGGTGTTTCATTGGTTATGACTACGTTTTCAATACCGAAAAGTTCAATATTCCGCAGGAGTGCACGGGACCGCTCTTCCGAAATTTCATTTGCCACAAGAAGGCCGCTGCCGCAAAGGTCAGCTCCGATTCTTGTTGCTTTTCCGCCGGGTGCCGCGCAAAGATCAAGAACTTTTTCACCCGGCTGTGCTCCAAGAATTTCTGCAGGCAGCATTGCACTGGGTTCCTGAATATAGTAAACGCCCGCATGGTAGTAGGCGTCCTTTCCTGAGGACAATTCCGTTACATAATATCCGTCGCGGCACCAGGATACACTCTCGGATTTCTGCCCGAGAGACTTCAAAAGATTTTCT
>Ga0209429_10002428_pt1 | contig 10991 bp, 13 predicted proteins | sample BarGraNGADG00212_3_FD_184493 | JGI IMG/M metagenome (GOLD analysis project Ga0209429, IMG submission 184493) | Arctic peat soil microbial communities from Barrow, Alaska - Barrow Graham LP Ref core NGADG0004-212 (SPAdes) (version 2) | ecosystem: Environmental > Terrestrial > Soil > Wetlands >... | reverse complement strand
GACAAAAGAACCTCTTATTAAAATTAATGTAAAATTAGAGGAAGAAATCATAAATCTGCCGGACGAAGAGCAGGCGGAATATATAAAAGAGTTGGGATTGGAACAAAGCGGTTTGGACCGCTTAATTCAGGGAGCTTATAAAACTCTTGGTTTGGACACCTTCTTTACCACTGGGGCGGATGAAACCCGGGCTTGGACGATTAAATCCGGGGCTAAGGCGCCGCAAGCGGCCGGCGAGATTCATACCGACTTCATCAAAGGCTTTATCCGGGCGGAAGTCATCAATTGGCAGAAGTTCGTGGACTGCGGCAGCGAAGCCAAGGCGCGCGAACTGGGTCTGATCAGAACCGAGGGCAAGGATTATATAGTTCAAGACGGCGATGTCTGTAATTTTTTGATAAACAAATAAAAGCCTTGACACTATTTTAATTTAATGACAAAATGTTTTATTGACCTTTTGTAATTCAAGTACATTCACAACTAAACCCGATATACATGAAAAAAATCACCTTATTGTTAACCATGCTCGTTTTGGCCATTTTAACAAATGCCGCCATCGTAGACATTCCCGGCCTCACTCTAAAGATGGTCCCTCGGACAGGGTCGAATCACGGCCTACTTAGTAAATACTATTTAATCAAATCGGGCCAGGACATCAAACACCACGTCAGCGATTCCTCATCAGGAAAATTTCTGATTACCAAAACCACCTCGATTCGGTTTGACATTATCGTTGATAATATCCTGGCCATCGGCGTCGGAAATGAATACGACAAGATCATCAAGGCCTACATGAATCCTGGCCAAATCTTTCGTTCCGTTTCCGAAACCAAGGAAACCGAAATCGGCTTTTCGCGCTGGGGCTTCAAGAAGAAGTACAGCTTGGAGACGCCGATAACTTCTTATGTCAGTTACCAATCAAACCCGGCAGTGGTAATCATCAGATCTGAAGTGGTAAAGAAAACTGTATTTACCTTTTCCGTCTGGTCTATAGTCAAACTGATTCTAATCTTTATCTTAGGGTGCATCATCAGTGATATGTTTTTCGTCGCCAGAAAACATCCGAAGGATAAGTGGCCATTCATTTTGAACGCGATCATGGGAGATAACAGTATGAACATTCTCTACCTTGTTTTGGGAGCGTTCGCTGCCTGTTTTGCGGCTGCAACCACACCGATCTTCGCCGCGATTTCAGCCGCCACCCTCCTGTTACCGCTGTCGCTCAATTTCCTCCCTGACAAAGGTAAGGAAACAAATTAACAATCAACTTTTTCAAAAAACCCGGTCTCCAAACCGGGTTTTCTTTTTTATCTTTTAATATATCAATCTATATTTTTTCCAGAGTCACAATTTCGCGAAATACTTTCTGTCCGGGTCGACCATAAACAATCGTTTGGCGAACAGTTTGTTTAATAAACTGGCTTGGCCGTAAACTATCCGGAATCATGTCTATAATTTTTAACCCAGTCAATACTGGCGTAATCGGTTTCTGACCATAGAACATCGGCCAAATCATAACCACGCGGCCGCCTGGCTTCAAGACTTTCACAAATTCTCTGATCGCCTCGGAGTATAATTTTTCTAACTCCCGTATAATGGCGTTAAATTCAATTCGCCCGCGTTGCGGACCGAGATAGGGCTCGGTGATTACCGCGTCGGCGTAGCCGGCTTTGATGAATTTCGATAAGTAAATGGCATTCTTGACCTGCAGCTTCAGTTTAAAGTCTTTAATACTATACAACTCCTTGGTCCAGCTGATATTCTTGCGCGTATTTTCTACCGCTTTCAAAACGACATCAGACCCGAACAAATTTTTATAACCCATTAAAATCGCCTCCGTCAAAATCGTGCCGGAGCCGCAGAAAGGATCGACAATAACTGCTTCCATATCTTTTAACCCAGCCAGATTAATCATAATCTGCGCCACTTTCGGCGGTAGCATCCCGGATAAATCGTCTCGGGCGGGCCGGCCGAAGTCGCGGCGTGATAAATCTTTAAAAGGCTGGACGCATAGAGTTTCGCCGATAATAATTTTTCCGTTACTTTGGGCCAAGACAATTTCTATTCCTCTCGTTAACAGTCTGTTCTGTGTCACAACCACGCTGGATAGGGTTTTTTCTTGACTGACCACGAAACGCGAGCTGATTTCTTTGTCACTAAAGTGTTTTTTTAGTTTCAAACCCAGATCTTTTTTGTTAAATGTTTTTACGCCATAATCAGAAAAGCCGAAATTAAATTTTCCACTTGCGCCGCTCGCCTGCTTCTGACTGGCCAATTCAATCACTTTAGCCAACAGCTCACTTTCTTTATCCAGTTCCACTAAAACTTGCCCGATCTTAATTACGCCGCCTAAGCGGGTAATCAGGTTAGGCGCATTGATTTCCGTGTTCGTCTCCCAAAGCAAAAAATCCGGCGCTAACAGGGTCGCCTTTTCCAAACCTAGAACCGCGGCCAGCTCGGCCACAGACAGGGCCGTATTTGTCCCTAAAACGAAGAAATATTTCATATTGATATCATATAGCAATAATCCCTGAACAGCAAATTGCCCCCAAAATTAGCCCTTGCAATTAACACGTGTTTCTGTTAAGCTACTGGTACAAATAAATATTTAATAATATCTTTCCCATGTCTCGGCTCTAGGCCAAGATAATTCTGCCAAAATGAGCAGAATTAAAGGTATTCTTTGACCCCAAGTCTCAAGGAATACTTGGGATTTTGTTTAATTAGGCCGGTTTTAAAAATTTTTTAGAAAATATTTAAATAATTTTTAGGCTCGGTCCGCTACAATAACTATGTCAAAAACCAAGAAAGCCGAATCCACCCATTACGAGATGCTGTTCATTCTCCCCAACAAGTTCACGGAAGATGAGGCGAAATCTCTCATCGGACAGGTGGAAAAAATTCTCGTGGCCGGTCAAGCGACCGTAACCCACAATGAATATTGGGGCAAGAAGAAACTCGCTTACGAAATTAAGCATAATACCTATGGGTATTACGGTTTGTTTGAATTTGATCTAGAAGGGAAAAATCTGGCTAAAATCGATAACGACCTGCGCTTGTCCGCCGATGTTCTGCGCCACCAGATTGTGGTCAAGAAGGCGAAGAGCGAAAAGGAAATTAGCCGCGAGAAAGAAATTCGCGCTAAAATCGATTCCAAAAAAGCCGAAGCGGAGAAAGTGAAAGTGGATAGCGAGAAAAAAGCGTCCACGGTCGCCAAGTCCAAGGAAAAAGAAAAAGACAGCAAGAAAGTGGACTTGAAAGATTTGGACGAAAAATTGGAAGGCATCTTGAATGCCGACGATTTAATTTAATAATTTTTTTCCAATCCGGCTCAGACCGGAGGGAAACAGTCCAAAAATATGAATTTAAACAAAGCCATGATCATTGGTAACCTGACCCGCGATCCGGAACTTCGTAATACGGCCACGGGCCAAAGCGTCGCTTCTTTCTCGGTCGCGACCAATTTAGTCTGGACCGATCAAGCCGGCCAGCAGCAGAAAAAAACCGAATTCCATAATATCATCGCCTGGCGGAAGCTAGCGGAAGTCTGCGCCAAATATCTGCATAAAGGTTCCAAGGTCTATATTGAAGGCCGCTTGCAGACCACCGATTGGACCGGGCAAGACGGCGTCAAACGCTATCGTACGGAAATCGTCACGGAAAATATGATTATGCTGGATAATAAAGGCACGGGCGCGCCCCTGGGCGCTCCGAGTGCGGCCGGCCACAGCCCCAGCGAACCGGTGATTGAGATTCCAGAAGAGCCCATGGATGACGAGGAAATCCGGGTCGAAAATATCCCCTTTTAATAATTAATCAAACTTATGCCTACGAATAAAAAAGCGAAAGAATGCTATTTCTGCGTCAACAATTTAGAGGTTGATTACAAGGATACCCGAACCCTGCGAAAGTTCATTAACTTCTATATGAAGATCCTGCCCGGCCAGCGCACCGGCGTCTGCTCTTGGCACCAGCGCAAGTTAGCCACCGCGATCAAACGCTCTCGGGTTATGGCTCTTTTGTCACCGACGCACAAATAATTCATTTAAGCGAAGTCTCCTATGTTAAACTTCAACGAAATCAAGACCGGCCGGGTCATTAAAGTTAATGGCGAGCCGTTCATTATTATAAAAACCGACCATCACAAAATGGGTCGGGGCGGCGCGGTTCTAAAAATAAAATGCCGCAACTTAATTAACGGTAATATTTTGGAACAGACCTATCAGGGCGCGGAAAAAGCGGAAGAGGCGGACACGGAAACCAAGAAAGCTAACTTCATGTATAAGGATAAGGACGAAGCCTATTTCATGGATAACGCCAGTTTTGAACAATTCAATCTGCATCTAGAAGAAATCGGCGATCAGATTACTTTTCTGAAAGACGGCGTAGACGTTGATGTCTTATACTTTGAGAACCAACCGGTTTCCATTAAGCTGCCGATCAAAATGGATTTTAAAGTGACCAGCGCCCCTCCGGGTGTCAAAGGTAATTCCGCCGGCAACGTTAACAAACAGGTGGAAATTGAAACCGGGGCCAAAGTCAATGTCCCGATGTTCATCGACGAAGGCGACATCATCCGCATCAATACTGATACCGGCGAATACGTGGAAAGAGCGAATTAAAGACTGGTAATAAAAAATCACCTTGACGGGTGATTTTTTGGAAATAAAAAAAGGAAGTCGTAAGCTTCCTTTCACTCTGATTCTTTTCCTGTAGCCTTCTTTATTGATTTACGTTGGCTTCTGTGATGGTCGCTATTCCTCTTTCGTCGATGTACCCTTTAACATAAACCACTTTACCGACGCAACCTGGATAGGAATCCCTGAAAATCACATTTGAAGAGCCAAGCCAGCTACCTTCCGCCGTAAAGAATGCTTTGAACTTTTCGCCTTTGGGACCAATCACCTCAATAAATCCTTCCCGGCAGAAGGCGCCTCCTTCTTTTATCCAAAGCATTTGCGGCTTGGTATCAATGGCTATTACGGCAGAAAAATCTTTGGTCTTGCTGCAAGACGACACAAGCATTAAAAAGATAATCAGTGGTGCAACGATAAATAACTTTTTCATGGCGTTTTCTTTTTTTGCAATGATTAACAATAACTATTAATTATAAATTTGTGTTTGGTTTTAATGAGCTAATCAATGTATTATCTTAACATATTTTTTAATTAAAGTCAACTCTTTATAAATACCTTCAATAGTGATATAATAATATTTAGCTAATTATAAACAAATATGCTTATAGGAATAACCATCTTCGCTCTTCTCTTCTTGGCCCTCGCTCTTTGGCGCTTGGACTGGGCTCTTTTAACAATTATTACTGCTCTGCCGGCCTATCTCCTCCGTTTTAAAGTCTTGGGACTGCCCTCAACCTTATTGGAAGTCATGATTTTAATCGCTTTCGCGGTTTGGTTTTTTAAATTCTTTGTGCCTGGATTGAAAGGTTATTTCAAAAATAGAGCTGGCCACGTCGCCTATCCTTTCAAATGGGAAATTATTCTCCTAATTATTATTGCTTTTCTGGCTGCCAGCGTCTCCGGCTTTACCAGCGGCGCACTGGGAATTTGGAAAGCCTATTTCTTTGAGCCGATTCTCGTTTTCATTCTTTTATTCAACGTCTTCAAAGAGAAGAAAGACTGGTCAAAAATCCTTTGGGCGCTGCTCGTTTCCGCTGCAGTCGTTTCCCTGTTCGCTATTTTCCAAAAAATCACCGGTCTCTTTATCGCCAATCCTCTCTGGCAGGCGGCCGCAGCCACGCGGCGCGCTGTTTCCTTTTTCGGCTATCCCAACGCCGTTGGTTTATACCTGGGACCGCTCATCCTAATCTTTTCCGGCTGGCTGGCTTCTCTCTCCTGGAAAAACTGGCGCGAACAATACAGGACCAAGATTATTATTGCCCTCACGATTATTATTTCTCTCTTGGCGATTTATTTCGCCCACTCCATTGGGACTTTGGTTGGCGTGGCGGTCGCTTTGATAATCTTTGCTCTGTTTTCTAACCGCCATTTGCGTCTTTGGGGCGGCAGTGCGTTAATTATTATTATCGCCGCTTTATTTATCATCACTCCCAGCCGCAATTTCATTATCAACAAAATGTCTTTCCAGGATTTATCCGGTCAAATCAGAAAACAGCAATGGAAAGAAACTTTAATTATGTTAAATAGCGGCCATTTTCTGCTGGGCGCCGGTCTGGATAATTATCAAAAGATAATCGCCCCCTATCATCAAGCGGGATTATTCTTCAACCGCGACCGCCTAGCAAACTTTGATGCTCAGCTAACAACCAGCGCCTCACTTCGCGCTAAATACTGGCAGCCAGTGGAAATCTATATGTATCCGCACAATATTCTCCTCAACTTCTGGAGCGAGCTGGGACTGTTAGGCTTATTTCTATTTGTTTGGATTATAGTTAAGTACCTGTTTATCGCCACTAAATTAACAATCACTTTCGGTAAAGAAAAAAAGTCTGAGAAATATCTAGCCTTGGGACTAATGGCGGCGATGATAACGATTATTGTCCATGGCCTGGTTGATGTGCCATACTTCAAGAACGATTTAGCCGTAATGTTTTGGCTGCTCGTGGCCGGACTCGGCTATTTAAATCTAATTCAGAAACAAGAAAATAAATAAACAAATAATATGACCATGATTCTGCAAAAAATAATCGCTCAAAGCGGCTATACGTCGCGTCGTAAAGCGGAAGAACTGATTCGCGCCGGCTTAGTGAAAATTAATGGCCAATTGGCGGCTATCGGCGAGTCGGCTGACCCCCTGAAAGACAAGATTACCATCAAAGGCCACCAGATCAACATTGCCGAGAAAAAAATATACGTCAAACTTAATAAGCCCCTGGACTATACCTGCACGAACCGCAAGTTCCCGGGCGAAAAGAATATTTTTGATTTGGTGAAAATTCCGGCGCGCCTATTCGCGGTCGGACGTTTGGACAAAAATAGCCGGGGGTTAGTTCTGTTAACCAATGATGGCGAACTGACCCAGAAATTAGCCCACCCCCGCTATGAACATGGAAAAAGATACGAAGTTAAGGTCATTGGTGATATAAAGAACGGAAAGTTAGTCGCCGACCGCTTGATGAAAGGGGTTGATATCGGCGAAGGAGATGATATCGCCCACGCCCAAGAAGCCCAATATTTACAAAACAATTTTTTTATAATAACCTTAAGCGAGGGCAAGAAACGGCAGATCAGACGCATGTTCGACGTCTTTGACTTAAGGGTAGTTGACCTAAACCGGACCGCCCTAGCCGGCTTGGAACTTGGCGATTTAGCTTTAGGAAAATGGGAATATCTTAACCCGGAGGAGATCAAGGAGTTAAAAAAATAATTTATTACTGGAGAGGTGACTGAGTGGTTGAAAGTACCGCTCTCGAAAAGCGGCAAGGGTGAAAGCCCTTCGAGGGTTCGAATCCCTCCCTCTCCGCCAACACAATTTAGTATCGGAGTGACCCGAGAGCCTTGATTTTTAGAGCTCCTCGGTTACCGATTGAATCAAAAAGTTCGAGCCCACACGGGATTCGAACTTTTTTAATTTTTTAGCCCCATCCCCTTCGTTATTACTTAAGAATAGCAAGAGTTTGGCTAAAAATTAATAAAAGCCCAAAAATAGGCTTATTTTAAATCATCTATTGACAACAATATATAAATATGATATAATTCTTTAATAAATTGATCCTTTGAAAAACACTAATGAATTTGGATAACTGTTAAGTCCGTCATATCTTTGGCGGGTTTAGCAGTTATTCAAATTAAGTAATTAGTTATAAACCATAAAAATTCTTATCATGAGAAACTCAGTTATTATGTTTGTCGCCTTAATGGCAATTATTTTCGCAACCGCAAGTTGTAAGAAAAATAATGATGCAACCCCGATCCAGCCTCGCCTCGTGCAGGCCAATGAGAATGACGTTTTTTACTTCCAGGGCAAGACAACCCTCTGGGATGATTGGCAGGTGTCATACAATTTCCGCGGCGGATCTTTCTATGATCCGTATATAAACTCAACGTATTCGGCTGACACAATGACTCTTCTCAGTGATACTGCGCTCCAGGTGCGTATCCATAGCGTCTATACGGGCGCGACTGCAGATATCATTGCGGTTAAGATTCCCATTAAGTACGATCAATACGGAGAAGCCGACCAGACTATCAATCTCAATAATCCATTCCGGGCATATAATGGTCTGGTTCGGATGAACGAGAAGCGAGTAATTTATGCGTTCGATAGCGAGCGCCAAACGATCCTTCTGTATTTTCTCGACACAAGAGAACTTTTGACAAAGGATTGGGTTAAAAATACTGATCAGGATGGTTTGCCGGTAATTGAAATACTGGATATGCCCAATGGTGAAACATGGTTTATACAGCATAATATCTGTAGCGCCAGCAGTTTCCAGGTTCCAGCCATAAGAGTCGAATGTCCTGGTAAAGCCACGCAGTATACCCAGGCGCGGATCATTGATGATAAGCGAACCCGTAATGAACATAAATAAGCGGAGTTTCGTTATCAAATAAACGATTAAATGTTGAAAGGCTTCCAAAATTCGGAAGCCTTTTTTTCATGGCTTAAAGGACGTCCAACGCGTAAAATACAAAACAGACTTTTTGATTTCTTAAGGTATTTATGCTATTATTTAAATAAGTTACTTAATTTAAATAATTAATATGAAAAAACTTCTCATTTTGTTTCCAATTTTGGCACTATTAGTCACTGGCTGCTCATCAGAGCAAAAGGCAGCGGTTGATAACTCAGCGCCTAATCAGTCAGTTGCCTCAATTCAGGGGCAGGTTGATCGTTTAAACTCCCAGGTCCAAGATTTGCAAAAGCAAAACAGTGAACTCGTTAAGGAAAATGCCGCTATAAAGGCGAGCCCGGAAGATCAGAGCGGCGCTAGTTCAACTACCCCGAAACAGAATAATATGGGTTGGCAGATTTATAGTAATCAGCGGTACAGCTACACGATTGAATATCCTGCTAATTGGTTTATAGATAAAACGTATTCAGAAAATAATTTTAGTTTAAGGGGTCCAGCCGCTAATAACGAATATATCGGCGGCGATACAATTTTTTCCAATTACAAAAATCCCTCAAGCTACACCCTTGGCAATCCCGGACCGAAGGATTTATTTTCTCTAAGTTTAATGGTTTATAAGGTTGATGCCAATGTTAGTTACAGCCAGTTCATCACGGCGGCGCATTTTGGCAGTGGTAAGCAGTCGATGATAAACATTAATGGGATTTCTGCCGTCAGATTGACTGGCGTCACTACTGATCATCCGACCGGAACCGCCGTCATTAATACCCTGGTAAAAGTTGGCAATAAGATGTTTGTCTTTAATTACAGTGGCAGCCCGATCCCGGCAGACGAAGGAGCGATCGCTAATAGGATTATAAATTCATTTATCACTAATTAGTCGCTACTTGTTAGAGTCAATAGTTATTAATAACTTTATTATTAAAGAGCTTTCCAATATAGTACCAAGCTCTCCGCAGATTAAAACAGCTCTAATATTAGAGCTGTTTTTTGATAGGGAGATTGAACTTTGGAACGGTCAGTGCTAATATTTAGTTAAATAATAGAAATATGAATCAAGAAATCAAAACTCCCTGGTGGTCAGAAGAATACGGATTCTTCGGGTCTTTTTATATGGAAGGTGATGCTTCAAAAGAGGGGTATCTTATAGAGAAAAAACAGAGTTTGGATGATAGAACAAAGACCGAGGCTGAGGGCTTAGTAAAATTAACAGACATAAAAGAGAATGCCAGAATTCTTGATTGCCCTTGTGGATACGGTCGACATAGCATTGAATTAGCAAGATGCGGTTTTAAGGTTGTGGGCTCGGATATAAATTCATCCCACCTACAAAAAGCAATCGAAGATGCGAAAAAAGAGTCGTTAGACATTGTCTTTAATAAAGAAAGCATGATTGATCTCAAATATGATTCCGAATTTGATGCCGTAATTAATATGTTTTATTCTTTTGGCTTTTTTGATACGGACGAAGAGAATGAAAAAACCTTAAAGAATTTTTATAATGCTCTGAAACCCGGTGGAAAATTTTTAATGCATACTGATGTTAATGTCCCCAGAATTCTCAATGGAAAGTATAAAGAAGATGAAGAAAGAAATTTAACAACAGGGAAAACCCTTAGAGTAATTGATTTTTATAATCCAACAGCAAAAAGAATCGATGGTTCTTGGATTATTAATGATGGAATCAACAAAGAAAAGAAGGATTATTCCGTCCGAGTATATACGAAAGAAGAATTCGAAGGTTTATGTAAAAAGATAGGCTTTTCCTCGGTTATTACTTATTCTGATTGGAGTGGTTCAGCTTACTCTGAGGATGCCGAAGATATGATAGTAGTAGCGACGAAGTAATTTTAGTAAATTTAAAGGGATTGAGACTTAATGCCATTCCAACTACGTCCCACCCTCTCCGCAAAAATATATGTTAAAAGGAAAAACTATTCTATTTGATTTCTTTGGGGTTATTTGTTCTGAAATAGGACCTCCTTGGTTTGAGCAATATCTTCCCGAAAGACCCGATTTAAAGAATAAATTATTTCGAGAATCTGATCTTGGAGAGATATCTGAGTCCGATTACTTTAGGGCGATGAGCTCTTTGGTCAAAATTAGTCCTGAAGAAATCAGAAATAGCTGGTTGTTGTCCGCTATAATTAATAATCTGGTGGTGAAAAAAATTATAGAATTAAAGAATAAATATAATATTGTTTTAGTTTCTAACTCCCCGTCTCCTTTAATTAGGGAAATTTTAAAAAAGAATAATCTAGAGGAATTATTTGATAAAATAATTATTTCTGCTGAAATTGGTATGGCTAAGCCGGATCGTAATTTTTTTAATAAGGTTATAGAAATTTTAGGGCAGCCATATTCGGACATTTTATTTTTTGATGATAACCAAGACAATATTAAATCGGCACAGAATATTGGGATAAAATCAGTTTTGTTA
>Ga0209429_10002427_pt1 | contig 10993 bp, 11 predicted proteins | sample BarGraNGADG00212_3_FD_184493 | JGI IMG/M metagenome (GOLD analysis project Ga0209429, IMG submission 184493) | Arctic peat soil microbial communities from Barrow, Alaska - Barrow Graham LP Ref core NGADG0004-212 (SPAdes) (version 2) | ecosystem: Environmental > Terrestrial > Soil > Wetlands >... | reverse complement strand
AGGCCAGGCTGAGAGGAGGAACCATCATGGCCAAGCCCTAGCCACCTCCTCCGGGTGGGTACTTTTCTTGGCCATCAGTGGATACTTCTCCTGGCCATAACCGGATACTTCTACCTGGCCATTGACAAGCGACTACGCCTATGTGCTGAACAACGGGCGGGTCGAGATAGAGGGGGAAGCCCGCAAAGTACAGCAGATGGAGGAGGTCTGGAAGGCGTACCTGGGGCTGTAGGGGCATTGGGTGTTGGGTGATAGGGATTGGGTATTGGGGGACGGGGCAGGGGGCTGAGTAGGGGCGGATATCAAACCCGCCCCTACAACGTGTCTTGAGCCTACATTTCCTGGAGGGTGACGCTACCAGTGGGGCAGACGGCGACGCAGCTCTCGCAGCCGATGCAGTCGTCCGGGTTGCCTGTAGCCTGCGCCTTCTTGTTCACCAACTCGAACATCTCGTTCGGGCAGGTGCTGACGCAATCGCCGCAGCCTTCGCACGTATCCTCGTTGACTGTAATGATGTACACCGTTGTGGCCTGGCCTTTCGTCTCGAGAGTCTGTGCGCCCTCTACACGCAGCCTGTAGGCTTGGGAAGTCCCGCGATCTTGCAGGCGCCCTTGGCGGGCCCCGAGGGGAACAGCTTATAGATATATTTTAGATCAAAACCTGTTTCTTTGCAAAGCTTCCTGATCATGGGGGCTATGCCGAACTGTGCGTAGTAGTTGTGCAGGTAGTTGATCACCTTCCAATGATCCTCGGTCAGTTCCGGAAGGTCCTCGGTGTCGGCGAAGCAGGCAGCTATCTCTTCGTTCCAGATGGAAGGGTCTTCCAGGAACCCGTCCTCGTCTACCTCAAAGTCGTGGCCGCGCAAAGTGAGAATTGCCATTTCGTTCCTCCTAGTGAGTCATCAGCTATCAGTCGCTGGCGTCGTGTAGACCGACTCGGTCTTCGAAGACCGAGTCGGTCTGGCGTACATTACAGCACGATGGCGTTGCCAACCAGGTCGAGAAGGCCCTTGACGGTGACCTCGACGCCGTTGCCCTCCATGGCGACGGGGAGTTGGGCCTTGCAGATCGCGCAGGGCGCGACGAGGATCTCGGCGCCGGTGGCGCGCACTGAGTCTGCCTTGGCCTTGCCCAATTTGATGCGAGTCTCCTTTATCTCGTCCATCAGGATGCCAGAGCCGCCGCCGCAGCAAAAACTCTTCTCTCGATTTGGGTACATCTCCACGAAGTTTTCGACGACCCGTCCGAGCACGTAGCGCGGCTCCTCGATAATCCCGGCTCCCCGTGCCATGTTGCAGGGATCATGGAGCGTAACCTTCTCAGGGTTGGCGCTCGGATCCACCTTGATGCGGCCTTGCTGGAGGTACTGCATCGCTTCCTCGACCGCGTGCTGGATCGGGAACTCAACGCGATCGTTCAACTCGGGGGTGAACATCTTCCAGGTGCGCCAGCCGTGGCCGCATTCTCCGCCAACGATCCGCTTGACCTTCAGCTTGCGAGCAGCATTCAGAAGCCTGTTGCTGTGCTCCTTCATTACTCCCTTGTCGAAGAACAGGCCGAAGTTGGCCGTCTCGACGATATCGCTGCTGATGGTCCAGGTTGTGCCGGCAGCGTAGAACATCTTGGCAGCGCCGATCATGCTGTCCGGGTTGGCAAAGAAATCGGATGAGGAGGGGTTGTAAAGGACATCGGCCCCCTCCTGATCCACGGGAATGGGAATAGCCTTTCCCGTCTCCTCCAACATCTCCTGCTCCAGGAACTCTACGCTGTCCTTCAGGGCGAGCACAGGTATCCCCATGTTGTTGCCCGTCTTATGCATGTTGTTGGCGATGCCCATGACGAACTTGGGGACGATGCCGAGCTTGGTCATTATCTGCCGAGCGGCAATGGTGACCTCGGCCGTGTCAATCTTCATGGGGCAGAAGACGGCGCAGCGGCGGCACTCGTTGCATTGCCAGAAGTACTTATACCACTGCTCCAGGGTCTCCTGCGTTGCGTCTTCAGCACCTACGATCCCTGGGGCGATCTTCCCCATGGTGGTGTAGTACCGCTTGTAGACTTTCCGTACCAGGTCCACTCGGGCAGCGGGGATGTTGTTAGGGTCCTGGGTTCCGAGGTAGCTGTGGCACTGCTCGGCGCAGGCGCCGCACTTCGCGCAGCTGTCCATGAAGAGCCGCAAGGACCTGATCTGCTCCTTCATCTCCCCAAGTAGCTCGACTGCTTTGCGTGGGCGGTTCTCGGGGGCTATCTCCGGAAGCCCCAGAAGCGAGAGATCTTTGGCCAGGAACGGCTTGATGGGGGTTCCACCCGTGGTCATGCGGCCCCCTCCCTGGGGCTCACCAGGTCGCGTTTGCCCATGAGCCAGCGAGTAAAGAACATCCCACAGGAGTGCATCAGCTTGCTGTACGGGAAGTAAAGCAGCAGCAGCTGGACAAAGAAGATGTGCACCAGGAACATCGCGTTTGCCGGAGGAGCCGGGTTCAGGGTGAAGAGGCTCCCCAAATAGTCACGGATTTCGGCCAGGTCCACCTGCATGAAGAAACGCATGTAGTTGCCGGTGAGGACGATGCTGATCACCAGCAGCAGAACCAGATAATCGCTGGCATCCGAGATCGCCTGCACCGCCCTAACGGACGTGCGCCGGTAGAGAAGGTAGAGGAGGGCGACCAGCATTCCTAGCCCGGCTATCCCTCCGAAGAAGGCGGATAGCTGCTCGCTCTGGGACGCCGAGGCCCCGAGCGCAACGAACTGGTGCGCGAGCACGGCGATCCCGAAGACGTGCCCGATCAGAGCGAGGGCGAGGCACACGTGGAAGACCCAGCCACCGCCCCAGAGGGCCCTGGTCGAACGGAAAAGGGTCTTAAAAAACAGCAGCTCATAGGCAATATCGGCCACCACGTTGGACGGGGCGGGGGTGACGGTGATTCGGAGGGGCACCCTCACCCTATTCCACCTCATCATGGTGCCCACGACGCCAACAACGAAGACGAGGGCGGTGACATAGGGGAGGATGCCCGCCACCAGGAAAGCCAGCGGATTGGTCATTGGCACATCTCCAATAGCCAGGAGGAACTTCGGTCATATAGGGGCGGGTTTGAAACCCGCCCCTACATCCGTGTGTGACAGAGCGCACAGTGGTGATCGACTACCCCTTGACCTTACCCTTCAGGGTGACGTAGGAGGTGCCGAGGTAGAGGTACTCTATCTTGTCCTCCTTGGCCAGGTCACCGATGGCCTTGTCCACCAGCGGCTTCGGCTCGTTCAGGGCAGTGGCGACTTCCCTATTCCTGGCCTTGTCCACCGTCCCAAGATACGCCAGGATCTTCTCCTTGAGCTCGTCGCTCATGCTTCGCCTCTCTTTCCTACCACTTAAACGCGGCAGAGGTCCTGAAGGTGGTCGGCGCGAAGCGGAAATCGTCGATGTGCTTGTCTGTGAACGGGATGTTGGTCAGCCGGAAGAAGGTCTCCCAGCCAACCCGCTCGACCCACTCGCCCATCCGCTCGCCCTCGTGCGCATGCTTCATGTAGACATCGACGATGTTCTTCACAGCCTCGACGGTCTCGGGCCACCGCGGCGGGTTGTTGGGCAGGTAGGGGATCGCCAGTCGCGAGAACATCGGGGAGGTCCTTGCGTTGGAGACCTTGCCGCCGACGAAGATCGCGACGCCGTCGTTCTCGGGGTCTGCAATGGTCATTGCTGGGCAGACCGAGTAGCAATTGCCACAGTACATGCACTTGTCGTCGTTAACGGTGACGGACTTGTTCTTCGGGTCGGGTCTGATAGCACCGGTCGGGCAGGAGGCGATGATATTTGGAACCTCGCAGCTCTTGGCCAGTTTCTCATGATCGACCTTTGGCGGCTTCCGATGGATGCCCACGATAGCCAGGTCGGAGCAGTGGACGGCGCCGCACATGTTGAGGCAGCATGCGACGGAGATGCGCAGCTTGCCCGGGAGGATCATGCTCTCGAAGTAAGGCTGCATTTCGTCCATGACCGACTTGACGATGGCGGACGCATCGGTAGCCGCGCTGTGGCAGTGAACCCATCCCTGGGTGTGAACGATATTACTGATCGCCCTGCCGGTGCCGCCGACTGGCCAGCCTTTCGCTTTCAATTCGTCGATTAGCGGCTGAACCTTCGACGCGTCGGTCAGCATGAACTCGACGTTGTGGCGGCTGGTGAAGCGGAGATGCCCGCCGCAGTACCTATCGGCGATATCGCAGAACTCGCGAATGGTGTCGATAGCCAGCAGTCTCGGCGAGCCGATTCGCACTGTCCACACAACCGCGCCGGTCTCCGAAACGTGCTTCAATACACCCGCTCTCGGGTTCTCGTGGTAAAGCCACTTGCCGTAGTTCTCAAGTAGAACCGGCGGCATCATCTCTTTGTAGTTAGGAGGCCCGAAATCGGTCCTTACCTCTGCCATTTCTATCCCCTCCTCCCTTACTTGACCTCGTTGGGCTGCCAGAAGTAGTACGGGTTGGATCGTGGCTGGAACACCATCTGGGGCGAAGGCTCCAACCCCACTTCCCGGAGGAACTTGCTCATCCCCATCCGATCGATCAACTCACCGATGCGCTCTCGGCTCTTGCCGTTCTCGTCCCACCACTCCCAGATTTTGCCGAGCAGTTCTTTGAGTTCTTCGTAGGGGGGCTCCAGCTTCATGAAGGGGACGATGACCCATGCGAGATACGCACCGCGGACGATGGGGGCCTTCCCGCCGAGCATGATAGTGGCGCCCTTTTCCGTGCCGGGACGGAGCGCCTTCGGCATCATGTTGATGCAGTGCATACAGCGCTTGCAGTCGTCTTCGTCGAGCAGCAGAGCGCCATCCTTCAGTGAAAGCGCCTTTGTGGGGCATACGTTGACGACCTTGCCCATGACGTCGAAGCCGTCGTCCAGGTAGCCCTTGACCGCCGCCTGATCGATCCGGAGCGGGCCGCGCCAGGTTCCGATAATGGCCATGTCGGAGCGCGCGACAGCAGCAACGCAGTCGTTGCCACACCCGGCTACCTTGATCTTGAACTTGTACGGCCACTGGGGTCGGTGCAACTCACTCTGGTAGGTCATCGTGAGGTCATAGCAGATGTCCAGGGTGTCGATGCACGCCTGGTCGCAGCGGGCGGGACCCACGCAGCAGCTGGGGGTTCGGAGGTCGGACCCGGAGCCGCCTAGGTCGAAACCGGCCTCGCTCAGGTCGTTGAAGCACTCCTGGATCTTGGCGGTCTGGGTGCCGAGCAGAATGGCGTCGCCGGTGGCACCGTGCATGTTGGTCAGCCCGGAGCCGTGCTTCTCCCAGACGTCGCACAGGGCGCGCAGCTTCTCGGTGGTGTAGAACCAGCCGCTAGGCTGATTCACGCGGAAGGTGTGGAATTCCGCGACGTTCGGGAACTTCTCAGGACTATCGGAGTAACGTCCGATGACTCCGCCGCCGTAGCCCTTCACACCTACGATGCCGCCATGCTTCCAGTGTGCTCTCTTCTCCTCGTAGGAAAGCTCTAGCTGGCCAAGTAGGTCTTTGGCAGCGGGGTTTACCTCCGCGCGCTTCTTGATCTCCGTGACAAAGCTGGGCCAAGAGCCTTCTTCGAGTTGGTCCGCCAACGGAGTCTTGGACTCTTCTTCCATGTACCGTCTCCCAATCGACATGATTCTGATGATGTAGGGCGGGCGTGGCGCTGCGCTCGCTCGCGCCACGTGTGCCCCGCCGCCCGGCCGAGGATCAGCACCAGGGCGGCGGGGGATAAACCCCCGCCCTACGGCACGAGTGGACTACAGTGGTTTGGCGATGATGCCGCCGAACAGCAGGTTCGCCATGATGAAGCCGACCACGAGGTTCACCAACACCACGATTGTGAAGGCGATTATCGGCTTCGAGCCCATGCTGCGGATGTCCGCAATCTTAGTGTTGCATCCGATGCACAGGAAGGCCAGGGTAAACAGCCACGTCCGAACGTTGTTCAGGTTGGCTGTGACGGCCGATGCGAAGTCCTTCCCGTACTGAACGGTCCACATGGTGGCCAGAAACGACACGAGCAGGAAGGCGATCACGAACTTGGGGAACCGATCCCAGATGATTATGGGGCTGGGAAGGGGTTGTCCCTCTTTCCTATCCCAGCGAGTGACCGAGAAAATGGCCATGATGAAGGCGAGCACGCCGATCATCACGTCGCGGTTCAGCTTGACCAGGGTGAACGCCTGGACTGCCTTGTCGGAGATCATGGCAGCCGCGGCAAGGCCCGCCGCGTCTGCTAGCTCGGACCCACCGATCCATGCCCCCGCGACCGCGTCACTGAGGCCCATCAACCTGGAAAGGAAGGGCATCAGGAAGATCAGGACCAGGGCATATAGTACCACAAGAGATACGATGTAGCCCACGTGCTTCTGGTTGGCTTTCACGCTGCCGCCCACGGCAATCGCGGCGGAGACGCCGCAGACCGCGCCACCAGCCCCCAGCACAGCGGCGAAGGGATTGTCGAAGCCAAGTCTCTTCGCCACGAAGAAGGCGACGGTGAAGCCGGTGCCGACGATGATGACGGCCTCGAGGAAGCCCCATCCACCCCCCTGGACGACGGTTGTGAACGACAGGTTCGCGCCCAACAGCACGATACTGGTCTTAATGAAGAACTCAGTCCGGCCAGAGGCCGCCTTGAACCAGCTTGGGGAGGTCCAGATGTTCCCGATAACGAGCCCGATAAGAAGGGCCCAGAACGGGTATTCGAGGCCGTAGACCTTGAGATCCTGCTGGCTACCGAGAACCAGGACGACCAGCGCCATCACAAACAGGGCGGTGAACGAGGCCAGGTAGTGAAGGACCTTCCCACCCATGATGGCGACCGCGACGCCCGTGAAGACGGCGATCATCAGGTACATGTACACGTAGGCCTGCCAATTGGCGGCGAAGTGGGCACCAAGATCGGCCTTTGGCCAAGCCACCGGCATCGCGCTCTTCAGAATGTTGAGGGGAGATCCGGCGGTGAATGCGACGAATGTTATGATAAGCAGCGCTAGCCCCAGGTAGACCGACCACCAGTCTTCGCTGGTTAGGAGGATGCTCCGCTTCTTTGCAGGTTCGGCATGCAGTGCAACAGCCATAGTGCTCACTCCTTTGAAGAGCTACTGCGTTCGACCGCGATACCAAAAGACTTACAGAGAGAAGGATGTCCTTTCGTGCCTGCTCCCCAGCCGTCCTGGTGAGCGGGGCCACGAGCCGTCGCACCTCCTTCCGGACTTCCCTGCGCTCATCACAGGCAGGCGGCCAGCCATCAGCCTGAAGACTCCGCACGAGAAGCCGCGGACGAAGAGCGTTGCGGCCGGCCAGATGTACGCACAGTAGTGATCGGCCACGGCACGAGCGCGGCTGTGGCCCGAACCACCTCGCTCATGCTAGACCTGAGAGGCGAGAGAAGGAAGCCGTAGAACACCCTATTCCGACGTAGGTAGAACACCCTATTCCGACGTAGGTAGAACACCCTATTCCGACGTAGGTAGAACACCCTATTCCGACGTAGGTAGAACACCCCGAGTGGGAGTCCTGCTCAACGGCAGTAGCGGTCCGGTCGACTCACGATGGTCCCGGAGCCGGTTCCATTCTCCCTCGTCCCGTTACCTTCGCTCCCAGGTAATGTTGAGCACGAGAGGGTCATTGATCAACTTCTCTATCTGGCCTTCGCAGGCCTCCACCACCCAGCGACGCAGGGGCTGGCTTTGCCCGGATTGACCGTCTAGCCCTTCCTCCGAAACGACATAGGTGACGTATAAGGCTACAGGGCAACTCTCCCGGCCCGTTATGGTCCAGTGCGACATCGCACCTTACCCCCTCTCTCCCGCGGCACCGTCCAAATCCCCACCCAGATAACTGCCTATGGTAGCGCCTTCCCATTGTGCGGCTTGTCGGTGTGGCACGGGACGCAGTCCTGCATCACGCCAGCGCGCACAGTCTGCGAGCCGTTGACCCCATGGCAGCTCTGGCAACCAACCACCGACGCCCGAGGACCGAAGGTAATCGGTAGGGTGTCGTCGGCCTGGGCGTTCAGTAGCAGAACCGCCTTCTTGGCAACCTCGCCGCTGACCCTTGAGCACCTGTCCTTCCGCTCCTGCGACTCCACCTTCACGCCATTGGCCTTGGCCCACTCGGTAACCGAGACGTGGCACAGGACCGACCCAGAGCCGAGAAACTCCGTGTACCAGCCGTTCATCTGAGTGATAAGCTTGCCGTGGATTGCCGGGTCTTTGTGAACCAGGCCGATGGCCGAGGCTGCCCCGTTGAGCGCCCCGCAATGGGAGCCCCAGCCCGCTACGCCGCCCTCACCGAACCGCATCATGCCGGTCGGGACGGAAGTGTACGGGTGGCCGAGCTCGGTGATGATCGCTTCGAAGGCAGCCTGGCAGCAACCGGATGGGTAGTAGAGAGCCGCCGCCTTCCAGTAGACCGCCTCAGGATCCAGCTTCTTGTAGGGCCACGGCCATGCGGGGGTTTCGGCGGCCTCGGTCGACTGCGAAGCGATCATGCTGAGTCCCGCTGCACCCACGGTCGCAGCCGCGGCGATCTTGCCGGCGTTGATCAGGAAGCCCCTCCGAGACAGGTTCGTGGTCCTTTGTGCTTTGCCATTGTTGTCAGTCATCCCATCTCCTTCCCACTCTGGCGGTGATACGAGGCGACGTCATGAACGCCCCTTCGGGTGCTCACTGTGCCATTTGTTGGGGGTCGTGTCCATAGGGAGAACACGCGTAACACGTCCCGAAGATCGCCCTAGATGGCGAGCACTGAGGATTGGCGGCTGAGCGCTGAGGACTACCGGAGGGGGTGGACGGAGTGGCCGAGACGAACGGGGTGGACTAGACAGGCGGCCGAGGGCCGATGGCTGCTGCACCTGGATTAGGCCTGTGCGATAACGTACTTCACTAGCTCGGTGCGGCTGTGGATGTCCAGCTTCTCCATGATATTGGTGCGGTGGCCGGTGACGGTCTTTGCGCTGAGGCACAGCATGTCGGCGATCTCCTGGTTGCTCTGACCTTCTGCCACGAGCTTCAGGATCTCGATCTCCCTGTCGGCGAGCCGGGAGTGGCGACGTTCCGAGACGGAGCCATCCGGGCGGAGGTAGTCCTCCACCACTGTCTTTGCTACGGACGGATAGAGGAAAGTACCGCCATCGTGAACCGCCCTGATGGCGGAGACTAACTCCGTCCCAGCCGCCTTTTTTAGGACGTAGCCGTCCGCACCAGCCTTGAGTATCGGGAAGACGTACCCCCGATTCTCGTGCTGGGTGAGGATAAGTACCTTGACCGTCTTGAATCGGTCCTTGATCCTGCGAGTCGCCTCCAGACCGTCCAGCACGGGCATTGCGATGTCCATCAGCACGACGTCGGGTTCCAATTCCGCGACACGATCCATTCCTTGCTGGCCGTCGGCTGCCTCGCCGACCACCTCGATGTCCATCGACAAAGACAGGAGGGCGCGAATACCTTCCCTCAGGATCGTGTGATCATCCACCAGCAGCACGCGTATCTTCTCAGCCGTCACAGTTGTCATCTCCTGCCAGGGGCACTTCGAGCGTGATCCTGGTGCTCTTGCCCAACTCCGAGTAGAGCGAGAACGTTCCTCCCAACAGCTCGACCCGTTCCTTCATGCCCATCAGGCCGAGTCCCCGCTTGCTATCAGTAGAGCGGGCCAGCTCTCCCAAATCGAAGCCCCATCCGTCGTCCACCATGGTCAACCCGAGCCACGCGAGCTTCATGTCCAGGGAGACGGTGAAGCTCTGGACACCTGAGTGGTTCGCGACGTTGTTCACGGCTTCCTGGACCACTCTGTAGAGGGTCGTTTCGATCAGCGGATCGAGCCTCCGCTTCTCCCCCGTGATCTCAAGCCGAACGTTGATGCCCACCTCCCCGAGCCTCGTCTCAGCATACCACCGCAGGGCGGCAATGAGCCCCAGATTGTCAAGCAGCATAGGACGAAGATCGTAGACCAGTCTGTGGACCTCCTCCAGGGTGCTCAAAGCCAGCACCTTCATCCGATCGAGGCTTGCGCGGACGTCAGCACCCCCGGCCGCCTGGCCGGCCGCGGTCTCCACGGCCACTGTCAGCGCGGCCAGCGCCTGGCTGGTCTCATCATGCAACTCTCTCGCGATTCGCTTCCTCTCCTCTTCCTGGGCGCTGATCACCTTCTGAAGCAGGTCACCCCTAAGCTTCTCCTTGCGTTGCAGCTCTTCGTACAGCTTGGCCTTCTGCACGGCCGCGGCGACCAGGTTGCCTACCGACACGAGAAGCTCCATATCGGCCTTGGCGAAGCTACGCGACTCGGAGTTGCCCAAGCAGATCGTCCCGAGCAGAATGTCTCCAGATGTGAAGGGCACTCGAACCATGCAGCGCATCGTCTCTGTGAGGAGCTTGGATTTTCTGCCCCTGGCGTAGCGAGCTGTGCTCTTGACGACCACTGGCTCGTCCCGCCGTGCTACCGCCGCGCAGAGGCTGGCGCTCAGCCCAAAACTGGCCGCTATCTCCGCAGCCTGAGGGCTCAACCGCATTGTCCTCGGCCACTATATCCTAACACACCAGGATCGAGTGGAACATCGGCGTTAAACCCGCCCAGAGCGGGACTCATCAGGGATCGGAGGACATACATGCGTCTACTGGCCGTTAACCTTGAGGGGTGCACTGGCTGCAGGACGTGCGAGTTGGTGTGCGCGCTGCAGAACTACCAGGAGAACAACCCAGCCTAGGAGAGTGCTGAGAAACCCCGTTGGTTTGTGGCTCTCCCAGCCGAGGGGTTAGTGGTAGAATATGTACATCCTGTTAGTTGATGGTGGTTGTGATGCTTGGACGCCGGAGCCCCCAGCGCGGTTTGTTTGACGTCATCGGCCTGCCTCACACCGTCGATCCCGAGAGCTTCTACGGTCGGATGGGGGCGCTTGCCCACCTGTTGTTCCGGGACGAGGAGCTGGCGGGGATGTACACCCTGGACAACGGCCGGCCGAGCCTGCCCCCCTCGCTGATG
>Ga0209429_10002426_pt1 | contig 10994 bp, 13 predicted proteins | sample BarGraNGADG00212_3_FD_184493 | JGI IMG/M metagenome (GOLD analysis project Ga0209429, IMG submission 184493) | Arctic peat soil microbial communities from Barrow, Alaska - Barrow Graham LP Ref core NGADG0004-212 (SPAdes) (version 2) | ecosystem: Environmental > Terrestrial > Soil > Wetlands >... | reverse complement strand
TTTGATAAAGAGCGTTTGCTCGAAACTCACTTAAAGGCTTTCTCCGGTTAGATGGTTGACAGTCTGAGCAAAGCATGTTATTTCACACCTAAATCAAAGTGTTGTCTTTGTGGGCAAAGCCCGCGGCCCGAAAACTTGCTATCCATGTTTGTTTCAGGCAGCCCTTTTCTTCGTCTTTTTGCTATCATCTTTGATTGGAAACCGGAATTAAAGTGAGGCTTCTCCGTTATAAAAAAGTTGCCCCTGTAGCTCAGTAGGATAGAGCAACGGATTCCTAATCCGTGTGCCGCGCGTTCGACTCGCGCCAGGGGCACCAATTATCAACTACTTAGCAGTTTGAGTAAATTCTCGGTAGGGACTCAGGAGAGGGACTCTAGTTTTTTTACCGCTTCTTTGAGTCCGTCTTTGATTGACTGCAAATAGATGTCGGTGGTGGTGGTTCGCTGGTGTCCCAGCAAGGCTTGAATGTCCGTTAGCGGGATCCCGGCGTTGGCTAAGACGCTGGCGCCGTAGTGCCGTAAGGCGTGATAACCAAATACTTTTACACCTCCTTTCTCACAAAGTCTAAGCAACATTTTTCTCCGGTAGCCGTAGGGTTTACCGTTCTTATAACAGAAAACATATTCCTTGATTCTCGGCGTGGCCTTTAAAACCTCGACCAGCGTGTTGTTGAGCGGAATCTTCCTAGGGGTCAAATCCGAATTCCGGGCTTTCCGCGTCCAGAGGATTAAATAATCTTCGTGGACATCCTCCCACTTGAGGCGGTTAATCTCCCTGATTCTGGCCATAGTGTTGATGACCGCTAAGAGATACTGCTTCTGACTGGGCGTGGCTTTGGTTAAAACCTTGTCGATATCCGCTCTCGGGGGGATATACTTTGTGGTCTTGGTTATGGGATAAAGTTTAATCCTTTGAGCCGGGTTATAACCGACCAGATCCTTTTCCAGTCCGTGGTTAAAGAGGGCTTTAATAAAGCGCAGCTCTCGATTAGCCACATAGGGGGAAGTTTTTGAATCTAGATAATCCTCGATATCCTGTCGAGAGATTTCTTTTTTGTTTCCCCATTTCAATATTAAGTTTTCAATGAGCCGCTGGTTCTCCCGAAAATGCTGTTTAGTCCTCCTTTTCTCCAGGTCTTTTAACCTGCTCTCGCATAAGCCGATAAAGTCCGTATTGATCTTGCTTAGATTTTTTCGGGCTTCGGCTTCGGCGCTCCTGGCTTCCTGTTTGGTTGGGAATCCTCCTTTCTGATGCCTCATTTTTCCTTTCCAAAAGTCGTAATGCCAGCTCGTCTGCTTCCAATAGACCGCCATTTATTTTCACCTCCAATCTCCGCCTATCAAAGCGGACTAATTTTCCGAGTTTTATTCCTCCGAGAATTAGTCTGTTCTGATAAACGAACCATTTAGAAGTTTTGAGAATCTTCGCGACTTCTTCTGCCGTTATCAGGGATAGCCCCTCCCCCCGGAGTTCCGAGGGGTGGGAGCTATAATCCTTTAGGCCATCCTCTACCCTTGCGCCGATAGAGGCTCCCATCTTCGCTTCCACGCAATTCTCCTTGTCGGAGTTTTCACTCTTGCCCGTAGTTACTCGCAAAGGCCTTCCTTCCTCATTGTGACGATTCAGGCTGGCAGGACTCAAGAACAAACCAGCCTTTTGATTTAATCTTGGGTTCCGCCTTTACCTCTATTTTCCTGACCAATGGCGGTCGGGAAATCTTAGCAATCCCTTTCGCTTCGGGGGTCATATACGCAGCGTGCCATTTTTCCAGGAACTGAATGTCTGCGACTGGGGCGCCTAATTCCTTGGCGATCATATTCGCTTCCCTAAATCCGACTCGATAGCAGACAATGTTTCCGACGTTGAGCATCGCGCGCGTCATAGGTTCGGGAATCTGCGCAAAGTCTTGCGTGGCCAGGGTCACGGCCAGTTTGAATTTCCGCCCTTCTTTGAGAATGTCCATAAAATTTTGATTGACGAAATTTTGGCATTCATCGATATGGATAACGCACGGTTTGTAAACCTTCGGCCTCTCGTATCGGAAATAATTTTTAAGGCCTTGGGAAACGATATTACCGCAGAAAATCATTTTTTCCGTCCCCATTCCAAAACAATCGAGAATAAACGACTGCCCTTGCTGAATCAGCTCGCCCCATTGGATAGCGTCATTGCCACATAAGATGGGAATCATCCGCTCATCGTTCAAAAGAAAATTGAGCCTCTGAATCACGCCGTCTCTTGTTTCTCCGCTGCCGGGCGTGTTGACGATGCGGTTCTTGACGTGAATCAGGCTGGGTCTGCCATTGGCAAGGCAATACTTTATCGCCTCATCGAGGATCCCTCTCATCTTAACTGTAAAGGGCTGATTGGGGGTGGTAATTGCCACAACCTGATTGACTGCCTCGGCGATGATGTCGCTGATGGTGCTGGGGTCATAGGGCGACTGCATCGGATTAATGGAGATGGGGTGTGTTAAAGAACAATAGAGAGCCCTTCCTTTTGACATCGAATAAGCATCGGCTGATAAAAAGCCCGAGGGCTCTATCAAAATTTTGCACACGCGGTTTCCGTCCTCCTCCCACCAGTGGGAAAGCGAGGAGCTCTTGCCCGTCCCTGACTTTCCCACCAGTAGAATGTGGATGTGCCTTTGCTTGATGTAGGCGACTCGGCCGTCGGACATTCCGATTTTAAGCCGATTTAGCTCCATCACTGTATTCCTCCTCGAATTCCTTTTTGCGTTTGAGATATTCCATCTCGCTGATTTTCATCTCGAAATAATTGGTCTGGTTTCTAATATCTACCTCCTTTAAAAGTTCCTTCCTCATTTTGTCTTCATCGTCATACTTGCGAATGGCGTCCATCAGCCTAGCCTGAGCGGTCATACCCGTAACCATCTGCTCAACTCTGGCTATGGTCTGCGCGGACTGATTTTGGGCAACGATTTTTTCCCTCTCGGAAGTTTTAACCATCTGCCCCAGCCTGATATTATGAAAGATGTTGGGGATAATCCCTCGCTGGTAATCATTCTGAGGTATGACAGGAGTTGCGGTGTTTCCAAGCATACACGCCATCATCGCATAAAAATCTTTTTGAGGTATCGGAATTAAATCATTCATTACACAGCCCCCCTTTCGTTTAATTTTTCAAGAACTTCTCGCCAACGTTTGGCGGCCTCGATTTGTTGTTGGTGTGCTAAAATCTTTCTGTTGGTATCGCTCTCTCCGGCGGAGTATCCGAGCCAAAAGATAACGCCACACAAACCCAGTCCCGCTAAAACTATTCCTACAAGAACAATGTTTATCTGCATCCTCTTTCTCCTTTCGTTAATGCCGTCTGCGGCAATTCCACATCTTCCACAATCTCTCCGACGTTTTCGTGATAGATTTCATCCTGTTTAAAGTCGGCTACTTTTTTTAAACGTTCGATGATTTTTTTTAAATTGTTTTCTACTTGTCTTAAGTCGTCTGGGACTTCTTTCACCACCTCCTTTTCCACAATGACCGGCTTTTCGACTTCCTTGATAATTACCGGCGGGTTATAGGAAAGTTTGAATCCTTCAATCGATACGAAGGAAATAAGCGCCGCTACCGCGAGAAACAAAATCGTCTTCTTCATCCTATTGCCTCCTTCATAAATTCATCGAAATTCCAGACTTCTTTGATGGGAGATTCAGGATAGGCCACGATTTCAAAATGGGGAACCCGATAGCCGAAAGTTTGTGATAAGAAATTCAAAGCCTTATCCCAATTTTGCCACACGTCATATTTGGATTTTAGATATTCTGGCGTTTCCTCCGTGACTGCCTCCAGTATGCACACTAACCCTTTGTTTTCTTTACTGATTAATACTAGAGAATCGGGGACAAGTTTCACGGCTGGGATCTCCTTTTCCCTGACCACTTGCGAGTCGGGGAAGACCTTGAGAATCTTAACCAGGGCTTTTGTGAGACTGCTACTGTGCTGTTTGAACTCGCTTTTGCAACCAGGAAGCCTGAAATATTCTCCTCCTTCCTCAAGGCGTCCCAGTTCGGTAAGGTATTTAAGAATTTTGCGGGCGTTGTTTCTGGCGGAAAGATTTTCCGTCCGGTAGTATCCCCGAGCCGCTAAAATCTCTCCCACGTCCGCATCCCTTGCGATTACCAACTTTCTCATAATGCTTTCAACCACATCCGCGTATTTCATCTTTTACCTCCTTTCTGTAGTGGCTCCTATATAAATTATATAAATACATTTGTCAACTATTATCTTAAGAATATTTGGAGTGAGTAAAGAAAAAAATAGGGCTTGACTTTTAAATTGGGGTTAGGTAAGAAAATGTTTTTTGGAGGGAATTATGCAACAAAACGAATTATTAAAAAAATATGCCTATTATTACAATGTCTTACAAAAGATGGGTATGATACCATTAAAAAAAGATATTGTGCTGGCTACCGATACGGGGATTGAAGACAAAGAAATCCAGATGGCCTACAATGATATTAACAAGTTAAAGAAGACAAAGGAATTTGACAGCACTATTACGGATTATCTCTGTTGGTTATCAACGATGATTATTATGTATCATTGGAGTTTACAGATAAGAACATGGAGAAATAAAAAGACGAGAGAGTTATTGATTTTATTGAACAGCACTTTGGTAGCTCATAACTCCGATGCCATGAACACAATTCGGTTATTTCATAAAGATCCTCAATATGTTTTTGATACGGAAGGTTATAAACTGTTTTATGAATCGGTGAAACAGGAATTCTGTAAAAATAAAGATACCGCGAAGCTGGAAAGATTTGCTCAAAAAAAAATTTCAGCAGCCTTTTTTAGTTACGCCCACTACTCCAACACGATGGAGTTTGGGGAATTTGTAGTATAACAATCTCAAGTACATAAATCATAGTTAAGCCCTCATTTTACAACACACAACCACCTTATCTACTCATCACTTCTTTTCTTATATTTTAGTCAAATGTTAATCTGCGCTGAGCCCTGCGAAGCGCGTCTTCTTTAGTCCGCCGAATCTCTAGTGTCCACACTTCGCTCTCGTCCACGAGGCGGTCATACCGCAACCCAGCATACGCCAGTCATCCAAAGGCTACGCCATAATCCTCTAGGCTCTGTCCTAACCATCAAGGCTACGCCCTAACTCTCAAGGCTACGTCCTAACTTTAAGCTTGCTCATAAACGTCTTCAGAACATCTCTGACCATCGGAGATACATTTTTTTAAACAGCCTGAATCTGCATTCATTTTCTATTGTTAAATAACAATCACTCCGAAGCTGGAGCTTCGATACTTCTGTAATCTTTACAGAGGAGCTATAAAGGCTCCCTTCCTTTTATTTCACTATGCTTTGAAAACACGCGGGGCAAATTTTCATATGTAGGTAGGACATTGACTTTTTAAGGTGTCCTGTAGAATGGAAGAGGGAGGAAAGACCGACTTTCGAGTGTTGCAGGCTAAAAATCCTGGCTGACTGAATCTTGTGGACAACTATTGAGTCGCCCTTCAAATCTTATTTCTTTAACTTTTATGACTTTTTCTATCAAATCGCAGCACTCGTGATGCACTGCCTCCCCCTTGACTGCCCAGAATTTTTCTTCTGGCCATATCTGCTCCTGGCATATGATACATTCCATATCGATCACCTGCCTTTCTAGGAGAGGTCTTTTCCTCTCGAAGACAGGAGACAGGACGGATTCCTTAAATAGTCAATGTGGAAGCGTAGCTGATTCATTTATAAAAAGAAAATTTGCCCCCTGGCTCTTTCCGATTCTGCCCAGAATGAGGCGGATGAGGAAAAGCCTCGGGGTGGGCGGGTTTCTGTTTGACCTGTTTTGAGAAATGAAATAATCAAGCCGTGTCGGAATGTGCAAAGCCTAGCGGTTCCAATCTCTCAATCTATCAGGGTTGAGGGATTGGGACCGTTTGGCTATTTGCTTTTTACGGGTAGGTTATTTTGTTTTTGAAAACAGGACTCCTTGAGGGGAAATTAATCTCCCAAGTTATCTCCGAAGAGGGCTGCTTCCTATTGGGCGGTTCATTTATCTTTTGTCAAAATAATACAATGGCGCTGTTTTAAACTTATTAGGATCAGTTTGAGGCGGCACATTTACTACCTGTATCAATTTAAAGCCCCAGGAATAAATTTCATCAAGCGTCGCGTGTGCTCCTAATTGATTGTGGGTAATGCAAGCTAACTCAGTATCCAAATCTGCATATCCTTCAAACATCTTTTTCTTTAACGCATAACAAACAATAATTTTTTTTGATTTCAATATCTTGATTTGCGATTCGTTATATTGTTTTTCTGCCATATCACTTTCTGACGGCGTCGTCGGTCCTGCGTAACACAGCGTCGGAATCAACAGAACAAACAGAACAAACAGAATCAGTTTTTTCATCGTTCGTCTCCCTTTCGATTATAAATCTTTCCATTGTTGAGGAACTGGGAATATCCCGCACCTAATATCCGGTTGGGTTTGTCATAAAATAATTCTTTCGAAATATCAAATATTTTCTTCAATCGTTCTTCTTCCAAATGTGGAAATTCTCGGTGTCGCATAATGAAGACGATCTGAATATTCCCGTCCATATAGTGCTTCAAAATCTTTTCTTTCAGTTGGGTATCGTCCATATGGCCGTTGTCCAGCTCAAGGCGGTAATGCAGGATTGAGGCGTCAAACGGCCGCTCCAAGGATACCTCCTGCGCCTCATCCACGTCCCGAACCTTTAAAAATTTTCCGATCACGTTCCGCAGGGCGCAGTCATGATTGAAAGAAAATGTCGGCAAAACTTTGGCGTATCGCGTATAGGCATGCTTGCCGTCCTGACTGATGATCTTTCTGAGCCGCAGAAAGCTATCTTTCACTTTGAGCATTTCCGATAGCTCCGAGGCGTATGTCCGCTCCAGCTTCCGATCGCAGCGACCGTATATTAAATAGGCCAGATTGCTGGGGACCACCCAGTCTACTTGTTGGATAAACCATCGGATTATGTCTCTGTTCCTTTTCATAAAATTGGAGAAATCGGGGCAAGGGGCCTGTGGGCGCAAGCCCCAGCTATATGGTTTCATGATGTCTCGTGTTTACCGGGCGTCTGAAAGCATATAGCTGGGGGTTTGGTATGCTTCGCTACCAAGCCACAGGATACCGTTGCCCCAATGAATTAAAGCTTATTGTCGCCGTTATCCGGCGGGATAATTGGCGGACAAAACGGGGGATAGGATTTTAGGGCAGTAGGAATGGTTGGGGCATTGCCTACTGCGTTTCCTACTGTCGGAGAAACGTCGTTGAGGCGCTTTTGCCTACTCAATCTCTCTTGGTCTTTCTCCGCCCGCCACTTCTCATAGATAATCTCGCAGAGGGTATAGAACTGATCGCGGATTTCCAGGACCTCTTCGTCCGATAGCGTCGGATCGTTCAATAATTTTTTCGCTTGCTCAAGACTCAACATAGTTTGGCGCAGCGGCCTGGCGGCCATGGGCTGCAATAAAAAAAATACTGGTTCTGACACCAGCATAATCTTTTTTCCGTTAGGTCTATAGGACTTAGCTTAAGCTTTTCCTGCGCCCACTCTAAGATTGCGCCTTGCGCATATTTTCGACACGTCTTCATAGCCAATGACGCCATAGCCCATTTCCCGGACTTTCTTTTGAATGGCCTTGCCGCTCAAGCCGTCCTTTTTCAATTGGATAATCAGCTCGTCCCGTTCTGATTTTTTCAATTCTTTAAACTGCGGTTTTCTTTTATAGTTATCCAGCACTTGCAAAAAGTTTTCGGCCGTTATTTTTTTGGTCTGATTGACGCGCATTAAAATTTTATGCTCCCTTTGCGTCTCCATCACGCTTGGCCAGATGGCTTTGATTTCTTCAAGGGTGGTCGCGTCGTCGAGGATCACGGCCAGCTTGGTGTACGCGCCCGTGTTCTCGTCCGGGTATTCGTTACAATAAGGGAGCCGCAAATAAGAAGCCTCGTCTTCCGGCAAGGCGTTGTATAAAAGATAATGCGTGGCGACCGCTTCCAGGTTATAGAGCAGATTCAAGCAACACATGAGGCGATGCACTTCCCGCTGGAAAAAGATGCCGAACCGGCCTTCGTACTTTACTCCCCCGGCTAGCTGCTTATCGAGCGGCTTCTTTTCAAATTCCTTTTCTTTTCGCCGGAAATACGCTACACAGCTTTTCTCATCGGCAAATCCCGCCGAGGGAATGTCCAGCTCTTTTCTCCAATCGGCAATGGCTCTTTGGAAAAACGGATTCTTGACTAAGAGCCCTGCGAGCTGCTTATTCCGTCGGATATTCTTCTGTTTGAGAGATTCTTTGGTTGCGGCTTTCATCGCTTTATATCTTTATATTACCTATACTTAACTTACTTTAAAACAGTCTGAGAAGCAAGATAATTGCTTGTGATTTGGGTTTTTTAGTGATAGTCTGAAAGCATGTCATTCAGCTCAAAAAGAGCAAAAGAGGGATGAAATATAGCTAATAATATCTTAAGGATAAATAAAACCATGAAAAATATTTTTGAAAAACTTTCGGAACTTTTAAAGAATGATGAAAGATTGGCGTCACAAGACGGCGTTCTACTTAAAAATCAGACTCAGGAATTGGCGCGAAAAAATGATCCTGCTCTGATTAAGTTGCTTCTTTCTGATACCGCGATTAAAAAGCATTTCTTCTTTGAAGTGGAAAAGACTCTCATATTCGATAAGGAGAAATTCATCCGATTCATTTCCAACAAGCAATTCTTGCCTGATTCATACACAGCCTTTAAAAATAAAATCGGACTCGCTGTTGGCGATACTTATTTAAGGGAAAATAAAGATACGGTTTTGATCTGGCCTTACAAAGATTGCGTCTTGGAAGGCGGAATGACCAAAGAGGATCAAAAGCGTGATGAAATTTTCTATAACGAAATACTGGCCCCGGATGATGTAAACCGTTTGCTTGATTCAAAAGTGTTTAATAATTTTAAGCGTATAGATAAAAAAGGTGAACACAAACTAGCCGGCCTTAGACTTGATGAAAAAGGCAATATCAAAGACAACTTGATTATCAAAGGAAATAACCTTCTTGCCCTTGTCTCTCTCAAAAAGAAATTTTCTGGAAAGGTGAAGATAATTTATATCGACCCGCCGTACAATACGGGGAATGATGGTTTTAAATATAACGATTCCTTCAATCATTCTTCGTGGTTAGTGTTTATGAAAAATAGGTTAGAAATTGCACGGATACTTCTAAAGGACGAAGGATTAATTTTTGTGCAATGTGATGATAATGAGTCTTCTTATTTAAAGGTTTTAATGGATGAAGTATTTGGTCGAGATAATTATCGCAATTCAATTTATTGGCATAGAACATATGCAGGTAAAACTATAAGTAAAAATTTACCCTGGAATGTAGATACTATTTTGTTTTATTCAAAAAATCCTAATGCGGGAATAAATAATATCACAAAAGAATTGTCTGAAACTGATATAGCCTCATATAAAAAGGACGACAATGATGGGAGGGGTAAATACGGGACTGTTAGTTTACAAAAGACAGGTGGTCCTGGCCCACAAACAACTTATGATTACAAAGATAATAAAGAAAGAATATGGAAATGTCCAGAAAAAGGCTGGAGAATGACCAAAGAAAAATTGAAGGCATTAGAAAATGATGGAAGATTATATATCACTGATAAAACTATTAGAGAAAAATACTATCTAAACGAGAGATTGGAAATTGGTAAACAGATAGATAATTTATGGAATGATATTGGCAATATGAATAGAAGCAAAGGTGAAAACACTGGATTCTCGGGACAAAAACCGGAGAAGCTTCTACAAAGAATTTTCGACTTAACTACAAATTATGGAGATGTAATTTTAGATTTTTTTGGTGGCTCTGGCACAACTTATTCTGCGGCTCACAAGATGGGTCGTCAATACATTGGTATCGAGCAACTCGATTATTGTGAAAATGACAGCGTTTCTCGATTAAAGAATGTTATTAATGGCGATCAATCAGGGATATCAAAAGATGTTGATTGGAAGGGCGGTGGTGATTTCGTCTATATGGAGTTGGCTAAATGGAATGAATTATGGGTGGAAAAAATTGAAAAGGCGAAAACAGGCAAAGATTTAACGCAAATTTGGGATGATATGAAAAAAAAGGCGTTCTTGAGCTACAAAGTAGATCCTAAGACGATTGATGCGAACGCCAAAGAATTTTCCGACTTGAGTATTGCTGATCAAAAGAAATTTTTGCTGGAGTGTTTAGATAAGAATCATCTCTATGTCAATTTTAGCGAGATGGACGACAAGGATTATGGCATCAGCAAAGAAGATAAGGAGCTAAATAAAGAATTTTATGGAAAATAGAAAAGTAATTCGTTTCTTGGCCGAAGTTAATCAACAATCTGCCAATGTGTTAATCAGTGTTGTTGAAGATCTTATTAGAAAAGGGAATAAAAATATTTTATTACTTATTTCATCTCCGGGTGGTTCGGTTTTTCATGGGGTATCAATATATAATTTTCTAAAAAGATCGCCAATAAATGTTGAAACATGTAATTTTGGATCTGTTGATTCAATTGCCTCTGTTATCTATTGTGCTGGTTCAAAAAGATACTGTGTGCCAAATGCTAGATTTTTAATACACAGCATTAGTTTTATTATTCAAGGAAACGCAAATTTTGAAGAAAAAAAGTTAAATGAGATTATTGATGGGTTAAAACGAGACAGAGAAAATATCTCTAAAATCATCGCCGAAAATTGTCAGAAAACACAAGAAGAAATCGAAAAAATTATGTTTGAAGGGAAAACATATAACCCAGAGGAAGCTAAATCTTTTGGATTAGTAACAGAAATTAAAGAAAAATTATTTGAAGAAGGAGAAGAAATAATTGGTATAGGATAATTATGCTCTACGATAAATTTAATTCGCATAAAGATTTTGCTGGGGCCGATGTTTTTACAAACAGGGCAGCGCAAAAAACCGAGATTTTAAAAAATCTCAATC
>Ga0209429_10002423_pt1 | contig 10999 bp, 5 predicted proteins | sample BarGraNGADG00212_3_FD_184493 | JGI IMG/M metagenome (GOLD analysis project Ga0209429, IMG submission 184493) | Arctic peat soil microbial communities from Barrow, Alaska - Barrow Graham LP Ref core NGADG0004-212 (SPAdes) (version 2) | ecosystem: Environmental > Terrestrial > Soil > Wetlands >... | reverse complement strand
TAGGCATTCGCTTTATTAAGGCTCACGCCGGTTAGGGAGAATTGCTTTTGCGTCGGGTTCATTGGGGCTGAATTTACACCGCTGTGGGCGGGTAGCAAGCTTTTTTAGCGTTTTTGGCCGGGATTGGGAAAGCCCGCGTGGGTTTTGCCGCCCGGAGGAGGACCGAAGCCTGGAAGGCCTGGAAAAGGCGGCTATGGGGGGCCGCATCCGGGCGCACCCCACCTGCGAGCCGTAGGCGGTAAAAGCCGTTGGGTCACGTCTGGACATGAGACATAATAACAAGGCGCTGAAGGCATCCATTAAAGACTGAGATAAAGAAATCTATATGTCTCATGTCCAGACGTGACCCCAGAATTCAGTTTTCGAATCCTTGCCGGGGCACCATTTTTTTCCTTTTTCCACGAACCCACGCCGCAATGGAAGCCAAAACCAGCGTTGCGCCCCCTCAACGCCTCAACGCTCAACGCCGCAGGCGGAAGAATTTGGCGGGTGCTGACATATCCACATTAGTATAGTAACGCCCCTGACAAGGCACGTCGGTATATGGTCCGCTTGGTGTTGGGGACCATTGCAAGATGCCCGGTCCGCTCCATTGGATGACCATCTGCGGAGAGTTCATGTTGATTTGCAACATGGGAATGACCGGCACGAGCGCCAAGCCGTGGTAGTTCCCAGAGGCAATGTTGAAGACATTTGTCAAACTGGCGGGCATGTCAATCTGTCCATAGCTGTCATCGCCCCAGCCAACAACGGTGCCGTTGGTGAGAAGTGCCAGCGTGTGAAAATCGCCAGCGGCAATGGCTATGACATTTGACAAGCCGACGGGAATGTTGGTCTGGCCAAAGGAATTGTCACCCCAGGCAACAACCGTCCCGTTGGAGCGCAAGGCGACGCTGTGCAGATAACCTGCCGCAATGGCCATCGCGTTGGTCAACGTAGATGGTGGCTCGGCCTGACCATAGGCATTAAAGCCCCAAGCAGTGACTGTTCCGTTGGTACGCAGAGCGAGGTTGTGGTTGCGACCGGCAGCGATGGCCCGAACGCCAGACAGTCCTTGCGGAACGGAGGTTTGTCCGAGCGAGTTATCGCCCCACGCCACGACGATCCCCGAGGAAAGCAGCGCCAGACTGTGGGAATCGCCCGCCGTCACGGAGAGAACATTGTTTGTCGCAGTGGATGGAATATTTCTCTGGCCGTAATCATTTCGACCCCATGCAATCATCGCGCCGTTTTCGGTGATGGCCAGGTTGTGTGACGCACCGGCGGCAATTGAAACAAAGCGGAGGAAATTTGTTGGAACGGTCGTCTGTCCGTCCCCGTTGTAGCCCCATGCAACAAGCGTTCCGTCACGATGCAGTGCCAAGCTATGATAATCGCCGCCGGCGACAGCGACAATGTCATCCAGATTGGCGGGCACATTTGTCTGGCCACCGGAATTGTCGCCCCAGACGATGACCCATGAAGGCAAACCCAGAACACTTACACGCCCCGTGGAAGAAATGCTGCCGAATTGATTCGTGACAGTTACGCGGTAGTAACCGGATTGCGACGGTTGGATGTTGGAAATTGTCAGCGTTGGATTTGAACCTGCGATGGGCGAGCCGTTCAACTGCCAAGAGTAGGCGAGGGCCGGACTGCCGACGGCATTCACGGCCAGAACGACGGTGTTGCTGATGTCCACGACCTGGTTTGTCAAAGGCTGGAGGAATGTTGGGTTTTGGAAAACGATCAGTTGTGCTACAGCGCTGGTGGATACACCGGCGATATTGGATGCGATTAAGGTGTAAGCACCGCTGTCGCTCAAGCCAAGGTTCGAGAGCGCCAGTGAAGTCTGGTTTGCACCCGGCAGATTGGTACTGCTGTGCTGCCATTGGTAGCTGATGGGCTGCGAGCCGTTGGCGAGTCCGGTAAACGTGCGACCTGAACCGGTGCTGACAGAGGCGCCGATTGGCTGGGTAACAAAATAAGGAGCGAGCGCTGTGACGGTGAGTGTGGCAACGACGCTGGTTGCCGAACCGAGCGAGTTGGTGACCACCACTTGGTAATTACCGTTGTTGTTGGATTGGACACCGCTCAACGAGTATTGCGAGGTGGTGGCACCTGCAATGGCCGCGCCGTTGAAGAACCATTGGTAAGCCAACGTCTGGCTGCCGATGGCTGTGACGCTGAACAAGGCGTTGGACGATGCAGGAAGCGAAAGCGAAACAGGATTGCTGATTATGGTTGGCGCGGCGGGAATGACGCGGACGGAAATGACGGCGCTGGTGACAGAGCCGACCGCATTCGTGACTATGGCACGATAAATTCCTTCATTGATCGTTTGAGCATTGGTAATCGTGAGCGTGGAACCCGTCGCCCCGGCAATGTTGCTGTTTTCAAACATCCAGCGGTAGCTGAAAGGAGGCGTTCCTGCGGACGTCACAAACAAGTTGAAAGATTTGCCGGCCGGAACATTTGTGTTCTGGCTCTGGCTGGTGATTGAAGGAGTTATCAGCACGGTTACATGCGCCACGGTGCTGGTGACGGAGCCGAACGAATTGCTGACGATGACCTGATAATCGCCCTGTTGCGCGGGCTGGACGTTCTTCAGCGAAAGAAAATAATTTGTCACTCCCAGAAGATTTGTCCCGGACAAAGTCCATTGGTATGACAAGGGGGCCAGCCCCATGGCTGTCACGGTCAAATAAACTGAACCGCCGTTGATGACCCCGGTGTTGGTTGTCGGCTGCTGCGTGATGGTCGGCGATTGAATCACACTCATTGGAACGCTGCCAATGGTTGCGTTCGGACTGTTGAAATACCAGAACCGCTGGCCTTGACCGTCCACCACTGAAATGCTGCTGGTCGCGGGCAAATTGTAAATGGCTTGGCGCGTAGTCGTGTCAAATGCCTGGCTGCCGCTGAAAGCCACAAGGCCATTGCTTGAACAGGCATAGATTTCCGAGCCGACGGTTCCCAATTCCGTCAAGTTGGTGTCGTAAATATAACTGTTCCAAAACAGTCTTGTGCCATCCGCAGACAATACAAGATTTCGCGTGCCGTAAGGATGTTCATTGCTGGCTGCCACTTCCACCGGCGTATCATTGGCGCAAAGAAATTTATGGATGTGGGCGTTGGAGATATTATTATCGTTGTGGTAATAAACTGTCCCAGTCGAATCCGCTTCGCCGTCACCTTCCCGTTCGGGGGGAAAGCTGCCAGCGATCGTTCCATCGGCTGTATTCACAAGGTTGACACCAATCCACTGATCCTCTCCTTCAGTGATAATTCTTCCTGCCCTGCCTGCGTTGATTTTGTAAATATCGGTTCCGAGATTCAATGAAGGCAGCAACGTCTGCGTGTTCAAATCCACCACATAAGTCCACGTTTCCGTCCAACTGGCGATATACAACCGGCCTTCAGGATAATTGATGGTCAGGTCGGTCGGATTGAGTCCAATAGTCAAGGCTTTGTCAATGTTACCGCTGGTCGTGTTGATGAATAGCAACAAACCGTTCTGCCCCGAAAGTAACGGCGCTTGCAGGGCGTAAATGTAAGGACGCTGCCGATCCGCCGCCATTTTTGTGATGTTCAACGGCTTGATGTTCACCGCCACCGGCAGTTCCAGCTTCAATGCACCAACAGTGAATTCGATGTTGTTTGTGTATTGGCCTGCGGAAAGGGCGGCGGTGTTGAAAGCGACAACCGCCGTCATGGGTAAAATTCCATTGGTTGGATTCAATGTCAGCCAATTTGTTCCGGTAACCGCTCCCGTCCAGGCAACAGGTGCCGCGCTTGTCAGATTCAAAGTGATGCTTTGCGGATTAAAGCCGGCAATGGCACTGAGACTGATTTGCGAAGGGTTGATTGATAACGGAGAAACGGTGAACGACCAAACACTGCCAACGTTTGTGGAACTGAAACCCGCAGTGTCCACGCGCCAATAATAAGTGGCTCCCGGCGCAAGCGGCTGTGACAGCGTCTGCGCCGGCGATGTGACCCGACCCAGGTATTGCGTGGAAGTTTGAGTCGCGCCGGTCACTTGAGCTTGGTTGGTTCCAAAATAGACATTATATGCCAGCGCAAACGGCGATACTGTCCAGGTCAGATTCAGTAGCGGCAGACTAACCACAGAACCATCAGCCGGAGCAGGAACGAGTGTCGGTCCGCTCACCGGCGCAATGCCCGCCATGTCGTAAATCACCAAACTGGTCGTCGAAGCATTGTAGCGAAACAATTTTTTCTGATCGCCCGACAGCGTTTGGACAGTAGTTGAAAAAGACAAATTGGTGAGCGTCGCGCCATTTTGGGTGTTAAAAACTTCAGTGGGACCAAAGGCAACCGTGCCATCTAGTGAAATTCCGTAGATGTTGTCGGAAAATTGATTCAATAAAACGGACACGTTAGTCGCCGCGAACATTTGTTCTTTGTTGAAAACCCATCTTTCCGCGGCGTCCAAAAAAATCGGCGTATCCGTCGGATCACGCCGCGACGATACAAAGGAGTCTTCGAGTGGAGTGAGATTGTTTGTGACCGTGTCATAACGCGTCACCCATGAATTCACATTTCCTGCACCCCAACCGTATTGCCGCCACCGGAAAAGAATTTTGCCGTTTCTTGTAACGGTCAATCCACCTGTGCCATTGCCATCGTCATAGACCACCACATTTGTCCCTGCCACATAGTCAAATGTGGTGATGCTGGGTGCCCAAGCGCCATCGGTGAAGTAAACGAGGTTCGACCGACCGACAGCCACATATAGTGGATTGGACGAATTATAACTGTTGGGGGTGGAAATTGATTTCTCAGTGCTGACACTGAACGCGTCGAGATTGATTTTTGAAATTGTCCGGCTGCCGGTGTTGATGACATAGAGCGCGTCACCAGCAGGCGTCATGGCCATGTCGGTGGGGTTGAGACTGAGCGAAATCTCATTGATGATCGCTCCGTTGGTGGCGTTGAGTGCCAGTAATGTTCCCGGCACCGAACCGTTCGCCTGATTCAGCGCATACACTCGTGGACGCAAGTAATCTGGAACAAGTTTTACCAATGTGCGTCCCGGAAGTGAGTTGGTTACCGTTTGAGCGATTGCATTTGTGAGCGTAAGCAAAGTCACCAGTTGCACCAACGCCAAGCGGGAGATTTTCATGGTTTTCATGGGTAACCCTTTTTGTATTCGGATTGATTCATAATCCAAGCTAAGTGTCCCTTACAAGCCAAAATATCCATCTTTCCTTATACCACCTGTTGTCCCAATCAACTATGCTACTTGCCGCAGGAAACTGCGGTGGTCGGCGACGAAACGGTCATCGAACTCGCCCTGTCCATCGCGCCGGATTTCGTTAAGCTGCGCCGCATCATCAAGGCGTGGGAAGCGGATCACCCGGTCGCGGCCTTGCATCCGGAGGAAGTTCACGACAACGTGCATGACCGTTTCAACGAACTCGGCGGCTACCAGCTCGAAGCAAAGGCCAAGCAAATCCTCGCCGGGTTGAGTTTTCGCGAGAGCGACTTCGACCGGCCCGCCCGCGAAATGAGCGGCGGCTGGGTGATGCGCGCGCACCTCGCGCGGCTGCTCGTGCAGGAGCCGGACTGGTAGGAATTTGCTTTTATTAAGGCTCACGCCGGTTAGGGAGAATTGCTTTTGCGTCGGGTCCATTGGGGCTGAATCTACACCGCTGTGGGCGGGTAGCAAGCTTTTTTAGCGTTTTTGGCCCGGGATTGGGAAAGCCCGCGTGGGTTTTGCCGCCCGGAGGGGGACCGAAGCCTGGAAGGCCTGGAAAAGGCGGCTATTGGGGGCCGCATCCGGGCGCACCCCACCTGCGAGCCGTAGGCGGCATTGTTTTACCGGATGCGACAAGTCGGGTCAGTCCATCAGGACGTTTTCGTAGTCGGGCATGAGTAGAAAGGCTGAAGGCTGAAGGCTAAAGGCTGAAGGGGATAAAAGCCGTTGGGGTCACGTCTGGACATGAGACATAATAACAAGGCGCTGAAGGCACCCATTAAAGACTGAGATAAAGAAATCTATATGTCTCATGTCCAGACGTGACCCCAAAATTCGGTTTGGCCGGAACGGAGTCAGGCCACTACAGACCCGGACCATCGCTGATCACGACCACGCGAGCCCGGGCGCTGAGGCCCCCGGAGGGCGGATCGCAGGTGAAAGTCACATCATTCTCGCCCTGGACCAGAGCCGGCGGGTCGCCCTGCGGTTTGACGTCAGCGACGAAGTTGCCGTTGGAGTCGTAGAGCTTGCAGTCGATGGGCGAGTTGTACTCGATCCAGGAGCCGCTGGGAAGCTCCGTCGGGAAGATCAGCTTCTTGCCGTTTACGGTGATCGCCGGGTTCACGACCTTGGATGTCACCATCGGCAGGGCCTTGATCGGGCTGAGATAGCATTTCGCCGTGCCGCCAGCGGGGATGAGGTTGTACCAGACGTTCAGGCTCTCGATGCTGCTGGGAGTGATCGTTTCCCGGAACATCGCGTAGGCGCTGCCGCTGTATGGCCAAAGGAACGTCTCCGCTCGTTCCCCCTCACTTTCAATCAGCTCGAAGTAGCGCCAGCCGGTGAAGTCGATGGGTATGTAGCGGTCGCAGTAACCGCTCATCGTCTGGATCGGGCTGAGCATCTGGATATTGAGGACCTCGCCCTGGCCGTCGCCGTAGACCCAGACTCCAAGCGCGGTCTTGTCCGTGAGGTCTTTGTTGGGATCGAACTTCACGCCGAGCTTGCAGTAAGACGGCGAACCCTTAACTACCCGCTGCGCGTGTTCCAGCGTTGAGAACTTGACAGTCCTGACGGGGTCTCCCTCTTTCGCAGGGGGCGCGCTTGCCGTGAACAGCCCGCTCACGCTGCCGGCCTTGACCTGTTCTTTTGAAGAGCCAATGTCGGCGACAACTTGGGCCGACTGTTCACGCACGGTGAACAGCGCCGGGTCGGTGAAGTCAACTACCGTCACTGCCTCCGGCGAGTCGTAGGACCCGGCGGACAGAAGCCCCTCAATGCGCAGCTTCAACGGCTGCGATTCGTAGCGGTTGGTAACCGTCCAGTTGGCGCTGGGATGCCCGAGGCCTTCCACTTTCTGCTTTGCGTAATCGACGTGTTTCAGGCTAGGCTTGCCCTTGGTGTCAGTCGCAAGAGTGAAGTCCTGGTCAGGCTCGGCCAGAGTAGATCGCATCTTCTCGTTGAAGAAGCCCGCGAGGCGGAGTTCTTCCCAGGTTTTGTAGATCCTGGCCATTCTCCGCAGATAGCCGGATGACGCGTAGGACTCAGGCGTGAACTCCTGAGGCGATATTCCGCATTGATGCGCGGCGCACTTGGCGAGGGCGTACTCGAGATCGTCCGGGAAGGTCGTTTCCTTCTGGAAGTCCAGCCCGGTGATCGTTCTCCACCAGCCCAGGTGAGCCGGGAGGAACATGTGGTCACAGCCCGTGTTTGACTGGCTGTGCAGATCGATGAACTGCTTGTAGCTGCGGACCGGATGGTCCCAGGCGCCCATGCGCGATCTGACATACCATAGATGATGGTGGAATGTGCTCATCTCCATGATTGGGGCCTTCTTGAGGCGCTTGAATATCTCAAACACGAACTTGGAACCGTAGTACCAGCCTTCACCAGGATCGCCCATGACGTCCTCGCCGTCGAGCGCGTCGAGGTAGATCATGTCGAAGCCGCATTCGTTGTAGAAGTCTGCCGTCGCCGCCGCGACATCTACCATTAGCTTCGAATTCCCAGCCGGACAGAACAGACCGAAGCACTCCTTTAGGTGGTAGACCTTCGCTCCGGAAGCGTGAGGAGTGATCTTGGTTCCCCACAAGCCGCGGTTCACTGTGTAGAAGGCGTACGGCGGTTCCTTGGAGATATTGTGGAATCTGATCAGTTCGTCGTCGATTTGAATGGTTATGCTGTTGCGTGTGGCGAAGCCCATAACGGTGGACATGTCCTTGGTGGACTCGTTGACCACGATCTTGTCGGTGTTTTCGTCGATAGCTGAAGCGAGCGTAAAGGTCGCGTCCTTGGCGAGATCTGGGCTCGGGACCGGCGTGACCCAGGCAGTTTCCTGATTGATGAAGTGCGCGTAAGTATGCAGACCGGCCTTGATTCCGGCGGCGTGGAGCTTATCGATCACGGCCTTGAAACTCGCGCGGCCGTTGGGATACATACCAGGGTTCGGGCGGCAGTCCCCAAACCTGAACGAGCCACCGCCGTGGAAGTCGATCTCTGGAATCCCGAGGTTCTTGGCAAGTGCGATCCACTGGTCCACGTTCTTCTCGGTGAGATCGCCGAAGTTGAAGAAGTAGGACTCCCGATTGCATGGCTGATCCAGCGCCCAAGGGCCGCCTCGCGGAGAATGCGGCAAGTCGGGCGCGGCGCTGACGACTTCTTTCATTATGTCTCTCAGCTTTGCGGTCGGACACGCGATCAGCGCGACCTGTGAGCCAGTGAGCCCGAACTTGGGGTAGCACACTGCCGTAAGCCTCGTGTTTGGTCCCGGGATGTCAGGCACATTCGTCTGCAGGTTGAGAGCCAAAGCGCAGACGGCGAAGGGGTGCTTCATGTCGCCTGTTAGGGTCGTTGGGAAATCCACGAACGTAAGACTGTCGATCTTTTCATCGCTAACGGACAGCACCAAGAGTGAGACGTGGCTCCTGTTCTGCGTGACGCCGATTGTCGCGGTCACGCCGGAGTCGCCAAATGTGACGACTAGTGGGGCATCCTGAGCTTGTCGAAGGACGGAGGTGGCGTCGTAGTTCTTGCCGGCTTTGGTGATGTGCGCGATAGGCGCCGCGGGCTGGACGGCGTAGTTCTTCTTCGCCTGTTTGTCCTCAAAGCTGACCAGTTTGCCGTCCGGCGAGATAACCCAGCGGGCGTAGCCGCTCTCAAAACTGATGTCCATACTCTTTCCTCCCGAGCCCGCGCGCGCGCCGGTAACGCCGAGCGCAAGCAAGCAGGCAACACCCATAGCGATATTCCGCACCCTGTAGTAGACTCCTTCAGCTACTGGTAGGAATTTGCTTTTATTAAGGCTCACGCCGGTTATGCTCGTCTTGAGCAACATAATGGCGACCAGCATTTCCACCGTCGCACTTATAAACATAAGTTGTCTATTACTTAACAGATAAACTATATAATCCAGTTGAGCCAAATACCGTTCATCTCCTAAAATACTAGCGAATTTTATAAACGACGTTGTTATCAAAATTAGAAAGGTTATAAATAAACCGATTTTCATATCGCTATAATGCTATAATTGCTCTTGTTTTGCCCGATGTTTACTCTTGCCTCAATTATTTGCGATTGGCTCTTCCGGCTTTTAGAATTTTGAAAACAACAATTATTATTGGGATTCCAGCCAGCAAAACAACAACCATGAATAGGCGCTGCGATTTCTGTAACGTAGCTTTTCTATCCGCCACTTTCTCATTGTGAGCCAGCTGAAAGTCGATCGATTCTTTGGCCTCCTTAAATTCACGGGAAAGCTGTTCTTTCTCCAACCAAACGCCATTGTTTGTTTGATAGGTAACAAGCAAAGAATTCGATTTATAATCGTCGAATCGTGTATCGTGGATCTGTGCCAGACCAACATACTCGGGTTTCGTAACATTTTTCAAATCGTTTGTATCGACGTATATCACTTTCCCCAAAACACTTTCTCTCACAAAATTACTCGAACCAGAATCCTGCTGGTAGCGTAAGAAAGCAAACTCGCATGGTAGTGTGCTGCCGGCAACATTCGTGGATTTGTTGGCAATATACAATGCTTTTTTTTGTTTTGTTGCATTTTGGATTCCTGCATCATTTGTGCCATTATCGTAGTACTCGACCTTTAAAGGAAGCCAAGGGAAGGTATCGGATATTGTCCATGAGGCGAAAATGCAGTCGTTCGAATATATCATTGTCGGTGGAGACATTGGCCAAACAGGAACGATCATCGAGTTTGTTTTTGCCTTAAAGTAACTTCCCGATGCAAAGGCCAGCCATAATACTTCCGTATGCGCGCCGTCAATTATCGGGAATTCTCCGTATTGGACAACCCCGACGTTCTTAACCCTCGTATTGCGAAATTTATCGTCGTTGTAAACTGTATAAAATGTTTTCTCCTTTGCGTAATAACATCTTTCCGTCGAAAACTTCGTTTTAAGATTCGTTGTTTTGAAGATCCAGCCATCGTTAAATAATTTAACTGAAAAAACGTATGGGGCCTGGCTTTGGAGCATTCCAGGTTGGAACACGTTAACTGTAAACTCTCCATCGATATTAAAAGCCGCCTTCACATGCGCGGTCAGAAATAGAAACAAAATCGATGGAATCAAAAAACGTGGAATGCATTTATTAGGGAAGACATTCAGCATAGCATTGATATATATAGGAACAATATTCCAAAAACCGCAAGACGGCCGATACCTAAACACTTACAGGGTGTACACACTACTCATCCCATCCAACAGGGATGAAATAATCGCCGGGCATGTCGTTAAAACCGCACTTCGTGTTAGCCATAAACCGGCTGATACATCACAGATGCCGGTAGCGTCACCGGGGGTGCGCCAACTTGTCGAATGAGATAAGGACCACGGCCAAAACGACGCACCGCATCTTCAGCAGCGGCTTCAAACGAATCGTAAACGGCAACAAAAACCTCATCGTGGAATAACACCCATTTGCCCATGTGCTTCACTTCCAACCCCTCCTGCATTTTTGCGTATGCAGCAATATCAGATTTCACGTCAGCCATTAGTTATAAAATCCTCCTAAGGAGCGGCGCTGTCAATACATCAAATCATCGTGTTTCGTTGATATTTCAAAGTTCATCAAATGATAAGCGTCGTATTCTAAGGGTCACATCTCGACATTCGACAATTGGCATACTTGCTTGAACTGCTCTTGTTCGACCTTGCTCCGCCGCAGTCGCTTCTCAAACCGTCGGATGGCAATCGATACCGTGCGGTAGTCCGTCATGCCCGCCGCACCGGCCAGCTCCTGCAGTTTCAATCCGCACCTCCGCCGTCCCAAATACAA
>Ga0209429_10002422_pt1 | contig 11001 bp, 11 predicted proteins | sample BarGraNGADG00212_3_FD_184493 | JGI IMG/M metagenome (GOLD analysis project Ga0209429, IMG submission 184493) | Arctic peat soil microbial communities from Barrow, Alaska - Barrow Graham LP Ref core NGADG0004-212 (SPAdes) (version 2) | ecosystem: Environmental > Terrestrial > Soil > Wetlands >... | reverse complement strand
GATCTATGGACAGGCCTTCGACCCCGTCCTGGTCGATGATCTCGAGGGCCGCTCGCAACGTCGCCTCGCGGCTCGGGCCCGAGGAGTCGCGGGTCTTTCGATTGGCGTGCTGCGTCATGTGGTGCGCCTCCGCTCCCGGGAATGGTCTGCTACAACAAACTACCACTACACCGTATACCGCCGGTGTAGTGCTACGTGTTGACATAAGCCAATCCGTGGGGTCTACTGAGAACTACATCGTAGATCTACGGTGCCCGATCCGCCCCTCGGCCGCGACAACGGCTAGGGGGATCCACGAAGAAGTATCCACGTAGCGAAAGAGGCCACACCATGATCCGGCGAATTATTCCAGTGGTCTATCTCGTCATCGGACTTGTGGTGGCCGGCAATGACGGATACCTCACCTCGCTGAAGTCGGCGGGAGGCGTCCTGTCGGCCCTGCTCGCAATCGTTCTGTGGCCACTGGTCCTGTTCGGCGTCCACTTCGCTATCGCGTAAGGCTTTCACATCGCGGGCATTCGTTCCGCGCAATCAGCACTAAGGAGTCGTCATGATCATTCTCGGCATCATCCTGATCGTCATTGGGCTCATCGCACCGATCCACATCCTCGTAACCATCGGCGTGATCCTCGTTGTCGTCGGGCTCATCCTCGCGATCCTTGGCGGAACTGGCCGCGCAGTCGGTGGACGTCGCCACTACTGGTGACCGCGCCCGAACTGATCGCCGCGCCGTGACGGGGAGCGATACAAGGCTCTCCGCGCGATCGACGCAATTGATCCACACATGCACGTACCAGCGGGAGTTCAACTCCCCAGCGAAAGGAACACATCATGGGTATCGGACTCAATAGTTTCCTCATGGCAGTGGGAGCAATTCTCACGTTTGCCGTCGACGCGACGGTCGCCGGATTGAACATCAAGGTGGTCGGAGTGATCCTGATGATTGCTGGCGCCGTCGGCCTCATCCTTACGCTCGCCGTCTTCGCTCCGCGCCGTCGCCTGGCGGTCACGGAGACCAACAGGGCCCGCGTCGTCTCGCCCCTCGCGGCATCGTCGACAGTGACCACCGAGGACGTCTCGGGAACGCCGATCCTCTGAGGTCACAGTGCGACGTGCGGTGGTCCGGCACACGCCGAGACCCACCGCACGTTTGCGCCTCACCCAGCCTTATCTCGAAGGCGCCCGGAGCGCGCGCCGTCGATGACCTTCCATCCCTTCGCACGACCTCCGCCGTCGTGGCGCGAGAGAGGACCGCTCATGACCACAGTCGCCGTCATCGCTCGCGCGGGGAAGACCTTCGGCGGGGGCCTCGATGAGCTTCGCCGCGTCCTCGCCGACGCGGGGTTCCCAAACCCCCTCTGGTACGAGGTCACCAAGAGCCGTCAGGTGGGCGAGTACTCACGGCGAGCAATGACCAAGGGTGCGGACGTGCTCTTTGTGTGGGGTGGCGACGGCACGGTCCAGCATTGCATCGACGCGGTCGCCGGATCCAAGGCCGTCATAGCGATCCTGCCTGCGGGCACGGCGAACCTGTTCGCCACCAACCTCGACATACCCAAGGACATCGCCAAGGCGGTCGAAATCGGCCTCGACGGCGACCGGCGGATTCTCGACACCGGCACCGTGAATGGCGAACACTTCGCCGTCATGGCTGGAGCGGGCCTTGACGCGCTGATGATCAGGGACGCCGATGATGGGTTGAAGGACCGCTTTGGGCGAGCGGCCTACCTCTGGACGGCCGCCAAGAACCTCGCGACCAGCCCCGTGAAGGCGAAGGTCGACGTCGACGGCCGCAGATTCCACAACGGGCAGGTCTCTTGCGTGCTGGCGGGCAACGTCAAGGACATCTTCGGCAAGGTCGCGGTGTTCGACGACGCAATGCCAGATGACGGGCGGCTCGAGTTCGGAGTCGTCACCGCCAAGAGCCTCAAACAGTGGGTCAGCACGGTCGGCACGGTCGTGCTGGGCCGTTCGGACCGCTCGCCATTTGTCTTCACGACTCGCGGAAAGCGTATGAAGGTGACCTTCAGCAAACCCACCCCGTACGAGCTTGACGGTGACCTGCGTAAGGCCACAAAGCAGTTGCGCATCAAAGTCAAGCCGAAGTCCATTACCGTGTGCGTTCCCGCACTAGCGTCCGCCAATGTGGAGGAGCCCCGATGATCGCGTCCAAGGCTGGCAAGCGCGCCGACTCCGCGGCCAACAGCAAGGCCATGGGCTGGCTCGCGCGGACCGGACTGACGGCACGTGCGCTTGTGTACATCGGGATCGGGTGGCTCGCGGTACTCGTCGGGCTCGGCGGTCGGGCAAACATCGACCAACGCGGCGCTCTCACCGAGATCCTCGCCCAGCCGTATGGCGCGGCGATGGTCCGGCTCCTCACGATCGGATTCGCCGCCTACGCCCTCTGGCGCATGTCCGAGGCCGCCTTCGGTGCCACAGGACAGGGAAAGAAGGCTGGTCCGCGACTGAGGTCCCTCGCCCGCGGGATCGTCTATATCGCCATGGCCTTCACCGCGCAGTCGCTCCTGCACGGGGCACAAGCGACGCAGTCCGGACAACAGGGCGCCCTCGCGGGCACCGTCATGCAGCACCAGGGCGGCCGCTTGATCGTAGGAATCATCGGCGTGATCGTGGTGGTGGTGGGCCTGGTGCTGGTGCGCGAGGGATGGAAGACCACATTCCTCCGCCAATTTGGGCCCCTCTCAGCAAGGCGGCGCAGGATTGTCGTTCGGCTCGGGCGACTCGGCACGATCGCGCGAGGCATCGTGTTCGCGGTCACCGGGCTGCTCGCCGTCGTCGCTGCATGGACGGTTGACCCCGCGAAAGCCGGAGGTGTCGACCAGGCGTTCCGCACTCTGTTGCAACAACCGTTCGGAACCTCGCTCGTCGTCTTGCTCGGAGCGGGCCTCGTCGTCTTTGGCGTCTACGGGCTTGCCGAGGCGGCATGGCGGCGGGTGACGGACTGAGGGGCGGCTCGCGCGTGCGAAGCTCAGCTCTCGTGCGATTGCGCGGAGCGCATCGCAGGAAGGGTCGCGGGAATGCTTGCGATCGGGCCGGGACGCGCGAGGAGATAGCCCTGGCCGTACGCACATGCCGTTGACTTCAACTGGTCAAGCTGGGTCGGGGTCTCGATGCCCTCGGCGATCGTCACCAGGTGCATCGTCTCCGCGAGCTGGCTGAGCGACGAGCACCCGGCGCCGAAGTCGTCGATGGCGACCCGCCAGCGTGCCACGCGGCCGCACGCCCCACGCCCGCACGCCCCACGCCCGCACGCCCCCACGCCCGCACGCCCGCACGCCCGCACGCCCGCACGCCCGCACGCCCGCACGATCACCTGCCCGCCGAGCTTCTGGATGAGGCCGGTGAGGTCGGCCCACAGGTACCCGCCGTCCTTATGGAGGAACCACTTCTCCACCGTGAAGTGGTCGATGTCCCCGGCGGCAAACTGGCGGGAGAGCACCGCGTTCGGCTCGATGTCGTCGGGGTGAGTGAACTCCGCCTACGACATCGCCGCGAACTCCTCGGGCGAGTAGCCGAGCATGCGGCGCAGCGCGCTGTTGGTCATCGTCGTGCGACCTTCGAAGTCGACGAGGCCGATGCCAACCGGGGCGAGTTCGAGGATTGTTTCGAGCCGCCCGAGGCGCGCCGCCGCAGCGTCGGCCTCAGAAAGGTCGCTGTCGCCCTTGGTCTCGCCCACGCGCCACCTCCTCGGCTTGCAACTTAGAGGTCCTATCGGCCGCCGGGGCCCGTATTTGAACCCTACTTTCTTCTGGGTCGCTCGGCATCCCGCTGATAACGCCGCGCATCGCTTTCCATCACCCGCTCCACGGAGGATGTTCTCCCCGAGTAACAATCGCCAGCGGTCGACTCCGCTCAATAAGGTGTCCACGACGCCGATAGGCGAGTGTGTCCATCACTCGAACTGCGGCTCGCGTTCACACGGCGTTTGTCGTGCTCAGCGTCACGTCTCTCGCCGTGTTCACGCTGGGCGGGCACCTGGGGCGCGGGATCACCCTCACCGCCATGAGCGCAGCGGTGGCGGTTTCGATCGCGGCAATTCGGCTCCGCAACCGATCGACGGGCGAAGCCGCCTGGTGGTTCGCGTTCCTCGCGTTCTGCTGCCTGACCATCACCGGGGCGGTCTGGCTCATCACAGTGGACATCGGCGGCGCTGACTTGCCGCCGCAGCCGATTGCGAACGTCGCCCTCACCTTCGGCTACCTCTTTCTTCTCGGCGCGGGGCTGTTCATCGTCTCCCCCACGGCAAAGCGTGACACCGGTGGGGTGCTCGATGCCTCGACCGTCGGGGTCGGCGGGGCCCTCGCACTGTGGTTGACGGTCCTGGCCCCCGCATTGGACAAGGCGGACGCGACGGTGACTGTTCGCCTCTACACCCTCGTAGTGGTGGTGATCCTGAGCGCGTTGACGGGCGCCCTCCTGAGAGCCACCACCACATCGAGCGCGGCACGTCCCGCACTCAGGTATTTTCTCCTCGCCGTGACGTTGACGTTGATAGCAAATGTGCTCGCCGTCGCTGCGACGGATTCCCAAACGGGCGCCACCCCCACATGGGTCTCTGCGATCTGGCCCGTCGCGTACACCGCCGCGTGGGCAGCGGCGATGCACCCCGCAAGCGAAAGCATCAACGAGGAGCCGCGGCGCCCCATCGGGAACCGGCTGAGCCCGGTTCGCATCGTGCTTCTGGGCGCTGCGCTCAGCGTCGGGCCCCTGCTCGGAGCGGCCCGCGATGTCTTCGGCCAGCATGTCGACTGGCTGATGCTCGCCGTCGCCCAACTGCTCTTGGTCGCGATGGTATTGGTTCGCGTTTCGCAGCTCGCGGCAGCCCACCGTGACTCTGCCAAGCAGTTGGAGTACCTTGCCGACCATGACGCGCTCACCGGACTCGCGAACCGACGTGCCGTTGACCGCCACCTCGATCACCTCGTCACCCGCGTGGCCGCGGGCGACGCCCTCGGCGTGGTGGTGCTCTTCGTCGACCTCAATGAGTTCAAGACCATCAACGACGACTTCGGCCACGCGGTGGGGGACGAGGTGCTCGCGGCGGTGGCCGCTCGTCTCGCCCGGTCCGTGCGGCGGCATGGAGGGGACCTCGTGGGCCGTCTGGGCGGGGACGAGTTCGTACTCCTGGTGGAAGGCAACCCCTTCGAGGTAGGCGAGTCCGCAATGGCGCGCGCTCGCGAAGCCTTTGCCGGACCGTTTCTCCTGGCGTCAGGGCCGCAGTCCGTGTCAGCAAGCATCGGACTCGCGTCGGCGTCCACCGGTACACACGCCTCGGTCGACGACCTGCTCACCCAAGCCGATCACGCAATGTACGAGCACAAGCGGGCGATCGGCGCCCCCGAAGCCGACGGCTCGACGGCGGACTCATAGCGGCAAACACCGGAGGGCACCCGTCACGCTGGGACTCGCTCAAACGATCGAGTCGCCCAGGTGGCAATGGTCGTTTCCGAAGGGGAGCGCGGCGCGGCCAAACCAGGCCGACGCTGGAGAAGGGTGGCCCACGCGCGCGGCGCCAGCGTGAACATTGCGTGTCACTCCGGGCGAAACACCGCGGGTCGACGTACCGCCGTTGGTGAGGAAGCGGTCCCGTCCGCCTAAGCGATTGCCGCCTCGGGAGCCGTGACCGGAGCGCCCTTCTTGGTCCGGTCAAGAACCCGGTACGCGAGCAGTTTGATGCGGTCGTTGACCAGCGCCCACAGGATCGCGTAGCCCCACACGAAGCCGGCCCAGCCCCAACCGAGCGGCGTCATGAACAGCCCGTAGACGGCGATAAGGGTCGCGACAGCCTGGGTGCCGAACACCGCCAGCACCAGGATGCGCGCAGGCTTGATCGACCAGAACGGCCCGCGCGTGCGGGTCAGGAAGATCGTGAGGTGGCCCGCGACTGAAAGCTTGAGGTACATGAGGGTCTGGACGTGGTCGCGGTCAAGGTGGAAGACCCGCTCGCCCAGGTAGAAGAGCATGAATGCCGCGACCACGCCCGCGACACCGAGCACGGTGGAGATGCCGAGGACGAGCCGCATGTTCCACTGCTCGGGAGACATCTTGTAGCGCACGTTGTCGTACGCGATCGACAAGATCGCGCCGTCGTTCAGGATCGCCAACATGACGATCATGATGGCGGTGACGGGGTAGAAGTTGAACGCCAGGATGGCGACCGTCATGAACAGCAACACCCTGAACGTCTCCGCGATCCGGTAGATCGCATACGAGTTCATACGCTGGAAGATCCTGCGGCTCTCCTTGATCGCATCGATGATCACCGACAAGCCGGGGGTCAGCAGGACGATCGCGGCCGCGGCGCGCGCGGCATCGGTGGCGCCCGAGACCGCTATGCCGCAGTCCGCCTTCTTCAGTGCGGGCGCATCGTTCACGCCGTCGCCCGTCATCCCGACGATGTGGCCACGCTTCTGCAGCACGTCGACGATGTGATATTTGTGCTCGGGGAAGACCTGGGCAAAGCCGTCGGCCTTCTCGATGGCTTCGCCGGTCTTCGCCGTCTCTTTCTTCTTTGAGTCGCCAAGGCCCGCGGCGTCGAGGATGCCGGTACCCAAGCCCACCTTGTCCGCGGTCTCCTTTGCGATCGCGAGCGCATCGCCGGTGACCATCTTGACGGTCACGCCCATGTCCCTGGCCATGGAGATGGTTTCGGCGGCGTCGTCGCGAGGCGGATCGAACAACGGGAGCACCCCGAGGAACTGCCAGTCGCCGTCGCCGTCTGCACGCGCCACCCCGAGCGACCGGAAGCCGCGGGCGGCGAAGTCGTTGACCGCCTTGTCGACGGCGGTCTTCACCTTCTTCCCGTTGCTGACGAGTTCCAGCATGACCTGCGGCGCACCCTTGCTGACCTTGAAGGAGGCGGCCTTCGTGCCAGCCGCCTTCACGCGGGCCTCGGTGCGCTTGTGCACTGGGTCGAAGGGTTCGAAGTGCGTCACCGTGTACGGGTCGAGGTCTTTGGGAGTGCTCAAGCCCGCGAGGACAGCGAGGTCGATCGGGTCATCGTTCTCCTCACGCGAGGCCAACGCCCCTGCGAGGATCACATCCTCAGGCTTCACCCCCTTGAGGCAGAAGGGGTCACCGAGCGTCAGCGCGTTCTGGGTCAACGTGCCCGTCTTGTCGGCGCACAACACGTCGACGCCCGCGAGTTCCTCGATCGCCACCAGCTTGCTGACGATGGCCTGCTTCTTCGCAAGCTTCCGTGCGCCCACCGCCATGGTCACCGACAGCACCGTGGGCATCGCCACGGGGATCGCCGCCACCGTGAGCACCAGAGCGAACTGCGCGGTGGTGAGGAAGGCGTCGCCGCGCAGAAGCGAGACGACCATGATGATGGTGACCAGCGCGACGGCCAGCAGGATGAGGTAGTTGCCAATCTTCAGCACCGCCTTTTGGAAATGGCTGGCGGTGTGCGCATCCTGGACCAGCTCGGCGGTCTTTCCGAAGTACGTATCGGTACCCGTGGCGTACACCAGGGCGCCGATCTCCCCTCGGCGGACGACGGATCCCGAGTAGATCGCGTCTCCTGGCGCGCACGTCGCGGGCAGCGACTCCCCCGTGAGCGCGGACTGGTCGACCTCGATCTCGTCGCCGTCGAGGAGCCGCGCATCGGCGGGGACGATGTCTCCTAGGCGCAAGCGAATGATGTCCCCAGGGACCAACTCGCTCGCAGGCGGGGTCGCCCACTGACCGTCGCGTTTGACGCGTGAGGTGACGGCGAGCTTGGCCTTGAGCGCGTCGATCGCGTTACCCGCCTGGCGCTCCTCGCTGTAGCCGACGACGGCGTTGGCCACGAGCAATACCAGGATGATGAAGAAGTCGGGCCAGTGACCCACGACTCCCGACAGGATGACGGCAATCTCGATCATCCAAGGGATGGGGCCCCAGAAGTAGCTCAGGAATTTCAGAAGCGGGTTCGTCTTGTGCTCGGCGATCTCGTTAGGTCCGTATTGCGTCAGGCGCTTGGCGGCCTCGCCCTTGCTCAGGCCGTCGTCCGAGGTGTCGAGCTTCTTGTAGAGCTCGGCCATCTCCATGGTCTTGAAGGCGTCGGACTTGCCGTCGGAATGCTCGGCCTCGCGGTCGCGCGTCGGTGGGGTACCGGTTTCAGTTGTCATGAGTGCCGTCCGTCGTGGTGATGCTGGCCCCACGCCGACCATGGCGGCCGATGCGCGTGACGATGATGTCGGTGCGCCAAGCCGGTATTCGGGAGTCACCGCGGGGCGGGCTCGCCTTTTTCAGTATGCGCCGCCCGCGCTGAACCTGCTTACCGAGGCGAGTGCCTGGCGTCGTCGACCGGCCGCCACCGGAGCGCCAGGGGCGCCGCTCGCGCCCCGAGCCTTAGGCCACCCCGCGTCGGACTCGTATGAGGTCACCGCCCACGGGGTCTCAAGGTCATCTAGAGCCCCGAACCCTCGATGCTTCCCGTGAATTCGGAAGAATAGTCGGTGGCCACGCACGTCACCTCACGCGATCCCGCCGCGCCCGACTCGGCCGAGGGGTAGTAGGGATCAAGGTGCAGCGACGACAGATCATACGCGACGCCCACATACGGGTCGAACTGGTCCTCGCACAGGGTCGTCGCCAGATCGTACGCCGTGTCGGGGTCGTACGTGTCCAGCGTGATGTCGCCGACATAGAAGACCTCGCCGTAGTGGGCACTCTCGCACGGCACGACCTGGAATCCCAGCAGATGCGAGGTGCCGTTGGCGTCCTCTTCGACGTTCGAGTACGGATCGAGGATGCAGTCCCCGAGGAACAAGGTGTCGGTGGACACGACCTGGGAGCCGTCCGCTGCCGTTGCCGGATCCGCCGCATTCGTCGTCAAGGGAGCTTCCGTGGGGAAGTCGAACGCCGTGGGGAATTGAGTGAAGGGTGTCGCCTGGTCGATAACCGCTTTTGCGGCCGTCAGGGACACGATGATGGCTACCGCCAGGCCGATCGCGCCGAGCACGGTGAAGACCCAGGACACGACGGTGCCCGCAAGCGCAACGCCATGGTTATTTGCCTTGCCCTTCTTGACCGCAGAAAGACCCAGATGCCCCAGGATGATGCCGACGAGCCCCAGCCCGACGAACGGCGCTATGAGCGACAGAATGCCGAGAACATTCTTGCCATCAGACGCGGGAGCGCCCGTTAGGTACCCCGCTCCGTAGGGTTGCTGGTACCCGGGCTGCTGGTACCCGGGCGGGGCCAGCGGGGCCGGCGGAGCGGGTGGAGCCGGCGGCACAGGCGAGCCGTCGGCGGGTGGGATACCAGGCTGTTCAGTGATGGTTGCGCTCCTGAGGCGCCGATTGCGATGCACACTCATGCTAGCGGCCGGTGCGCGCCGAGAGAATAGCCCGAGTGTCGCTCCCGTGGTTTTGCGGTCACCGCGCCTAGCCTTGGGGTGAGGCACAGCGGTCCCGTCCGCTTGCCTCACACAGCAAAGGCCCCCCGGAGTAAGCGTCCGGGGGGCCTTGCTTGTGTAAGAACGTTGCTTCCTTCACCACCGTTGCTTTGACACAACAGTCGCTTGGGATACAACACCGTTCGGCGCAAGCGCCTCGCGAGGAGCCGGGCGACGACCCGAACCCCAACCCCGCAAGCGGGGCCATTCTCACCCTGCCATCCTCAACTCCACCGCAACCACCGCGTCACCGGCAGCACCTCGAACCTCCGAAAAGGCCTTGAGGAAACGGCATCCTTTGGATGAATCCGAATCGACCCTGGCGACGTGTCCGTCGGGTTGCCCCGACTTTCTCGATCACCGGAATGCGATTCCGATACCCCATGAGTACTCGCATTGGATCGGCCGCGCAAGCCGAAATAGCGACCTTTTTGTGTCCACCATTTATGTACAGGGTTATCCACCTGTCTTCACGCTCTAGGCCCAGTTTATCCACGGGGGTGTGGACAAAATCTGTGGAGGACCGACCCCCGTTGGCCCGGGCCAACGTGTCGTGGATGATCTCCTCACGCAAGCAGAGCATGCCGCGTCCGCCCGAAAGCGAAACAACCCCGGCGCAGCGAACTAGCAGCCGTGGCCCAAGTTGCCGAGGTCGTCGACGGATTGCGCCAGGCCGTAGCCGTACTCGACTTGGATGCAATAGGAGAAATCATCGGACGAGAAGAGTTGTGCGTCGGTCACCGTGGTGTCCGCGCCAATCACCGCATCGGCCACGTGGTAGCTCTGCCCGTCAAACGAAAGCTCCGGAACACTCCCGTGGTCGACGTAGTAGCTCGCGACTGCGACATTCAGGTTGCTGAGGTCTGAACGCACTGCCGCTTCGTGCGCCTTGTCCTGCTGCGTGAAGAAGATCGGTATCGCAATAGCAGCAACGACCGCCAGCATGCCGAGGCCCGTGAACACCCACGAGACGATCGTGCCCGCGAGCGCGATTCCCCTGTTGTTGGCCTTGCCCTTCTTGACGGCACTCAGGCCCAGGTGTCCGAGTATCACGCCCACGAGGGAAAGGCCCACAAAGGGCGCCACGAGCGACAGGATTCCAAGGACGTTCCGGGCGTCCGACCCCTGGCCATAGGGCATCGGCTGCTGAGCCGGATAGCCAAAGGGTTGACCATACGCGGGCTGGGCAAGAGCGGGCGGCTGTAGGTATGCGGGCGGTTGACCATATGCGGGCGGTTGACCATATGCGGGCGGTTGACCATATGCGGGCGGTTGACCATATGCGGGCGGTTGACCATACGCGGGCGGTTGACCATACGCGGGCGGCGGACCATACGCGGGCGGCGGACCATACGCGGGCGGTTGCGGAAACTGGGGCTCGTCTGGCCGCTGCGGTTCTGATGGTGTCTGACTCATGCGAATGCCCTCCCTCTAGGCGGCCCGAAAAGGCCAACTCGTGGTACGAGCCTAGGCCCACGAGCGCGCCAGCGAGGTTGAGCGTCGCGTGTCGCGTGTCGCGTGTCGCGTGTCGCGTGTCGCGTGTCGCGTGTCGCACCGAGTGAACCACCAGGGGCTCGCTTACCGTCGTTGGTGAG
>Ga0209429_10002419_pt1 | contig 11007 bp, 6 predicted proteins | sample BarGraNGADG00212_3_FD_184493 | JGI IMG/M metagenome (GOLD analysis project Ga0209429, IMG submission 184493) | Arctic peat soil microbial communities from Barrow, Alaska - Barrow Graham LP Ref core NGADG0004-212 (SPAdes) (version 2) | ecosystem: Environmental > Terrestrial > Soil > Wetlands >... | reverse complement strand
ACCAAACTGATTAACCGCAGCGGCATCCAGTGCAGACAACATATAATCAACAAAAACGCCTGATCGTTCAGATGAGACCAGCCGATTGCCGCTGGCTGTCCCGAGATTGTCAGCATGGCCAATTACTTCAATACTGGTAATCTTAGCGCTGATTGAATCCGTATCTCCGCTCGCATTTTGCTGCTCCTGAATGATTTGATAGAATGCTGCTCCCATTGCTGCCGCAAGCGTCTTGCCTTCATCCTTAAGAATCCATTGGTTATACTCAAATAAGGTCTCTGCATCAACATAAAGTCGAGTACTGTCTCGCTTAACCGTACCTTCCCCCAGTTGACTGTTAAGTCGGACCAGCAGCGTATCGTACATTTCTTCCCGCGCCGTTATGATGGATTGAATATCATTGAGCAGTTTCATATGCTCTGCATCCTGCGTTTGCAGCTCTGTCTGCAGTTCTATTTGTTCACTTAATAGCGTTTCATTGTTATCTGCAATTTCCTGATATGTTGTGGATCGATAAAAGGAAAGTGTTGCAATCATAGTCATTACGAAAAACAAGATCAAAGCAGTTGATGACATGATATCAACCATGGATGGCCAATATCCGACATCATTACCCGGTGATGATGCCCTGAACCTTCTGGACTTTCTTACACTCATTTATCTTCCCTCAATTCGAATATGATTCATATTGCACCTGAGTTGCACAAAGAGTACCAATTGCTTGTGTCAGGACATTGGATAAGTCATGGAATTCTTTAACCGATGACTGGTAACGATTATAACTATTGTTCAGCATTGCAGACATTTCCTTTAAGTTTTCAATGGTCTTCTTCTGCAAATCAACATTTCCGTTATTAATTGATGCAACAAGATTATTCAGTTCTATATTAATATTCCCTACAGCAGGGAGTAATTCCTGTCGAAGCTGCATAATTGTTTCTCTTGTTTCAATCACAATATTCTGGGTGTCGTTCATAATAGCTGCCATGCTTTCCTGAAGGACGGCGACCATATCGTTGCTCATCTGCCTGCCTGATGACTGGAAAGAAAGTGAAATACCCTGAACAACGGTGCTGCTGATTTCTTTGATTGAATACTCTGTTTCCAGAAGCAGCTTCTTTGTAGCATCCATCATACTGTTAACATTCTTAACCTCATCAAGATACTCTCCATGAATGGAATCGAGTTTGGTTAACGATTGATTCATTGCATTATGTGATTCAGTTGATTCCTTTAATGTGTTTTCAACCTCGGTAAGCATGATGGTTATACCACTTACACCGGCCGCCATAGAGGTGCCAAGATTTTGTGAAGCAACATCCATTTCACTGGAGAATTTATCCGTTACATTACCCATCTGAAAGACAAAATTCTCAATGCCATTTTTCATTGTTGTCCCGATAACCATGCTCAATTCTTCAGATATATGGTTGATTGTAGACACCTGCTGGTCCAATGTACTGCAGCTTTGATTAAAACTATCAATACTGGACCGGAAGGAATTTATAGGTACACTCAGGCCTTCGATAGCACCATTCAAGCCGATCATAGACTCATGAATCGTTGTCACAGACGTAGAAAGATCCAGCGAAAGATGACGGACATTTTCCGAGAACAGATCAATGCTGTCTTTCATTCCGTCGCGCAGAACAAGAATTGCACGATCCAGTTTATTCTCATAACGGGCACCGACAACATTCTCACAATAATCAATCATTTCTCCGAAAATCATAGATTCGCGCGCCGAGAAGAAAAGGTTATGAAGCAGTGTTGCAGCAAGAGAAAATATCAGTCCTGTGATACTTGTTACAAAAGCTGTACTCATACTGGCTAGGGGTGATCGAATAACATCCATAAATTGACTGAATGCTTTTAAATCTTCTGTTGTCTGTACTACATCACCTGAGAAGGCCTTGATTAGCAAACCAATGGAAGATGATAATCCAATAAACGTACCCAGCAAACCTAATGAAACCATTAAATTCGGCAGAAATTTGATGGTTTTATCAGCTAACCCGATCGTTGCAGGCATTTCTTTGTCCATTATTGAATCAAGGTCAGCAACATCAGGATTCTTTATTTTTATAGTTATAAATTGAGATAATACCCGGTTAAAGAAAGAACTCCTTTTACTGTCAATTTGATAGGATGTAGAACTGTAAACCTCATCTGTACTTGCATCTTCGGGTTCATCATTTCCAGGCATATTTTTGTTTTTGCTGTCATTAAACCGGTCGTTGCTTTTTGTGCTGTACAGATCTTTATGCAGATTTGACAGCCACCGCATTTTATAAGTTTCTAATAATAAATAAACAATAAAACTAAAAATAACTATCAAACAAATAATTTGTCCTGTAATGGTTTGCTGAAAAAAGCTTTCAATCAGTGAATTCATCAGATACCCCTTCTATGTATATTCAAATAACCTGACACTTTTCAAATTTTATAAAAACTCAATCTGTCCCTTCTGAATCAGCGAAAAGGCTTTCCCGCTCCGGGTAATGATGGCAGGATTTATCAATTTAATTGGCTTATTCCCTGTATATGTCTGATGAGGGACATCAAATAGTGAAGCTATGTAACCAAGTTCAATCTCGGAATAATTTCTGTTTGTAGGATTCGGAATAACGTAGAATTGACCGCCTGCATTACCCGGATTTGCAGGACGGAGATACCGGGCATCCTTACCGTTAGAATCAGATAATACGGCACTGGATAACGCTCCAGAGACGTATTGTTCAACTCTCATACTTACAAAATTGTGCGCATTTTGAATTTGACTGATCTCCTGCTCTGAGTATTGGTCGTATTGATTGAATATTCTTTTCAATTCTTCTGTAGATTGTGAATTTGCAGATACATTCATACTTCTGCTTGCATTGTTGTTGGCTTTGATTATTGATTGATTTGCAATAGCAGAAGCTGCTTGTTGTTCCTGTGGTCGTGAAACCGCAGTCTGATTCGGATTTGCCATTAACTGATTGATTCTTTGTTCCAGGCTTTCGTACTCAGATCGAGTAACATAGTCCGGCTGTTTGTCCCACCAATTACTCAGTGATCCGTTTGTTGATGTGTTGTTTTTGGAGGTATTCCTTCCAGACGATTTTTGCTTGTCTCGGGATTGGTCAAAGAGCCTCATATTCCGATCCACAATTTTTTCGCACTTCTTCAACCTCACTAAAACATATAGTAATAGTGGAAAAAAGATCACCAAAAGTAATACAAGCAGAACAATTAGTGGAACTAATAATTTGTCGCTTGTTTTTGATGTGGCACTATCTTTGGACGAAGTCCCATCAGCCGGAATATTTGAAGATGATTCTGCGTGGGTATCTGTTACAGAAGTTCTATCTGACGGCGATATGCTTTGCGAAGTTGTTACTTCTGATTGTGATATAGCGGATGCGTGGCTGCTGCCAGCATCGGCAGGAACAAATAGATCACAGCTGGAAACCAAACCCACCATGCCCAGAACTAACATGCACAATACCAAAACACGAATGACTGGTCGCTGATTATGCTTTGTCATTTTACAGGCAAACATATTGGTCCCCCCTTGCAAATTGTGCTGTTCTATAACTTTCATTCAAATTCATTCATTCCAGCTGCTGAACAATTTAGTCTCAATTATCTCCCTAATAGCAGTGATGAAGAATGATTCGCGATTTATAGCATGCTTACTTTCATCAATTGCAGTCTTATTGATCTTCGCCCTCTGACGCAAACGATCATTCAAGTGAATTTCCAGGTTGCGTCTTGGGATTCTTTCAACATTTTTGACGTCCTCCAGACAATTCGCATCAACTATTTCTATACGGTTGAGGCTCATCTCTGATGCTTTGCGATTAAAAACGGTCAAAAAACGTTCGACTTCATTAATATCCGATAACCCAGTAAATGATGTAGCATACTCCATTTCTTTGGGTAAAACATTGGTCAGATGATCCGCAGAAGTACTGTCTTGCCCGTAATTAAAATTCAAGCCTGCAAGAATGACTTTCTCAATTTTCATTGGATTATCACCATCATATGTAAGGCTTTTCGACACCAATCCGCTCGAAGATTCCGTTTTCGGGTTTTTGGAACGACGAAGTTTGCTGTTGGATTCCCCAACAGTACCGCTTCCTGCAGCTAGAAAACTGTCATAGAAAGCTAATGAATCACTCGCGGTATATTTACTGGATTTTATCCAATCCATGACTTTACTTCCGTTACCCGCTATACAAACGGACATTTCCGGAAGCTCAAATATTTCCGGAAGACCAATTCTCGAATAGCGAATGATCATGCCGCAATAATAAAAAACAGCAGCCATGTAAAGTGCGATAATTGTACGCAATTTTCTGATCTGGCTGTTCAAACCATTTCCACTCTCGTCGTGATGGTCAACGACATATTCACTAAGCAACGTGCCAAGTTTTCTATCTCCGACACTACTTGCCAGTAGTGTCTCAACCAACATATAGAAGCTCTCCATATCTAGTGCTTCCAGGTCAGTGTTTTCATCGGTCAGCATCTTATCAATAATCACATCGTTCTGTTGATTATTTTCCAGAACTTTGTTAAGAAGATTTACAAAAAACCTCTTATTACGGAAGAGAAGATCGATGAGCATATTGCGGGCTCCGAACGGCACGGATGTCTCCAGACTCTTAACAATATTATCCATAGAAGATATCAAGAATATATCGGTACTTCCACCGCCAATATCAATAACTGTAATGTTGTTGCCAAGAGTATCATATTTAAAATCGCTGTTTGTAAAGTGACGGGCAGATGCTTCGCTCTCTGTAAGAAAATCAACGGGCTCTTTAACGGCGTCCATTTGCAGACCGCATTTATCACCAAATTCCCTGACTGTTGTTTTACACATAGTCTGAAATTCCTTTGTATCCGGCAATGATAGTGGGTAGGAAAAGCGCCATTCCACTTTCGAATAGCCTTCTTTGCGTGCATAAAGGGCTGTTTGCATGACCAATTCTGCAATAACCGTCTTTGAAAGATTCTTGTCCTGCTCATTTACAGCCCATTTAACTTGTGCTTTAAGTTGTCCGAAATAACTCCTTCTGTCCTTGTTAATGAGTCTGTCGTCAACGGAGGGACGTGTATTATAGTAGAAAAGATTTGCCTGAGTTAAGGGCTCACTCGCAAATGTCTGCCTTTCATGAACGATTGTAGGGAAAGGGGTAGGAATCTCAAATGGGGACATGAAGTACTCTACTAATAATTTGATTTGATCACTATCACAGGAAACCAAGGCCAGCGAGGGACTGAATGTTAATTGTGTCGGCATGTTTCGTCTCTCATTATTATTATCTATAATAGAGTAATGAATAGAAGAGGCTGAGGTTCCAAAGTCAATACCAAAACAGATTTTATTGGCATTCACACCCCTATTAACTATTCCCGGTTTACTAAGAACAAGATAACCGAGATGATCTTCACGTTCCAAACATGCTAAATACTCCGGAAAATGATCCGACATACTATAACGGACAAAAGTCTCTTCTGAATGACTTCCAAACCGGTTATATTGAGTGGGTTTCTTCTTTGAATCCACCAGTTCAAAATGATACCTTAAGTTCTGATCACCACAATACAAATAATAATGTTTCCAATCCTCAACATCATAATTTGGCCATATTGCAGTCATTGGCAGATCTTCAATCTCAACCATGTCCAGATCATAACTATAGTATTGTTCGACCGGATACAAAGCTCCGCTTTCCAGTGTTATTTTGGTTTTAACAGTCACACCCTTTTCAGATTTTTCAATCGTTACATCTTCACGCGGATTCTTTATCAAAGAAAAGGCAAAACTTGTTAAGGGAAGAATTATTGCCGAAGACATATTTATCTGACTTGTAACTAGCTGGGGCGCTGTTCCTAACTTGCTGATATGTTTTGTCTTACGTTCATTGATTTTGAATTTGGAATCCACTGCCGGCGTTTCACTTGTCATACCTTTTGCTGTTAAGGCAGGGATCAAGTTCTCATTTGAAAGAAGATATGTCAGTTTGGGCAGAAATAGTTCACTCATTGTAATCAATCGAATTGACTGGTCATAAGCCTTAATCGCACGATCTACAAATTGCGGATTGCGCCTGCAAGCCAAAACATCATAAATACCAAACACAACAGAATCCTTATCCTCATCTTCTTTGAGCAGTATACTTTTACGGTCGATTGAAGTAAGCATCAAATCACTGCAATAAATCGAACTTGAGTATGAGGCAGTCAACATCTGGAGCATGATGTTATCCTGTTTCAAGCCCTGCGTTCTCATGTTGAATTGTACCGACTGAATTCCTTGGGGAGCACCCGGTATAGCATATTTATTTCTCGGAAAGAGCATAAGAATATCATTCTTATATGCTTTTAACATGTTTAACAATGACACTGCAATAATCGGATTACTGCGTTGCTGATCCGTTTGAAGATTCTGAATTGCCCAATCCAGCCAGTACGTCAGCACGATAATATCCGCCTGTGATAATGCGTCCGCTGTATTTTGCAAACTTAACGGATCAATGAACCCGTTCTCCTTATGCCACGGAAAAGGAAGAATTGTTGACTGTTCGGCAGAAGCACAAACCACCGTTGTTGGAGATGTCATTCCAAGCGGAATTTCCTGTCCAAAATGGCTGCAATAAATCAGAGCGGATTTTTTCCAACTATCACCTGTAAAGGCAACTTCCGGCGGAAGTAATCCCCATGCTGCCTGCATGAAAGGGCCAACATTTTCATCAAGCATTTCGAATTGGATTTCAATATTATAGTGCTGCCGTAACACGATTGCTGCGAGCAAACCTCTCCACTCACCAATAATCCTCATGCAGTAGGCAGACATTTGGTTTGGATTATTAGTTGCCTCTTCGAAGAACATCTGGTAAGCCATTGCTCTTGCCCAGACATTAGGAATCGAGCGCAAATCCTTTGGTTCCAGATTAGTTGTAAGTAAGTTATCTGCTATTGAAGTGATTGCAGATGTTGATGTAGATATAAACTTGCCGACTTCAATATTTGCATTATCACCCATATGGGCATTGGGATTCATATCAGGTAACCAATAACGACTCATGGCCTTTTCCTCCAATTTTATATATGGATTAACGTGCTGTATATTCACGAATATTTGAACACAGTGCCTGAACAGGAGTTGCATTTTTGGACGGAGAGCTTTCCCGTACAAATAGTTTTAAACTTTTCCAGGTAAAGTCTTTTGTAATCGGATAGAGACTGGAAAAAGCAAAATCCGTATCTGTAGATGATGCCAAAAACTTCGCAATACATTCTTCATTTACACTGTCTACATCTTTAAGCGTATCTTCTGCCCATTCGAGGTATCTTAGTAGATACTGATTAATCGCATCCTGTTCGGTTTTCAATGCCAGACGTTCAGCTTCTTTGGGTTTGCGATGGACTAATCCTGCCCGCATATTATGGAAATACACGGTATACCAGCTTTCTTTAATCCTCATCCCGGGATTGTCATATATATTCTGTGCAATATGCAGGAATCGGGAACTACCCATTGCAAATCGGGTAAAATTCAAAATATTTGTTTTAAATTCGTTTGCCCGCGGAAATTCTTCAAAAGAAATCATTGCAGCATCTGCATTTGCGTCTGAAATGTCCTTTCTGCATGCATAAAGTACATTTCTGGAAGATTCATTCTCTTCAATGCCGCGGCCAAAAAACTCGCTGATTCCAATTGCTGCGACTGTCTCAGGTACCAACGCGGGATTCTTCTGGTCTACTCCTCCAACGGAGAAGTCCATATTCTCATAATAATTATTTCCCACCAGATAGATTTGATTTGCATATTGCGCAATACCGGAATCGTTATAGTATTTAAGCGCATAACGGCTGTTCATAATAAAATCATCCGCTTCCGCACACAACTCACCATTTTGCATTCCGTCCGTTGTCTTATTGAATTTGAAGTAAGGAAGCATTAGCACAAGCCCTAACTGGACCTTCCCCTGTGCAATAGCCTTTTCATAAAGCTTGTGTAATTTACCAATAACCGTCGGGACACCAGCCGCGCCCGTACCGCCAAATATCGAACCGACAACCATAATGCGAACTACATCGCTTCCGTCCGCTATAATATTAGTAATTTCGCTTTGTCTCCCACAAAATCGAGTCCAGTAGTTCTGCTGCAGATTGTTTTGTGTTAACGCCGTCTGCTCCACCGAAAGGTCAGGATCAAATTCTTTTGCAATCAATAAAGACCCGATCGCAGGATGACCTTTGAATCCATACTGCAGTTTTTCGTTCATCTCACTTTTTGAATACAATGTCTCAAAAAGACGTCTTTCCTGATTCGAGGCATTCCCAACATCGAGAAGCAGTTTCAAACTAGTATCTTCCATATAAACCGGAGACCACACCAGATTATCAAATGATTGACTCTTCGGTGCACTATTTGATGATATGGCTTCAAATCCAGAACTAAACCATTCATTTGTCTTATCTTTATCAGCATTGGCTTTATTCGGTTTATTCGTCAAAGCATTTTTAGCCGACTGATAATTGACAAGCGTTGATTTAAGCTCCTTGAGATTCCAGTTTGTCTTATCCGGGTCGATCATTGCCAGATGGACAGGCTCATTTGATTTAAACAATCCCGCAGCTGCCATATGAACGAGCGATTCAACACATTTAGCACCGCTGCCGCCAATTCCTATCAGATATTTATGTACAGTCATAAATTAACACCTTCCCATCTTAATTATTTAATTTCAACGGAATATACTCTTATAGTTCGTCGGAGGTAAGCAAAAAAGATAAATTATACTTTGTAATGATAGAAGCCCAAAGAGACTGCCATATATCCACAAGGCCATATTGCTGTCAAACGGCAGGAAGATATTAATATACATATAAGCACATCCCATTATTATGACCAGCAACGCTATGTGCAGAATCAGTCGACCGATACTTGCCTTTGAAAAAACAAACGTCTCCAGGCAATATGCAGTCAGGCAAACTAACAAAACCAGTGCAATGCTTGCTATGCTTACACGTCTGTAATACCAAAGCCACAGATCACGTGAAATATCTGCAACAGGTCGAATCTTTCTGAAATATTTATAAATCTGGTCGTCGAAAAGCATAAGATAAGGGACACTGGTCAGAAAGGCTACAACAATGTAAATCACAGGAAAAAGAAAGGTCTTAACTTGTCTTTTCATATATGATCCCCCCCAAAAAAATAGATATGATAGATATATTGAATTGTCTTACGTCATTAAAGTTTTTGTATTATTACTTGAGAAGATCTATTTGATCCAGACACGTATTCCGCAGATCCTGATCGGCTGGTTCACAACTTATAAATCCAAGATAGTATGATCCAAGTTGTAAAGCAGGAATTGATACTGACTCTGAGGCGCATTTTTGCCAAAGCGTGCCAATAAGATCATCCAAATAAGGCGTAGTGTTGCCTTGATAAGTTGATTCGTCAGCTAACCATGTATCAAGGCTGCTGAAATCAGTCGACCAACTGCTTAACCAACCAGGTACTTCCTTAGCTGCAAATGATGGCTGACCATAAAGATTGACTCTGAGCAAATAGCTTTGATCTTTTTCCATTTTCTGCATTTCAAGCGTGATTGGCAAAGTAATCAGATTGGTTTTGCTGTCGTAAGAAGTTGGCAACAGTTGAATATTACTTGGGTTGCTATCTGCAACGGACTTCCCTGCGGATTTGTCTAAATCATATGCTTCACCTGTATCCGTATCGATCTCATATCCTTGAACCTCAGCAGCATCAGCTGTGTAATTCCATCCGGCCAGGGTCAGCACCGAGTCAGGGTCAATTTGATACGTATTAGGCCAGGTGATGCTCAAGCCTGGTGTACTCATCTCAGGTTTTTCAATTAAAAGATCATAAAATAGCTGTATATATTCTGCCTGAGATGGCGCAAGCTGGTTGATTGCATTGGAAGATACGAGATAATCCTTACTTGCTGTATTAACGAAGGGCTTGTAAGCCTCGTCAATTGTCATTTTTCCAAGTGATGGTGCTTCCGCACTGGATAAAACCTGATTAAAAATCAGGACCTTCTGATAATCACCTTCTGTAAGCTGACTTGATATCCCGGCTTCAAACTGGCTGATATAGGCACGCAAATTGGCAATATCACCGATCAAGATTAGATAATATGGTCGATTCCCGGTATAATCAAATGTATAATTTTCGCCGTCAGCGACAACGTCATAAACCTTGCCCGAGAACTCCGCTTGTATTCCGAGGATCGCTATTGCATAACCCTGGCGAAGAAAGCGCTCGTTGAGATATTTGGCGACATCAGATCTATCAGACTTGGATGTAGAAACCAGATCACTTACAACGATTGCCATGTCATCTTTAGGGCTGGTACTATTATCACCAATCGCTTGAAAGACATTGATCAAACTTGTCTGAGTAGCATCGTTTCCTGATTCTGCGTTCGACATATTGTAAAATTCAGGTGTAAATGCTTCTGTGCGGAATTGCTCACGTTCGATAGTCTGTGGTTTTTCCCAAAACTGGAAATAATTAAATGAATTGTTACTAAAAGCCAGAAACGAGGTCTCTTCCAATCCTTGAAGAACCTTTTCATAGTTTCCCGGTTTATTCAGAGAAATAAAACCCTGCATTGACTTTGTCGCATCAAGATAAAGTGAAACATTGCATTGGTCCGATACCTCATTTGATACAAACAAATTACTATCTGTCTCTTGAGAAGTATTTGAGATAGCAGATGCATCAAAAATCATGGAATGAAATGGATAGGTATTACTTTCAGATAATTCAGCAGGTGGTTGACATCCTGTTAGTAACGTCAATGAAAACATCAACGACAAATTGAGTGCTGAAACGCGAAATAAAATACGCCTTGAAAGGGTGCGCCTTGAATAAAAAAGCACCATATAACTCCCCCAAATCAAATAAATAACAACAAACGATAAATACTACATAAAGCACTTTTTTGATTGTATCATAAGGTAGAAAAA
>Ga0209429_10002418_pt1 | contig 11008 bp, 7 predicted proteins | sample BarGraNGADG00212_3_FD_184493 | JGI IMG/M metagenome (GOLD analysis project Ga0209429, IMG submission 184493) | Arctic peat soil microbial communities from Barrow, Alaska - Barrow Graham LP Ref core NGADG0004-212 (SPAdes) (version 2) | ecosystem: Environmental > Terrestrial > Soil > Wetlands >... | reverse complement strand
ACCGGTAGACAAACTCTTTATCAGAACTTTTTCGTTCTCAGGTCATTCGAGACCGATTGCAAATAACACATTTCCATCAGAGTAAACCTAAAATCTGATGAGGCATACACATGCCCGTTTCATAAGAATTTAGTTTTTAAAGAATAAAGTCGCCAAGAAACCTATTTATAAACAGCTCCGTATGTTTGACAGGCGCGATAGTCCTGACCTTCAACTTCCATACCAAAAGCGCTCCATGCGCTGGGACGGAATATCTTATCGTCGCTTACATTGTGCATACAGACAGGGATACGCAACATGGCTGCCAACGAGATAAGGTCTGCACCAATATGTCCATAGCTTAATGCGCCATGATTGGCACCCCAATTGGCCATAACACTATATACATCTTTAAAAGTCCCTTTCCCTGTGAGGTGTGGTGCAAACCACGTGGTTGGCCAGGTGGGATTGGTGCGTTCGGTTAGTGTTTCGTTAACATTGGCCGGCAAATCTACAGTTACACCTTCGGCAATCTGAATAATCGGGCCTAAACCTTTAATGATATTAATACGGCTCATGGTAACTGGTATTCCACCTTTTGTAAGGAAACATGACGAATAGCCTCCTCCGCGGAAATATTCATAACTAGCTGTTGGCCATTGGGTGGCATGCAGACATTTCTGGACTTCGCTTTCGCTGATTTCCCAGAAAGGTTTCATGGCAGGGTTCCCTCCTATACTTTGTTCACCACTTCCATCAAGTGCTGATGAGCCTGAGTTGATAAGGTGTATAATGCCATAGGCAGAATCTCCACTCAAGGTATGGCCAGTTATTCGTTTAACTGCATCAGGGCTCCAATAGGTGCGTACATCTGAGAATATTTGAGCTGTATTCGTCAGCAAATGGCCAAACAACATGGCTACACCATTTAGTGAGTCGTTTTCAGTAGCTACAACAAATGGCTGGCGGATGCCGTTCCAATCGAACGATGAGTTTAAAATGGCTTCGGTGAAATCTCCGTTTGGCATATGGTCGGTCCATTGGCGTTGTCCCTGAAATCCAGAAAGGATTGCATTGTGTCCCAGTGCTTCTTCACCAAATCCGAGTTTTGCAAGTGCCTGGTTTCCTACCATCAGGTCACGGGCAATAAGGGTCATCTTTACGACAGTTTCCCAAGCCTTGTCCATTATAACCCGACTCTTTTTCTTGCTGTTATAGTCTTTCCCCTCCTTACAGTTTTTCTTTGTCCATTCAAGGGCTTTATTAAATTCTTGCCTGTCGTAAATTTCTTCATTCAGGCGGCGGGTAAACTCACTCATATCGACATATTCATTGCGAATCCCCAGGTAATTCTGAAAAAAATCTTCGTTAATTATAGAACCTGCAATACCCATTGACACCGAACCCATAGAGAGGTACGATTTACCCTTCATTGTAGCTACGGCCAATCCGGCTTTTGCAAATCGAAGGAGTTTTTCCTGAACATCGTTAGGAATAGAACTGTCTACGGCATCTTGAACATCAATGCCATAAATGCTGAATGCAGGCAACCCTTTTTGATTATGGCCCGCCAATGCAGCAGCCAAATACACGGCTCCCGGGCGTTCAGTTCCGTTGAAACCCCAGATTGCCTTCGGGCGATGCGGATCCATATCTATGGTTTCGCTACCATAGCACCAGCAAGGAGTTACAGTAAGCGAAAGTCCAACTCCTTCACGGTCGAACTTCTCAGCACACATGGCAGCTTCAGCCACACCACCAATACATGTATCGGCAATTACGCACTCAACGGGTGCACCATTGCCATGACGCAGATTTTTAGTATAAAAAGCGGCTGCATTTTTAGCCATATTCATGGTTTGACTTTCAAGAGATTCCCGAACACCCCCCCAACGTCCGTCAATAGTAGGACGGATACCTATTTTTGGAAGGCTTCCTTTAAGTCTGTTTTCAGATAGTTTCATAACTATATTCGTTAAAATTTTTGTACCTCCCAATTATTTCATTCATCTTATTTTCCTGCTTTTCCCAAATGGTTGTATCATCTGGTATGTATTCGATAGATTCGAAAGAGTTACGAACAATCTCTCGTATTTCGGAGAGTGACGATACATAACCCAATGCCTTTGCCTGCATCATTATATTTCCAACTGCGGTAGCTTCTGAGGGACCCGTAATTACAGTAATACCCAATGCATTTGCAGTAAGCTGACAAAGAAGTTTATTTTTTGTTCCTCCGCCAATAATATAAAGTTTATAAAGGGGGACAGGTGAGAACTCTTTTAATTGTCTCATCACCAAACGATACTTCATAGCCAGACTGTCGAAAATACACCGTACAAACTCTGCATGTGAAGATGAAGTAACCTGCCCTGTTTTTATACAATACCCCCTGATAGCTAAATGCATATCTTCAGGATTCAGAAAGTCGGGAGCATCAACATCAATCAATATTTTAAATGGTTCAGCTTCTACAGCCATTTGAACCAATTGATCGTATGTGTAAGAATGACTTGCAGCCCAAGACTTTTTGCATTGCTGTAGCAGCCACAAACCACACATGTTTTTCAAAAATCTGCACGTTCCTTCTACTCCTCCTTCGTTTGTGAAATTTTGGGAGGCAGATGCTTCGTTCACTATTGGCTCCTTCAATTCCAATCCCATAAGCGACCATGTTCCAGAACTTAGATAAGCCCAGTGCTCGTCATCAGCTGGTATTGCAGCAATAGCTGAGCCTGTGTCGTGCGAGGCTACTGAAACTACAGGTATAGGTTTTAAACCAGCCTTTAAACAAATATTATCGTCAACATAGCCGGTAATTAGGCCCTGCTGAATTACATCCTGCATAATAGTCAGAGGTACACCAATTGCATCGAAAGTATCTTTATTCCACTGTTTAGTGTATGGGTTAAGCAATTGCGAGGTTGATGCTATTGAATATTCTGTATTCTTTTCACCAGTAAAGAAGTAATTCAGCAAATCGGGCATAAACAACAAGTCCTTTGCTGCTGACAAAATTGAAGAATTCGACTTTTTTAAAGCATACAACTGAAAAAGAGTATTGATTTGCATGGTTTGAATACCTGAAAGCATATATAGCTTATTGAGTGGCATTATATTCTTTGCAAAATCCTCAACCATACCGTTGGTGTGAGGGTCACGGTATGAATATGGCATGGAGAGCAACGTTCCATCGTTCGATAAGAGACCAAAATCAACCCCCCAGGTATCAACTGCAAGTGAATCTACTTTATTCGTAAAATTTTGGCTGCAAACGAGTAATGCTTTTTGCAGCTCAGTAAAAAGAGAAAAAACATTCCAGTGATAGCGTCCATGAATGTTTACATTTCCGTTGGGAAACCGGTAAACTTCCCTAATATTAAGCCTGCCATTTTCAAGTATGCCTAGTACAACCCGACCGTTCTCGGCTCCAAGATCGAATGCAAGAAAATGTTTTGACATAGCTTATAAATAATATTCTATCTTAACTACCTGGGGATAAAAATTTCCAACCCTTTCATCTCCTCGTCTGTCATGCCAACCGGGACATAACCTGACTGAAGGCATTTCAGGTAGATTAAAGCACCTTTGTTAGCAACGTCGATATAATCAAAAGCCTGAATAGCATCCTTACCCACGGCCAATGCACCATGTTTGCTCCAGAGAATAACATCGCGTTGCTTTAAACCTTCAATGGTTAGTTTTGCAAGCTCTTCGCTTCCGGGCATTTCGTAAGGCGCAATAAAAATACCCCGGGGAACAAAAACACGTATTTCGGGCAGCATGCTCCAAAGGGCTTTATTGAGTGCGACTTCATCAGTTCCAAGTTTAGGATGATGACTGATGGCGATAAGTTCGATAGGATGTGTGTGCAATACACAGCGTAAATTGTTTTCGGCTTTTGCGTTTGTCAGATGGATACCCAGGTGAGACACAAACTCGCTTGTAGGACGAAGTGTTGAGTTGTTAACACCGCCCCAGATAATGTAGTATCCGGCGGCATTGTTATCAATGTGAATTATACATGCTACTTCTGAAGGTTTATTTACCAATTCGCGTAACCGTTCGCCGGTGCCAGAAACAAAAATTGTCATTCCGGCTGCTTCCGCTGGAAGATTTGTTTTTACATATCTGTTTATTCGTAAATCATCTTTCTTTATCGTAATCAATCCGGTAAGGTTAAGAGAAATATTACCAGCATTGCGTTCGCACCACTGGCGTTGCCATAAGTATCCTGCTACTTCCGACACCTTCGAAATTTCGTCTAATACATGTTTATTGAGCCTCATATCGAATTAATTTCGCAAGAAATTATGTGATATATATTATATATTTTGCACATTTGCATATACCAAAGATACGGTAAGATAAAAGCTTTCATGTATTTATATTATACAACTTTATGTATAAAATAAACATTGTGCTATGAACAACGAGGTACCAGACAGGTTAAAAATTGACCCGTCCGACACAAGACAGACTTTCCCGGATATTAACATCAGGTTACATTGTTGCAGATACTGGATGCTAAGGGAATGGGAGTGTCTCAGTATGGCTATTCCTTTCTGGAGGCTTTATTACAATACGGTTGGCAATGCATCGGTAAGTTACAAAGGCATTCGTACCCTTCTTAAACCTGACCAGATTGTAATAATTCCACCCAACACTTCGTTTTCGTCCAGTCTGAAAGGAAACTCAGAAAACACTCTAAGAGAAAGCATTATTGGAGAAAAAATAGTCAACCGGGCAGAAGTAACCGAACACATTAATAGTAATTGCTCTGACCATCTGTTCATCCATTTTAATTTGGGAATTCCATACGATTTGATTGAACCAGGCATATACACTTTCGCTGTAAAGGAAAAAGAAGAAGAATTATTAAACGAAATTAAGGAATACTGCATCATAGGTAGAAATGCTTTTGATTTTACAGTTTGCGCTGCTATAAATAGTCTGATCTTCGAGTTATTGAAAGAAATTCCCAGACATAAATGGAATACACCTAAACTCGACAAAAGAGTAGTCAGCTCAGTGGTTTATATTGAAAAGCATTTGGGAGAACGATTAACAAACAAGATTCTTGCCGACAGAGCCAGTATGGTCGAAAATTCATTTGCCCGGCTGTTTAGAGAAAATAACGGAACCTCAATCCAACAATATATTAAAAAGAAGCGTATTGACAAAGCCCTTATTTTACTGCATCATAGCATGGCAAATATTGATGAAATTGCCATCCAATGCGGATTCTCTGACCGATTTCATTTCTCAAAAGTATTTAAAGAATTAATGGGAATGTCACCAGTAGCCTATAAAAGACAGGTCATATTTTGATCACGATGAGCTAAATAAATGTCCTTGCTCCCGGATAATCCAGCTAAATTTTAATACCTATCCTCATGAGGGACTCAATCATTTGATCTGCTGAAAATTATTACTGATTACCAATTTCGTTATTGAAATATTCAATTTTAGATAAGTACAATCATATATTATGGAAAGATAATTCGCCCTTTTCTATATTCTTTAATAGCGCCAGGCTGCCAGTCAACAGCAATCTTAATATCCTGATTCACCTTCTCAATTAACTCAGGGATGTTAACAAACCCTATCCTGTTAAAAAGTGCTGGTTTATATTGGGAATCATAAATGGCGGCATATTTTGCCCAAAATGTTTTGGCATTTGTAAGATGTTGGATGGCCTCTTCCTGATCTTGCTTAAGTCCGTAGAAATTATATAAAGCCAGACTACATGCACCTCTTATTTTTTCAGCGTAATAATTTCCGATTTCAGCGAATGCTTCGATGTCGCCAAGTGTAAGATCCAGTTCATCTGACGAATTAATCTTTCGAACAGGTAAAGATTTAAGGCTGATCAGCGCTATTTTGGCATATCTGCTTAAGCTGTCAGCAGCATCGAGAGGTGAGATAAGGCTATCAGGGCTGTTTAATTTGTAGTTCTGAGCCCATCTGATTACATTGCTGATATTGCTTCCCGGTGCAGGTTCCACTTCCATAAAATCTTTAACTGTGTAAAACCCTTTGAAGCTTTTATTACTGATTGAAGCTTCCGGAAACCACTTATAGTCAACATCTCCCCAGGAAAACCTGGTGGCCCAAGGAAAAATCATTGATGCAGCCGACCATCCTTCCATAAGAATCTGAGGTTGGACATCCTTAAATTTTGATTTTATGGTATTAAGAAACAAATCATCTTTAAGATTTGGATTGTAGCTTAATCTTCCCCACAGCATAAAGGAATACCATTGCTTCTGAATTATTAATGGTCGGGGTGAAATATTATCCTTCCCAAGAAAATCTCTTCCCCATGTATAACCATCCGGACCCATATAGAATCCGACTATTTTCTCAGGTTCAGGAATGGAGGATATGTATTGCCTTGCAAATGTTGGGTTTCCCCAACGGAAACTATAAATATCATCATTCCTTACGGTAAGCCATGTCTTAAAACTCGAAGAAAGAAGATTGAGATACGATTTAAGATATGGCGGATCCGTAACTGAATACATGTGTGCAATTGAATACTTATAGCTCAGGTCCAGTGTTCCATGAAAATCTTTAAATGCATCTTTGACGACCTGGAAATTTGTCTGATGAAACCTGTGAATCAGTCTGAATTTCCGTTCAGGTTGCTTTTTTAGAGCATCACTTATTCCCAGTCCATATGTTTTCCATAGCCATTGTTCATTACTGTATTTGCTTCTATCGCCCTTCATGTTTTCTCCGGCAGTTATACCTATCCCATCTAAACCGGGGTATGTTAAAACCATTTCCCTCACTGCCGATCTGAAATAGGCAATTGTAGTGTCATTATCCTGCCGGTCGTTAATACCATATTTGCCATCAATCCCATAAGTAAAGATGTTCCAGGTAAACCAATAAACTTCGATTCCCCGATTATGCGCATATTCCATTACCTCTTTCCAGAATTTGATTTTCTCGTCAATAGTCATCTTTTTAACGACTTCATAATCCTTAAACATCCCGGAGTTAACATATCCCTGTCCGGATAAACTATAGTTCTCTGCCAATTTAACTTTTGTCCGTAATACATCATTTAAAGCTATCAGAGGGAATTCAGGGATTTTGACGAGTGATGGAAATGGATTCTCACTCCAAAACGAGATAACATTATATCTATCTCTTGCCATTTCATCAAATTGCTGGTGCCAGAAATCCATGTCCCATACAACCGGAATATTTTGCTGAGCGGCATCACTCATATCTGAGTAACTTGGTGATCTCAGATCGAGTGGAATATTAAATTTAATCCCACGCCTGTCAAGATAAGGTTTGTTATCGGAATCAGAAATGTTAGTAATTGTCCCTAAACGTATTGCTTCAGCCAGATCCAAACCGCCATACATGGCCCCTGTGTTATCGCCGGCCAGCACGTAAATAAGTTTCACATTACCCGATTCTTTGACCCTGACAGAATAACACTGCCATCCTAATCGCTCCGGAATTTTCAAGGCTTCGGTTGCTGAAATTTTGACAGCTGAAGCAGAATCCGAAATGATTTTAATTATCATTTCGCCATTTTCTTTGGAGTTTAGTGTTTTGGAAAGTTCAACAATAAATCCCTTTTCCACAGCAGCCTTCTTAATCTCATCTGCTGCAAAAGCAATTTGTTTATTGGAAGAACCAATTTGCAGGGAGATTTTATTCTGCTGAGAAAATCCAACACTAATATTAAGGGTGCAAATAAATGCTGCGAGCATCAACAGTTTATAAGGTAGAATTTTCATAATCAATTTTTTTTTTAAAGTTATTCAGCGGAAACAGTTTGTCTGGCTCTCAGACTTAATGCAGGTGTTCTCAAACCATCCTGGACAAGGACAACTCTGTATTCGTAAGCTCCTGATAAGTTATTGTTTTTATCCTTTTTCAATTCGATCTCATAATTACCTGCTGCTGATACGGGATAACTACCGGTACTGGTCCACTTTGAATTATTGCCGGACCGGTACTCAAAACCAATTTTATAAACTTTGCAGTCACCCAATTCATCTATCTGAGATTTAAAAACTACTGAACTATCCTTATTAACAGCATTCAATGTCTTAAATTTTGCAGGAACAAAAGCCTGGACCACATTCTCAAGTTTTACAACAATCGGGTTGGGCCATTCGTAGTTTGTGTACATGCGTTGTGCCCTTGCGACGTCAAACTCAAAGCCATTGGCAGTCTGATGAAAATATGCCATTCCGTCTTTCTGCGGCTGGTACTCAATAATTTTGCCCGTTTGCCCCAATACACTTATTTTAGTTTCAGGGGTTGCTTTAACCGATCTCAGAAGAAATTTCTTCCGGTCACCAAATGTCCAGTCCGGCTCGCCAGTTATATAAACGTATACGGTATTTTCGTTTTTGCTTTTCGACAGCCACAGATTTTCTTCATTTGGAATAATCCATGAACGAACATTCTGAATGGCCTGATGGTTTACAAAATTCCATGCACCAAGTTCCATCAGCAAACCCATCTGACCTTCATTAATATTGCCCCATTGATCTGGACCAATATTCAGCAGATACGATCCTCCCTTTGCACGTGTTTCTATAAGTATATCAATAAGTTCAGTGCCTGTTTTGTAATGGTCGTTGGTTGGTTTATAGTTCCACTCGTTTCCCATTGTCATATTGGTTTCCCAATAAGTAGTGCTCGTCTCGCCCGGAACAACCTGCTCGGGAGTAGGAATGGCCCCCCTGGTAATAACGGTATTAGGCTGGATCTCCCATACTTTTTGTTTGACTTCTTCTCTGAGGATCTCACTGTCGATAAAAAACAAATCAATCGGACCATAATTTGTCATTAACTCTGTTGTCTGTGCCAGAACAAACTTTCTGTACTTATCCTGAATGGCTTTTGCCCTGTCCCAATGACCATCCTGTCTTCTGCCAATATCTTTAATTCCATTCTGGTAGCAGTAAACAAAATCTTCCGGAGAATAATAGATACCTACCATAAGACCCCATTTCCGGCAAGCGTCAACAAAACCTTTAAGAATATCCTTTTTATAAGGAGTATTCATTATATTGAAATCGGTTGTTTTGGTGTTCCAAAGACAAAAACCCGAATGATGTTTGGCAGTTAGAACAATATATTTCATCCCTGCATTTTTAGCGAGAATAACAGCCTTTTCCGGATTCCAGTCCATTGGATAAAATGTTTGAGGTAAGTCGTTGATATATTTATCAATGTATTCCTCCGAAGCACCTACCAACATATGGCTTATTACTCCACCCAATTGAACGTCGACTCCCCAGTGGATAAACATGCCGAACCCGGCATCCTTCATTTCTTCAATTCTTTCGGGTTTATTGAGGTTAAGTCCAAGTTGAGCATAAGTTGGGACTGCCAATCCTGAAATAAGAAATAATAAAAATAATTTTTTCATTATATCACTCTAATTAGTTTATATGACTAATAAAATCGCTTGAAAATCAATAGGCCATAACAATCTACAGTCCGGGATGTTTGAGGTTACAGCATCAGGTGTTTTTTGCGAGCGTAATCATAATCAGACCCGCAATAAAGAATGCAAACATCAGAAATAACAGCCAGTTAGTGCTTTTTGGAGCCTGCTTAAATTCTTTCCAGACAAAAACACCCCATGCTGCTCCTACCATTGTTGACCCCTGTCCAAGGCTATATGATATTGCCGGTCCTGCCTGTTCAGCAGCAAGGATACTGAACGATAAACCCATTGCCCAGATTGCACCACCCAGAATTCCTATCATATGTATTTTTGGGGTACCTGATGTAAAATATTGTTTATAAGAGGAAGGTGAACCTTCTACCGGCTTTTTCATGAAATAAGTATTCCAGATAAAGTTTGAGAGATAACATCCGACCGAGAAGATGAATACTGCCGAATAGGGTGTCATTAGCCCGGCTTCGGGCGAAGTAAAATTCATAGAAACTCCTGCCGCAACGAACCTGTAGAAGAAGCCCATAATTGTGCCGGCTACTATTGATAAAATGATTCCCTTTCGTTTATCTCCTTTAATTTTTTCAGGGACAGTCTGATAAGCTATTGCATTTACTATAACTGCTACAACAACAAGTCCGACTCCTGCAAAAAGCAAAATTGGGTCACCTTTCGCTTCAGCAACATAGTTCAATATTACACCTATAACCAGGGCCAGTCCGACCGCTATCGGAAATGCAACAGCCATACCTGCCACAGCGGCAGCAGCAACCCATAACAGGTTCGACAAGTTAAACACTAAGCCTCCCAGGAAAGCTGAACCAAGTGCTTTTCCGCTTGCCTGGCCCAGGTCCTGAAAAAAGCTTCTTCCACCTTCTCCAAAACTTCCTAAAGTCAATGCCAGCAACAGGGTAAATAAAACAATACCAAGACAGTAATCCCAGTAAAATAATGGATTAGGCCATGTAAGAGGTTTGAGTTTCAAGGTATTTGCCCACGATCCCCAACAAATCATTGTAACAACACATAGCAGAACCGCTATAAAATAAGAATTAACGATATACATAATGATTCAGTTTTAGTATAGCTCTTTAAAAAGAACAATATTTAAAAATGTGTGTTTCAACCTTTCTACTGCATTTTAACTCTGATTACTGTAAGGGAATAAGGTGGCAGAGAAAGTGATACGTTTTTCCCCTTGAGAGTAATTTTCTGATCGACGGGTTTAATTACTGCTGGATTATCAATGGTATTCATTCCATCGAGTGTTGCATTTTTTAAAACTGTCATATTAGCTTCCGGTACTATTTTCCTGGATGTCTGGAGAACAGTATTACTACTTTGTGGAGTAGAAGCAGTGTTCACCAGTTTCAGGATAATTTCGTTTGTTCCCTTATCGAGAGCGGCTGATGCATATAACCCCTGCTGACCTGTCAGCGGTTTATTTTCCTGCAACATATTCAGCAAATGGGTACCCCTGTTTGTTGAAAATAACTTCTGAACATAATAGTTTGTGGTTCCATAGGTGGTAAGGTTATTGTACCAGATAAGGTCCGGTGTCCATTGCCAACCATCAACATG
>Ga0209429_10002417_pt1 | contig 11009 bp, 10 predicted proteins | sample BarGraNGADG00212_3_FD_184493 | JGI IMG/M metagenome (GOLD analysis project Ga0209429, IMG submission 184493) | Arctic peat soil microbial communities from Barrow, Alaska - Barrow Graham LP Ref core NGADG0004-212 (SPAdes) (version 2) | ecosystem: Environmental > Terrestrial > Soil > Wetlands >... | reverse complement strand
GGGTTGTGTTTAATAGATAATATGGAAAATGTAGGGGCCGCCCTTGTGGCCGCCCACGGATAATGATGATTTTTTTATGTTACACATGGGCGGCCACAATTGCGGCCCCTACATTTTCAACAAACGATATAGTTAATGAAGGGTAAAAAAATTGTTCTGATATCGCTATTCTTTTATGAAAAAACGGATAATATTCGGATTAGTACTGTTTATAATTTGCTTAAGGAAAGAGGGATAGAAGTTGAATTAATTACTACTGATTTTAATCATAGGAATAAGACTAAACATACTAATACAACTTATGATGCGGATATTACTTATTTAAAGGTTCCAACTTATAAAGGTAATCTGAGTATTGGAAGGTTATATAGCCATTTTATTTTTGCAATTAGACTTTACTTTTATTTGAATAAGCTTTCTTATAAACCTTATAAATTATATTGTATTGTTCCAACCATTTCAAGCGGACTAGTATGTAAATGGTTTTGCAAGAAAAGAGGTGTTCCTTTCTTTATTGATATTATTGATTTATGGCCGGAGTCATTGATTATTTTATCGAAATATAGAAAGTTGCTTACTTTTTTAACTTACCCATGGAAATTAGCTGCGTTATATGTGTATAAATCGGCTGATGAAATATTTGCTGGGTCAGTTGATTATGCGGAATATGCACAACTTTACAATAAAAAGACTAAAGCTATTCCGGTTTATTTGGGGACTGATAGGGATCGGTTTAGATTGTTGGTTTCTCAAAGTGGATTAATGATTGATAAACCGGCAGGTGAAATTTGGATCAGTTATGGAGGGCTATTGGGGAATAATTATGATTTTGATGTGATATTGGATAGTTTTAAACGATTGGTTGATGAGGGGTTTTATAATATTCGGCTTTTGTTTATTGGTGGTGGGAAAGAGTATAATAGGATTTTAAGTTATAAAGAGAAATTCTTGCTTCCGATTGTTATAACAGGATATTTAAATTATGAGGATTATTTGAAGTGGTTGAGTTGTTCGGATATTGCGATTAACAGTTTCAGAAGAGGGACAAGAGTAGCATATTCTTACAAGTTTAACGATTATATTTCGGCCGGATTGCCGGTTGTGAATAATGTGATGGGGGAAACTGCGGGGTTGATTGAGAAGTATAAGATGGGGTTGAATTTTAATTATTCTGATAATTCGTTGTTTGATTGTCTTTGTTTTTTGTTGAAGCAACCGAAGATGTTGGCCGAAATGAAGAAGAACAGTGTTTTTGTTGGAGAACAGGTGTTGGCAAAAGAGGTGGTGTATCGGGTGATGATGGATAAGTTTATGGAAGGAATGGGGGAACCCCTACAGGGTTAAGTATGATTGTTTTCCATGCCACCCAGTTTCACTGGGGGTTATTCACAGGATACTCTTACAGAGTATTCACTGGGGGTTATTTACGGAATACTCTTACAGAGTATATTTGGGAAAATGGTTTAAATGGTTTAACTTTGACGGGATATTTCAAGATGGACGTTAATGTTTAAGAAATTGTATTTTTCTCCTTTGGGTGTGCTGATTTCAATCGTTTTGGGATTGCTGGCGGTGTTCCAGAGGCCGTTTATGGTGTATGGATATTATAATAGGAAAACGGGTAAATATTTAAAAAGAACAAGAATAGGATCTACGGTTAAATTAGTCATCAAAAAATCAATTGACTTGGCGGATAATGTCTGGATTGGACATTATGTTTTAATTGATGGATTTGGAGGCGTTACGATTGGTAAAGGAGTACATGTCTCTTCACATACAGTCATTTATTCACACAGTAGCCAGGATACGATCAGGCTATTGGGTGATTATTACATGGATGAGGAGACCGGGAGCAGATTGGGGTATAAGATAAAACCCGTTACAATTGGAGAGTATACGTTTATTGGGACCGGTTCGATTATATTGCCGGGATCAACGATTGGAAGAGGGTGTATTATTGGAGCCGGGTCGGTTGTAAATGGAACTGTACCGGATTACGCGATTGCAAATGGGAATCCAATACAAATTATTGGAGATACCAGAGAGAGAGATAAAAACAGGTTCGGAGAGATCATAGATGAAAAGAAATACTATGATCCCGAAGTACTAAAACTAAAATATTAATTGATGAAAATACCATTTTCCCTTCCTGTCATTGACGAGGATGTTGTCAATGAGATGATGGATACCCTAACCAACACCGGTTGGTTAACTACCGGGCCTAAGACTAAAGCTTTAGAAGCGGAGATTAAGAAATTTACAGGCGCAAAAGAGACGCTTTGTGTGAACTCATGGACATCGGGGGCAATTCTGATATTGCGTTGGTTTGGGGTTGGACCCGGCGATGAAGTAATTGTTCCTTCTTATACTTACAGCGCTACTGCTTTGTGTGTGATGAACGTTGGCGCTACGCCTGTCATGGTGGACGTTAAAGATGACTTCACGATTGATCCTGAAAAGATGAAAAAGGCAATCACTTCAAAAACAAAAGCAATCATACCTGTAGATTTGGGTGGATGGCCTTGTGACTATAAAAGCATTTATGAGATCGTCAAGTCTCCCGCTGTTTTGAGCAAGTTCAATCCTGTTACAAAACGTCAGAAAAAGCTAAACAGGATTCTGGTATTGGCCGATGCTGCGCATTCATTGGGGGCATATTACGAGGGCAAAGAGACAGGAGTTGTTGCTGATGTTTCGATCTTTTCTTTTCATTCGGTTAAGAATGTTACAACTGGTGAGGGTGGTGGGATTTGTTTGAATCTGCCTAAGCCTTTTAACAACAGTGAAGATGTGATTTTCTTAAGGGCTTTGTCGCTGAATGGACAGAATAAGAGCGCTTTTGATAAGGATCAGATCGGGGGTTGGAAATATGATATCATTGATCAGGGGATGAAAGTCAATATGCCGGACTTGTGTGCTTCGGTTGGGTTGGCACAGATCAGGAAATATCGGAGTGTTTTGTTGCCGGAACGGAAAAGGATTTTTGAGTATTATACTAATTACTTTAGCGCTTTTGATTGGGCGATTATTCCTACTTATGAATTGGGCGCTACGGTTTCGTCGTATCATTTGTATTTGTTAAGGTTTAAGGGGATTACTGAGGACCAACGGGATTTGATGATTGACATTATCAGTAAAGACGGGGTTGGAGTGAATGTGCATTATACGCCTATGCCAATGTTGACGTTGTTTAAGAAGAGGGGGTATAAGATGGGGGATTATCCAAAGACGTTTGAGTTGTATCAGAATGAGATTACATTGCCGGTTTATAATGGGTTGACGGAGGAAATGTTGAAGAGGATTGTGAAGTGCGTGGTAAAGGCGTATGATTCGTTATAATGATATTATGTCACCCCTACGGGGCTATTATATGAAATGATATTTTATTACAATCATGACATCCCTACGGGATTTTAAAAAAGACATTCCAAAGGGTTATAAAAAAACAGTATGTATAGGTATTTTATTAAAAATATAATAGATTTTGTACTTGCTTTGGTGGCACTGGTGATTGTATTGCCGGTGTTGATTCCGGTGTGTATCGGGTTGTTGTTGACCGGGGAGCATTATGTGTTTTATTTTCAGAAAAGGATTGGGTTTAAGAACAGGCCTTTTGATATCTGGAAGTTTGCGACGATGTTGAAGGCGAGTCCTAGTTTGGGTACGGGATTACATACTACCAGGAAAGATCCAAGGTTAATGCCTATGGGTCATTTTCTGCGTAAGACGAAAATTAATGAGTTGCCACAGATTATCAATATTCTCAAGGGGGATATGAGTATCGTGGGGCCAAGGCCATTGGTGGATAAGACGTTTGATCCGTATCCGGATTATGTGAAGGGATCTATTTATAATGTGAAACCGGGGTTGACGGGGATTGGGTCGATTGTTTTCAGGGATGAGGAGAAGTTATTGTCCGGGACTAGTTTACCTGTTGCAGAGTATTATAAAAATTATATTTCGCCGTATAAGGGGGAGTTGGAGTTGTGGTATCAGAAGCATTTGTCGTTTTATACGGATTTTATGTTGATGTTTTTGACGGCGTGGGTGATTGTGGTTAAGGATAGTGAGTTGGTTTATCGGGTGTTTAGGGATTTGCCGGAGAGGCCGGCGGAATTGAGATAATAAATATTGCGCCCTTACAGGGCTAATTTTCAATATACACATTAACACAGGGCTACACCCTGTGCTAATGTATTTCGCCCTTTCAGGGTTCACATTGAGAAAATAAAAAGATATGGGAGATTAATGGTGTCAGGCACCATTTCCAGATATTAAATTTTCTGTTTCACAAACCATTCAATATATTCGAGCAGAACGGTGCCTGCATAATAGGGTAAATTCATTAACAAATATGGTTTTTTATTTGGCGTAACTGCTTTCTCCACCTTCAAGGCACCTGCATATATCCGGATGGCGTATGGATGGTCTGAGGCATCAATAAACTGATGAAGTGATCTTAAAGTACCTGTACTGCCTGATTTTATTTCTATAGGAATAACCAGCTTATTATAAACGTACAACAAATCAACTTCTGCATTGGACTGGGCTTTTTCTCTTACCCAAAAATTCGGTGTGTGTGCTGAAATACTTTGGAGAGATATTAGTTCCTGCGTTATCAAATGAGGTATTACCGCTCCTTTGTAAGAGTTGTTCAAATCATCCATAGCCAGCATTTCTGCCTGGATTCCCAGGGAGTAATTGACCAGGCCGGTATCCAGAAACTGTAAACGGGGCGCTTTCTTTAAATCGGCCTTTAATGGCGGGTGCATGTCTGTGGTAGGGTAGATCAAACGCACGATTTTGGCATCGTCAAGAGTTCTTAATGCTTCTCCCACTTCTCTTGACCGGTAATTGGAATTTCCAAAGCCCTGAAATTTTATGCGTTCGTCCAGATACAGCGGCGCAGTATCCATAACATGTTTAATGATCTTCCTCTCGGTGTCGTTGGTGGTATATTTTTCTACATCGTTTTTATAAGTACCCCAAATGCTTTCATAGATTATTGACAAATCTGAAAGGCTATGTTTGTCTATGTCCGTTTTTATTACTTCGGGCATACCCCCGATAATCGCATAGCGATGAAAGGCATCCATTAAGGTTTGATGTGCAAAGGCTTTTAATGGGACCTGATGCAATTGTTCCAGTAACGCTTGTTTCCCGGTGGCTTCCATATATTCCTGGAAATTCAGTGGATGGAGATATAAAAACTCCACCCTGCCTACCGGAAAACTATGCACTTTCTGCATAGCAAATTCCAATAATGAACCTGCACTGATGACATGAAGCGCTGGTATTTCTTCATAAAAATAGCGCAATAACTGAATGGCTTTAGGGCTCTCCTGTATTTCATCGATGAATAAGAGGGTATTTGATGCAGCTGATGAAGGAATATTATGCGTTAAAAATAAAGCTTCAAAAATGGTTTGAACATCATCAAAATAATCAAAATAATGTCGGTCAGCCGGCTTCTCCAGATTGAGCACAATAGCATGTTCATACGTTTTGGCAAAATCACGTATTAATGTGGTTTTGCCAACCTGACGTGCGCCTCTTATAATAAGCGGCTTACGTGTGGCGCTTAATTTCCAGCGATTAAGATGATTTTCAATACTTCTTTTAAAGGCCATAATGAAAAGTTTGTAGTAAATGTAACAGAATAAGGGCAAATTTACGTTATATTTGTAACATAATAAACCCTGTTTTGTTAATATTTTGTAACAAAATAAGGGCAGTTGTGAAAATAAAGGTTAAAGTGCGTTATAAAGATTTGTATTACATTTACAATACCGTTTAGGAGACCCACAAGGGGCCTCCCTACATCACATTTGTGGGTTAAATTAGCGTTATGAGTGGTCAAAAGGGCCGCACGTACATAAATATAAAGATATGGGTAAGATATTACAGGTGAATGTAGTCCGGGTGGTGATGCTCGGGCTATTTGTTTTAATGATGGGTGCTGGTGGGTCGGCACAGAACTTTAGTGGTATGAAGTCGGAACAGTTGACGGATGATCAGCTGAAGAAGGGGATTCAGAAGGCGCTGGAGGCGGGGATGACTCCTGCTCAGGTGGAGGCTATGGCGCGCCAGCAAGGGATGTCGCCTACTGAAATTCAAAGGTTAAAGACCAGATTGGAGAAAATGTATGGCACTGCTCCGGGTATGAATAGTTTGAATTCAAAAAATGGTTCTACGGATGGTACGATGCAGATGCCGGATAAATCGGGGTTTAATTACAAGTCGATCGAGTATCCGGACTTTTTTAATACGCGCAGTAAAAACGGGGAACCGACGATAGATGAACGGAACTTTGGTTTTGCTTTGTTCACCAACAATGATCTTACTTTTGAGCCGAGTATCAACGTGGCGACTCCCAAGAATTATCAGCTGGGGCCGGATGATGGACTTGTAATAGAAATATATGGCGCTTCTCAGGTTAGTTATCAACCTACGATTACGGCGGATGGAAATATTACGATTCCTTCAGTTGGTCCTCTCTTTTTGAATGGGTTGACGATTGAAGAGGCTACTTCGAAGATAAAACGTTCATTGACGAAGATCTATTCGGGATTAGCTCAGGGGAATACTTTTGTGAAGGTGAGCCTGGGTACGATCAGAAGCATCAAGGTGAATATTGTCGGGGAGGCTAACCTGCCCGGAACGTATAATTTGTCTTCGCTAGCTTCGGTGTTTAACGCGATGTATGCTGCGGGGGGGCCTTCTTCGAACGGGTCGCTGCGTAATATTCAGATCATGCGGGGGAACAAACCGGTGGCTGAACTGGACTTTTATGATTATCTGCTCAGGGGGGCGATGCTGACCAATATGCGGTTGCAGGATCAGGATGTGATCTTTGTGCAGCCTTATGCAAACAGGGTGGTGATCGCGGGGCAGGTGAAACGCAACAAGCAGTTCGACTTGAAACCGGGCGAGACGTTGAAGGATCTGATTTACTTTGCAGGGGGATTCACCGGGAAGGCTTACACGCAACGGATGAAGGTGTTCAGGAAGACGGGGAAAGAGAACCGGATGCTGGATATTCCTTTTGACGGGATGGGTGGTTTGAGACTGCAGAACGGGGATTCGATCAGGGTGGATTCTACTTTGAACAGATATGAGAACAGGGTGATCATTCATGGGGCGGTGATGCGTCCGGGGGTGTTCGCGATAGACAGCGCTTCGACATTGAAACAGTTGATCCGGAAAGCGGATGGGCTACGGGAGGATGTTTTCAAAAACAGAGTGTCGGTGTTCAGGCTGCGTGATGATTTTACGAGGGAAATTATTCCTATCGATTTGGTGGCTTTGATGGCTTCTCCATTGGATTTTGGGTTGCAAAGGGAGGACTCGGTGAGTATTCCGGCGATTTCTGATCTGCAGGAGAAGTACTCGGTGACGATAGAGGGCGAGGTGGCCAGACCGGGGGTCTATCCTTTCGCGGTGAATACGCGGGTGGAGGATTTGGTGATTCAGGCTGGGGGTTTGCTGGAGACTGCTTCTCGTGCGCATTTGGAGATTGCTCGTAGGGTGAAGGATAATTTGGCTTCGGGGACTTCGAATCAGTTGGCTGAGACTTTTCAGTTCGCAATTGGGAAGGATTTGAAGTTTTCGGACTCGGCTACACGGTTTGTGTTGCAGCCTTTTGATCAGGTGTTTATTCGTAAGTCGCCGGTGTTTATGCCACAGTTGTTGGTGAGTATCGAGGGGGAGGTGACTTTCCCGGGGAGGTATAGTATTACTTCGCGCACGGAGAGGATCTCGGATTTGATTAAAAGGGCGGGGAATCTGACGCCGGAGGCTTATTTGCAGGGGGCTTCTTTGGTTAGGCAGTTGTCGCCGGGACAGAAGCTGCGGGAGAAGGCGTTGGAGACGTTGGCTGCTTTGAAGGATTCTACTCGTGCCGGTTCGTTGAATCGGGTGAAATATAATACGATCGGTTTGGATCTTGCTAAGATTTTATCGAGTCCGGGGGGTCCGAATGATTTGTTTTTGCAACAGGGGGATTCGTTGAGGATTTTGAAACAGTCGCAGACGGTACAGGTGACGGGGGCGGTGTATAATCCGAACGTGATTCCGTTTATTGAGGGGATGGGTTTGAATAGGTATGTTTCGAATGCAGGGGGATATACACGGGAGGCGGTTAGGTCGAATGTGTATGTGGTATATGCGAATGGGTCGGTGAAGAAGGTGTCGCAGTTTATTGGTATTCGGCATTATCCACGATTGGAGCCGGGAGCAGAGATTATGGTGCCGTTGAAGCCGGCTGTTAAAAATAGGTTGTCGTTGGCGGAGACTATGGCGATTTCGACGGGGCTTGCGAGTTTGGCGTTGATATTGATTACGATTGTGAATGCGGTTAAATAAGGGAGTATTGTTGAAAATGTAGGGGCCGCCCTTGTGGCCGCCCATGGATAATGCAGATTTTGTTTATGATACCCGTGGGCGGCCACAAGGGCGGCCCCTACATTTAAGAAAGAGTGGCATTAAATTTTGAATTGTACTATCTTTGTTAGAGAAAATTAAAGAGTATTTCATATTGTTGTAATCATTTATTCAAACTTTTAGTCATACTTTTGGTTATTATGTTTTTCAAAATGGTCACGTGAAGCTTGAAAGAAACGCTACGTTCAAGAATCCATTGAAATCAATCTTTACATAATATTTTTGTTATGGACAGCAGCACAATAAACATAAACCAAATCGTCAACGAAATTGAACGATTGGACTATAACGACAAAATCAATATCTTGTCAAGGATCGTCAATCTACTCAAAAGGGAAGAGAAAGTTCATCTGCAAGAAAGGGAGACCGCACAAATAGCCACTACATTAATTCAATTAAAGGGATTGGGCAAAAATGTATGGCAAAAAAACGATGTAGCTTCTTATATCTCAACAGAGCGTGAGTCATGGGACTAACTTTGAAAAAGGATAAAGGTTAAAGGTTAATGGATAAGGGATAAAGGTTAAAGTAGATTGTGTGGTACTTAACTGTCAACCAACACGAATGATTGTGCGGGCGACGAAGCTTCAAATATACTCCAAACCCCGCCATTTGTTATTGCCTTTGTTATGCGTTCGGCATTTTGGATACATTATGACTAATTTTCTTCTTCGAGATTGTCTGAGTAACCTTTGACTTGTTCTGTAGTTTTCTGGTCCGGATAAATTCGCTTATCTCGATTCTTTCTTTGTCGGTCAATGGCGGACTTTGTATTATAAAATCAACGCCTTCAGGTTCTTTTATTAAGCCCATTGTTCCTAAATTTTAAAATATTTTTCCACTAAAATTCTTGCTGCCTGTGTGTCGATTATCATTCGTTGATTTTTGAAATGGTAAGCACCCAAAGTTTTCTCATAATGGTCAATTAATTTGGTTTTAGCTGTAAATGCAACGAAACCTTCAAAACCTTTTTGAAATGAAATTTTGCATGCGTAAGCAACTAAATTTCCAGCAACGCCTTCATATATTTTATGTTTACCAATATTGAATGGTGCGCTTTCCAATAAGTCCATAAAAACATGGTCTTGCTCAATTGTAACACTTAAAAGACCTTGTATAATACTCGGATTGTTTACGATAGTCAGCTTATAAACTTCTTTTTTTATTTCGTCAAATTCCTGTTTCCAATTGAAATTCCAACCTTTGTTTTTGGTGATATTTTTCAAATCCGATTTACCTAACCTAATAACCTCTGTCTGGAAACTGTCACCAGAAATTGTGTTTAAGATTGAGTTTGTCAGTCTGTCGATGATAAAACCCTGTTCTGTTTTTTTAGAGTCTTCCATTCTTCAAAGGTACAAAAATCCCGATAATTTTTCGGTTTTATTTTGTCTGTTTGCGATGTTTCTGTCGTTTTTTTATGCTGGAAATTAATGGGAAATTAATGGGGGTCGAGTAGGCAAGGGCATTTCAGCCCAAGCCTCTCACAGAATCGTACGTGAAGCTCTCACTTCATACGGCTCCTATTATCCAGTCGTCCTCATTTTTAATTGAGGAAGTTTGATTCCAAATTTCCAATGGGCAAACAGATTGGGATTTGATTTACAAATCGCTCCCAACCAAAATTTTGCCTTTCGCATATGGTTTCTAAACCTTTTAAATTTCCTGGTCACCCAGATGGTCAGTCGAAGATTCAAGCGGAAGAAAAGTCGATATAGTTCTGTTTTATAGAATTTACCATAGTAATTAATCCAACCCTGAAGGTAAGGATTTATCATTTCGGCAATTCCCTTCAAAGACATATCTGTTCTACTGGTTCTCCACCAAGAACGCATTGTCTCTCCGATTCTTTTACTGGCTTTAGTGCTGATGGCTGGAAGAAAACCCACGAAACGTTTCCCTTTACTAATTACATGTCGAGGTCTGAAAGTGTACCCAAGGAAATCAAATTTGAAGTGTTCGTGATTCCCTTTCCTTTTCGAGTCCTTGCAATAGACAATACTGGTTTTGTTTTCATTCAATTCCAGTTTGCATGCTGAAAGTCTCTCTTTTATGTACTCTTTCATCCTGACCGCTGCCTGTTGTGTACGACAATGACAGATTGTATCATCAGCGTAACGCTCAAAGGGGATTTCTGGATAATTCCTTGCCATCCATTCATCAAAGGCATAGTGCAGAAACAGATTTGCCAGAAGCGGTCCAATGACAGATCCTTGCGGAACTCCTTTGACCCGTTCTATCTTCTCTCCTTTTTCTGTCTCATAAGGAACAACAAGCCATCTGTTGATATACAACAACACCCAATTCTGCTCAGTATGCCTGAGAAGCGCTTTGTTGAGCAGGTCATGGTCTATGTTATCAAAGAATCCTTTAATATCCATATCCAGTACCCAGTCATATTTCCAGCAACGTTCCCGTGCCTGAGCAAGTGCATCATGAGCAGACCGCCTTGGGCGATACCCATAAGAATCGTTATGGAATATTGGTTCCAGTTTTGGTTCCAATACTTTCACAACTACCATTTGGGCTATTCTGTCCGATACAGTTGGAATTCCAAGCGGTCGTTT
>Ga0209429_10002416_pt1 | contig 11016 bp, 12 predicted proteins | sample BarGraNGADG00212_3_FD_184493 | JGI IMG/M metagenome (GOLD analysis project Ga0209429, IMG submission 184493) | Arctic peat soil microbial communities from Barrow, Alaska - Barrow Graham LP Ref core NGADG0004-212 (SPAdes) (version 2) | ecosystem: Environmental > Terrestrial > Soil > Wetlands >... | reverse complement strand
GCCAATCTCATGTGGTGCGCCACTCTGGCGCTAAATGGTCTGATCGGCGCGGGTGTTCCTCAGGACTGGGCGGCGCATAGGGTTGGCTATGAACTTACAGTTTTGTATGGATTGGATCACGCCCAAACTCTTGCTGTCCTGGTGCCGGCCATGTTCAAGATTCTGGAAAACGATAAGCGACAGAAGCTTTTACAGTATGCCGGGCGTGTCTGGGGAATAAACAAAGGTAGTGAGACCGCGCGCATCGATGCTGCTATTGCTAAAACCAGAGATTTTTTTGAGAAAATGCATGTTCCCACGCGTCTTAGCGACTATGGAATTACGGATAAGTGTATCCCGCTGATAGTGGAACAACTCCAAGCACACGGTTTGGTTAAGCTGGGCGAACACCAGAGTGTAACGCCGGAAGTGGTTGAGAAGATATTGAGGCTTTGTTTGTAAACAGACATTATCTTCTTGAATGTTGCATGAATATCGTTTATAAAAAAATCAGAGAAATATAAAAATATTTAGACGTTTTTACGGAGGGATTTGTTATGATTTCCACTAATGAAGCTATAGCGGAAGTGTATTGGACGGCCTTTCAGGCTTTACCGAAAAGAGAACGTGAAGCAGTAATCAATCGTTTTCTGGAAAGTTCACAATTTATGGAAGATGTAATGGATCTAACCATTATTAAAGAAAGACAGACCGAGTCTTCTCGCCCGCTTAAAGTATATATTGCTGAAAATAAAAGGAAAAATCGCTAATGTCTTGTTCAGTTTATCTCAAAAAGAGTGCTGAAAAAGAGTTGTTATCATTATCCTCTGTAACGCATGATAAAATTGTCAAACATCTTCTTGATTTGGAGGAAAACCCTCTTCCCAAAGGAGTAAAAAAACTAAGTGGTATAGATGCTTATCGTATAAGAGTTGGCGACTATAGAATTCTTTATCAAATCAACAGCAAGAAAAAAATAATTGAGATAATTGCCATTGCGCACAGAAAAGACGCTTACCGATAATCAGTGTCCTTTTCATAAGAGAACCAAGTCAAACTTTATTAAGTAAATCGAATTAGATGGCCTTATCCGCTTTAGGAATTGGAGTTTCACGAATAAAGGTACGAGCCCGTATTTCCGGCGATAAAGACAGGGCTACTTTACTTTTTGGCGCAACACAGCGCCGATCGGGGCTTCCCGCACCAGAGGCAGATAAATCTGATTATCATTATTAGCTTCCTGAAGCGGTTTCCCGCTTGTATCAACCATCATACGAGTGTCTATTTGAACTGTATCATCCGGCAATAAAAGCTCTACTTCATCGCCTGCGGTTAGATGATTACGAACCCCAACCAGAATTCGTTTTTGCACGGGATCATATTGCAGTACTGTTCCGGCCAGTTCGTGATTTTGGATATATTTAATCTCCGGGCTGGTTTCATTTATTTTTTCCCCGGCAAAAGCAAATCCGGTAGTATAACCACGGTAGGAGATTTTCTTTAGTTCCGCAAGCCATTGCGGGTTGCAACGGTAATTCTCCGGATTTTGCATCAAAGCATCAATTGCCCACCTATAAGTTCTGGCCACAACAGCCACATAATGAGTTGACTTCATCCGTCCTTCAATCTTGAGGCTCCTAACCCCGGCGGCCAATACCTCGGGCAGATGATCAATGAGGCATAAATCTTTGGAACTAAGTATATAACTATACCGTTCATCCTCTTCTAAAACCATCGGATCACCGGGCCTTGTTGATTCGTAGAGTAGATACTCCCAGCGGCAGGACTGAGTGCAATCGCCCTCGTTGGCGCTGCGCTGATTCCGGTATGCCGACAGATAGCAGCGCCCCGAGTAGGCCATGCACATCGCGCCGTGGACAAAAAGCTCCAGTTCCACTTCGGGAACAGCCGCGGCAATCTCTCCGACTTCCTTCAGATTTAATTCCCGGGACAGCACAATGCGTTTTACTCCCTGATCACGCCAGAAGCGGACGGCTTCAGCATTGGTCGTATTGGCCTGGGTGCTTAGGTGAATGGGAAGATTTGGCTCTAAAGTCCGGATCAGCCGGATCATTCCCGGATCGCTGACGATAAGGGCATCAACACCAATTTCGGCAAGCTCAGGAATTATTTGCTTAGCTTTTTGCAGGTCGGCGTTTCTGACAAATGTGTTGACAGCCGCGTAAACTTTAACTCCTTTGGCGTGAGCCTCAATTACTGCGGCGGCTAAATCGGCAATGGTCATTTCAGCTGAGCTGGCCCTCAAACTTAAGCCGGTTACGCCTATGTATACAGCGTCAGCACCGTAAAGCACGGCGGTTTGCATTTTTTCCAGATTGCCTGCGGGAATCAGTAGCTCCGGGCGCTTCATTTTATCTCCATTACTGACAGAGCTTCCGTACCTGTTCCAGAACCTTCAGTGATTTAACTTCTCGTCCCAGTACATGTGTAATGAAGCCGGTAAGCATGCTGCGGGATTCTTTGGCCAGGGAATCGGAAAGCGCAATCAATTTGATTTTGTCAATATCCATTTCTCTGCCCAAAAGCAATGTCCTAACAGTACCTGCGGAAATCGGCTGCTCATATCTTTCTGGCCGGGCGCAAACGTCACATTTGATACCGCCTTCGCTGGCGTAAAAGAAGTAGGAGTTGCCGTTGGCAACAGGCGTTTTACAAGTGATGCAATGTTTCAGCTCCGGCTCAAAACCTGCCAGCTTCAGCAGACGGATTTCAAAAAAACGCACGGCGGCTTCGGATGGTTTTTCCGCCCCGAGCATCTGCAGAAAGTCCTGCAAAAGCTGGAACACATTTTCGTTCTTTTTTCCTTCCGGGCTGAAATGATCCGCAAGATCAATAAAATAGGAGGCGATGAGAGTTTTTTCCAGATCCTGACGAATGGCAGAATAATGGTCGATGATATCGCAGGATTCGATGAAGGCCAGCATATCACGGTTTTTGCGGGTAAAAATGATATTAGTCAGTGAAAAAGGTTCAAAGACATTGGCAAACCGCTTTTTGCTATTTTTGGCGCCTTTGGCAATTCCCTTGAGTTTGCCGAATTCAGAACTGTAAAAAGTGATGATTAAATCCGATTCTCCATAATTGAGGCAACGCAGAACGAATCCGGTAGTTTTATAGCTTTTCCTAGCGCCCATCGTATTTGATTTCTCCGCCGACGATTGTCAGCACCGCCCGGCCCTGCATTTCCCATCCATGAAAAGGAGAGTTTTTGCCGCGAGAACGAAACGCTTTCACATCAACTGTCCATTTAAGTTGGGGATCAATTACGGTGATATCACCATCCGCGCCTGCCTTTAGAGTTCCCTTGGGCAGATTCAGGATACGTGCCGGGTTTGTGCTCATTTTGGCAATCAGTTCCGGCCAGGAAAGCACGCCATCCCGGATTAGTTGTAGGCTCAAACCAAGCGATGTTTCCAAACCGCTGATGCCGCAGGCGGCGTATTCAAATTCCACCTCTTTATCCGTCCGTCCATGCGGAGCATGGTCACAGGCAATGGCATCGAGCGTTCCATCAGCCAGACCTTCTTTAATTGCGGTAAGATCATCAAGGCCTCTCAAAGGCGGATTGACCTTAAAATTAGTATCGTAGCTCTGCAAAGATTCATCGGTTAAAGTAAAGTAGTGAGGCGCGGTTTCCGCGGTTACCTGGAGACCTCTTTTTTTTGCTTCACGAATCAGGCGCACGGAACCGGCCGTGCTGACATGCGCAATGTGGACAGATGTTTTGGTGAATTCAGCGATCAAAATATCGCGGGCTACGATTGCCTCTTCCGCTATGGAGGGAACACCGCGCAGCCCCAAAATCGTGGAATAATAACCTTCGTTCATCAAGCCGCCGCCGGAAAGGTTGATATCTTCACAATGTGAAATAACCGGCAATCCCAGTGAAAAGGCATACTCCAAAGCCCTACGCATCAAGGCGGCATCCATTACCGGTTTGCCATCATCGGATAGAGCGACTATACCAGCTTCTTGGAGATCCCAGAATTCCGTCAGTTGAGAGCCTGCGGAGTCTTTGCTGATGGCGCCAATAGGATAAATGTTTGCCTGCGCCGCTTGTGCCGCTTTTCTCTTGATAAATTCGGTGATGGAGCGGTTATCGTTAATTGGAGAACTGTTCGGCATGCAGGCAACCGACGTAAAACCGCCGGCAACGGCAGCGGCGGCACCGGATGCAATAGTTTCTTTGTATTCAAAGCCCGGTTCGCGCAGATGCGTGTGCATGTCAATCAAGCCGGGAGCGATGATCATTCCGGCTAGATCAATAGTTTTCATTTTTCCCGACTGTTTGAAATTTAGAGTTTTTGCAAGTTCCGGAGCTATCCCCGCGATCTTTCCATTTTCCAGCAGTACATCCGCGACAACATCCATTCTTTGGGAAGGGTCGATTACCCTCGCGCCGGTTAACAATAATTTCATTCATTACCTCCGGTAAGCAAGTACAGCAGTGCCATTCTCACGGCCACGCCATTATTAACCTGATCGAGAATTACGGAACAGGATGGATCGTCGGCGATGTCGGGCGATATTTCCACGCCCCGGTTAATGGGCCCCGGATGCATGACGATCACATCTTTTTTGGCAAGTTGGATATTAGTGCGGTTCAGGCAATAATGCTGAGAATATTCGCGCAGCGACGGAAAGATGCTTTGATTCTGCCGCTCCAGCTGAATACGCAGCATCATTACGACATCGGCGTCAACGATAGCATCTTCCAGATTTGTATAAACCTCAACCCCCATTTGTTCGATATTCCGCGGCAGCATTGTAGCAGGCCCTGCCAGAACAATTTTGGCTCCCATTTTAGATAAGCCGTAAATATTGGAACGGGCTACCCGGCTGTGCATAATGTCGCCGACGATCGCTACTTTCAACCCGGCAATTCTGCCTTTCTTTTCTTTAATAGTCATCATATCCAGCAGTGCCTGTGTGGGATGCTCATGCGCGCCGTCTCCGGCATTGATGATTGATTGACGGAGCAGTTTTGCCAGCATGTGCGGAGCGCCGGCGGCGCTGTGTCGAATAACAATAACATCCGGGTTCATGGCTTCCAGATTGCGTGCCGTGTCGATTAATGTTTCTCCCTTGACCACGGAACTGGTGGATGCGGAAATATTGATAGTATCGGCGCTTAGTCTTTTGCCGGCGATTTCAAAGGATGTACGCGTTCGAGTGCTGGCCTCATAAAATAAGTTAATGACACTCTTGCCGCGCATTGTCGGTACTTTTTTAATTTCGCGGGTGGAAATCTCCAGAAAAGATTCGGCTGTTTCCAGAATGAGGTTAATTTCATCAACCGAAAGGTCTTTCATGCCGAGAATATCTTTTTTCCCAAATTTCATAATAAGGCCTTAATAATATTTTTTAGTTATGTTTCCTCTTCAATAGTCACTTCGTCCCTACCGTTTTTCTCCATGAGGTTGACACTTACTGCTTCCCAGAGAGAAGAGGGCAGATTTTTCCCGACATAATCGGCGCGAATGGGCAGTTCGCGGTGGCCACGATCAATTAAAACGGCAAGCTGAATCATCTTGGGCCGGCCAAAGTCAATCAACGCGTCCATTGCCGCGCGAATGGTCCGGCCGGTGAAGAGAACATCATCAACCAGGACTACTTTTTTGTCATCAAGGTCGAACGTAATTTTTGTTTTGCCCAGAGCTGGTTTTTTGCTGGAGGTGGAAATATCGTCGCGATAAAGGGTGATATCTAATATCCCCAAGAGTATGTCCTTGTCTTCAATTGCGGATATTTTTTTCTGCAGCCGTTGGGCCAGATAAACGCCGCCGGTTCGAATGCCGACAAGGACAAGATTTTCCCCGCCTTTGTTTTTTTCCAGAATTTCGTAAGCAATCCGGGTAAGACAACGGTCGATGCCGTCCTTGTCCATTACTATTTTAACGTTCTTATTTTCCACCATAGATGCTGACCTCAATTGCTTATCATTAATTTATATCATGCCAATTTGCATTCAGCGCCGGGAGCGGCAGCCTGCGTGCGGCAAACCGGCATAAAAAAGCCTTTCCCCTTGCGGGAAAAGGCTCTATAAACTTTAAGATAATTTCTTTCATTACTGATCCCTTTTTCAATCTCGCCGGATTAAATTAAAAGGTTTTAATTTGGATTTTTAATACAACAAAGGTATTTATATGTCAAGGTTAAAAAATAGTCTGTCAAAATATTCAAAAAGACTTTTTTTTAAAAAAAATAAATGATAGAAACATTAAATGTGGAGGGAAAAGTATGGCGATAAATCGCGAACCTCAGGTTTTTTTGTTTTTAAGCCTGATTATAGGGAAAAATATTGTTGGCTCTACGGGCGATACACTTGGCCGCGTTTATGATCTGACCGCGGAATTTGTTGAGCCTTATCCTATAGTAACCGGAATAATATTCAGCTCTGCCCAGAAAAAAAATCCTATGTTCCTGCCCTGGAAAGATGTGATCGATATAGATAAGAATATATCCGTTTCGATAAAATCAACAAGTGAGATATCAACCCTATATTTGCGTCCAGGTGAACTTTTGCTGAAAGATACCCTTTTAGATAAGCAGGTTGTTGATACCGACGGCGCCAAGATTCGAAGGGTAAATGATCTCCAGTTTTTAAAGACACGCCATGGATTGCATCTGGTGCATGTTGATGTTGGTTTTCGCGGTCTGATCCGCCGCGTAGGCGTGACTAAAGCCTTTGATGCGATAATGAACAGTCTTTTTGATTATAAATTGCCCGATCAGCTTATTCCCTGGAAGTTCACCCAACCGCTGCATTCAGCCGACCTGTTGCGCTTGAATATTGCCCAAAACAGGATCGGCCAAATCCATCCGGCGGATCTTGCCGACATTTTGGAGGATCTGGATATTAAACAGCGATCGGTATTATTTCAGTCACTGGATGTGGAAACTGCGGCGGAAACTCTTGAAGAAACTGATCCGAAGGTTCAAGTGAGTCTGATCAATGATCTCAATTCAGCCAAGGCATCAGATATTATCGAGGAAATGTCACTTTCTGAAGCCGCTGATCTTCTGGGAGATTTGCCCAAAGCTAAGGCGGACGTAATTTTACAGGGGATGGAAAAAGATATTGCCGATGATGTCAAAGAACTCCTGACACATCCGGAGAGGGAAGCAGGCGGTATGATGACAACGTCTTACTTAAGTTTCCGTCCGTCAATAACGGTAAAAGAAACACTGGAAAAATTTCGCCAGGAGGCGGCAGATGTTGATCTGGTTTATTACGTATATGTGACTGACGATGAAGAGCGCTTGTTGGGAGTTGTAACTTTGCGTGATTTGATTTTGGCTGATCAAGATAAAAAACTCGAAGAACTGATGGATGAACGTGTCATTTCGGTAAAACTCGATGATAATGATGACACGATTGCCGAACATTTTGTCAAATATGGAGTGACGGCTATTCCGGTGGTTGATGAAAATGACCGGATGCACGGAACAATTATATTCAAAAATCTTTTGGAAGTTGTAGCTCCGCAATTAGGACAATAATTTTAATTTTTCGTGACAGAAGATATGATGGAAAAAATCAGACAGTTTTGGGAAAATATATTGCAGAAAGGCTTTTGGAAACTGGGCCTGTTTTTTGCGCTTATCGGCCCCGGAATTATTACCTCCAATGTGGATAATGATGCCGGCGGCATTACCACTTATTCTCTTGCCGGCGCTCATTATGGCTTAAAATTAATTTGGATACTCATTCCCGTAACCGTAGCTTTAATTATTATTCAGGAAATGTGCGCCCGCATGGGCGTCGTTTCCGGTAAAGGGCTTTCCGATTTAATTCGCGAACGTTTCGGGGCGAAAATCACTTTCTATCTGATGATAATTCTTTTCCTTGCTAACATCGGCAATACATTATCTGAATTTGCCGGCATTGCCGCCAGTATGGAAATCTTCGGCATCAGTAAATATATTTCCGTGCCGATTGGCGCTTTTCTTGTCTGGCTGATGGTGGTCAAGGGAAATTATAAATCAGTGGAAAAGGTGTTTCTAGTCGCCTGTGTCTTTTATCTTTCCTATATAATTTCCGGATTTATTGTGCATCCCGACTGGTCGGCAATCAAAGAAGCCACCCTTACACCAACCCTGAACTTCGATACCGGAATGCTTGTTATGGCCATAGGCATCGTTGGAACAACGATCGCGCCCTGGATGCAATTTTACCTGCAGTCATCCATCGTGGACAAGGGTTTAAAAGCCGAGAGTTATAAATATTCACGGATGGATGTTATCTTCGGTTCGATAACCGTCAATGTGGTGGCGTTTTTCATTATAATGCTTTGCGCTGTTACGTTGTTTCAACACGGGTTAAAAATTGAAACAGCTAAGGACGCGGCTTTAGCCCTGGTTCCTCTGGCAGGGTCATACGCCTCCTCGTTGTTCGCCTTCGGTTTGCTCAATGCTTCTCTTTTTGCCGCGTCCATCCTGCCGCTTTCGACGGCTTATACAATTTGCGAAGCCTTCGGTTGGGAATCAAGCTTAAATAGCAAATTTGCCGAAGCACCGCAGTTTTACGGTCTTTATTCTTTTATGATTCTTCTGGGTGCGGGAATTATTCTTCTGCCCAATGTGCCTCTGATTGGCATTATGTATTATTCGCAGGTTATTAACGGAATTCTGCTTCCCTTTATTTTAATTTTCATGCTTCTTTTGATTAATGATAAACGAATAATGGGGAATTATGTCAACGGCAGATTGATGAACTTTGTTTCCTGGGCAACGGTTATTATCCTGATTGGCTTGTCGCTGGCGATGGTTGTATCAGCCTTTTTCTAGAGGCAAAACTAAATTTATACCATTTCTTAATCAAAGATGATATCGAGGCGGCAAGGAGGAGGCGAGGATGCGTATTTGTACATACGTTGAGGAAGCCGACGACGCTGCCAACAAAGATAGCGCTTTGATTTAGAATTGGTACTTAATGCAGCAAGTTTCCCAGCCGTTGCCAACGGATTTTTCGTTCTTCAGGATTCCATGACCAGTAAATAATAAAAGCCTTACCCTGGACATCTTTCAAATCCACAAATCCCCAGAAGCGGCTGTCCAAGCTTTCATCGCGGTTATCGCCCATTACGAAAAGCGAACCCTTGGGAACGGTTACGGGACCGAAATTATCGCGTGGCTGTATTGAGCCCGGATAAATCATTTTGTCAGTATAAATTCCGGTGTTATCCGTAAATAACTTGCCATTAATAAAGATTTTTTTATCTTTAATTTCAATTTTATCTCCGTTGACACCGATCACGCGCTTGATAAAATCAAGTGAGCGATCTTTCGGATAAATGAAAACGATGATATCCCCTCTTTGGGGATCAGTAATCGGGAGAATTGTATTTCGAAAATAAGGTATCTTTATTCCGTAAATAAATTTATTGACGACAAGCTGGTCGCCAACCAGTAAAGTTGGCACCATGGAGCGGGAAGGTATTTTATACATCTTGATAACAAAGGTAGTAATCAAGAGCGCAATCAAGACAGCGGCAAGAATCCCTTCGATAAATTCCCTTATTTTTGATTTTATTTTGGCATCAGCCCTGATTGTAGATGATTTCAATGCAGGACACTTCCCAGTCGCTGCCAGCGGAGATTCTTTTCTTCGTAATTCAATGAAAAGTAAATTATAAATGCTTTACCTTCCACGTCTTTCAAATCCACAAATCCCCAGAAGCGGCTGTCCGCACTTTCATCGCGGTTATCGCCCATGACAAATAAAGATTTTACCGGTACTGTAACCGGGCCGAAATTATCACGTGGTTGCATTGAACCCGGATAAATTACATTATCGCTATAAATGCCGTAAGCGTCAGAATATTGCTTGCCATTGATAAATATAATTTTGTTTTTAATTTCTATCTTATCGCCACTGACACCGATAACACGTTTGATAAAATCTTTGGAGCGATCGTTAGGATAGATGAAAACCACAATGTCGCCTCTTTGAGGATTAGTAACGGGAATAATTGTATTTCTTAAAAAAGGTACTTTTACCCCATAAATAAATTTATTAACCAGAATATGATCGCCGACCAGTAAAGTTGGCACCATGGAGCGGGAAGGTATTTTATATGCCTGGACGACAAATGTGCGAACGACGATGGCAATTAAGATAGCAATAATGATTGCCTCAGCGTATTCATACATTTTTGATTTTAATTTTCCCTTATTCTTAATTTTTTCTTTTGTCTTATTTTCAATCATAATCAGTCACAAAACCTTTACGAATAAATATTGGATAAAGAAACGGCAACCATGAATAGTGCGATAACACCTTTAACTAACTTTCCGCCGACCATGGTGAAAATAACACGAGGGGTAGCTCGGAAAGGAGCTTTCAATTTTGATTGGCTAATAAATTCAACTATGAGAATTCCGGTGAGTCCTCCTAAAAAAAAACCTGTCCATGTGCCGGGCCCCCAAAATAATGGCGTGAGAATGACTGCTCCCGTAATTGAGCCTATTGCGGATGCCCGGAAGGATTTCTTTGCATCCATTGGTTTTAAACCTCCAGACATGTTCAGCAGAAAATCAATTATTTCAGCAATTATAGAGGCAATAAACAGAAACAAAATAATCTGCCATCCGATTCGATCAAAACCGGTAAAAATTGCATAAAACAAAACATCAAAAAAAATGACGACGGTTCCGGGCAAGCCAAACAAATTTATAAAAATGCCCACAAACAATATCAAAATGAAAATAGCCAATCCCGCTGTGGCGAAAGTTGACAAATTATTTCTTCCTCTTCATTTTCGAAAGTCGCGTATTTTCAAAAAGCAGCACGATGGTGCAAGCGATATAGACAGAGGAATAGGTGCCAATGACGACGCCGACCAGCATGGCAAAAGCAAAATCGTGAATAACCGCTCCGCCGAAACTATACAGGGCGAAAACCGTGAAAAAAACGGTCAGCGAAGTCAAGATGGTTCTGCTCAGCGTTTGATTAATGCTCAAGTTGATGATATCGCCCAGCTTCCGTTTGGGATTCAGTTTTACATTTTCCCG
>Ga0209429_10002415_pt1 | contig 11017 bp, 12 predicted proteins | sample BarGraNGADG00212_3_FD_184493 | JGI IMG/M metagenome (GOLD analysis project Ga0209429, IMG submission 184493) | Arctic peat soil microbial communities from Barrow, Alaska - Barrow Graham LP Ref core NGADG0004-212 (SPAdes) (version 2) | ecosystem: Environmental > Terrestrial > Soil > Wetlands >... | reverse complement strand
CTTTCAAATACTCACTCAAATAGCGATCGAAAATGTTGTTTTTTGTAATCATATTCATTCATCTACGGTAACCCAATTTTGAGATATCAGGAATGATTACGGTAACCTTTTTTATGAGCTAAGAGGAGACCCTTGACTTTTAGGGTATTTTATGGTATAATGTGGGTTCAGTTGGTGAGAACCAACTGTTACCTTGAAAATAATAGGGATATAACCCTAAATATAAACCAGTAAAGTTACTGGTTATCTCTTATCGTTTCAGATCGGGCCAAATGGCCCATATGGAGGATTTCGATGAAGAACCTGGTTGCTCTGGCTATCTTATTGGCGGTAATTATGCCGTCCACGACTTTCGCGGCGCCTGTGGCGCAGTCGTACATTCTGACTCCTTTCCGGTTGGTCGAGTTTGACCGGCTGGATTGTAGTGGTGATTGGTATTTCCTCGGTTCCGGCGATCCGACTCAGCTTTTGGCGGACAAGCTTCGTCAGGCGGCAGTCTCGACCGGCAGATTGGCTATCGCCGTTTCCGGATCCCAGTTTGACGAGGTCACGACCTCTCAAGACCGGATTCAGGATTCCGGCCGATACCGTAGCTCGTCGAAAAAGTTGGTTCGCCGCGGTGCGATGATTGCTCCGAGCGAACACTTCAACGTTTCATTCATCTCCACTATGAGCCGAAAAGATGATCAAATCATGGCGGCAGTTGGTCGTTGGCTCAGTCGGAGTTCGGCAAATGTTCAATCGGTGAAATTGTCCGCGCGAGTCGAGATTGTCTTGTCTTCGACGGACATCGAGACTGGTATCATCGGCACGAAGCCGAATGATGCGATCAAGGCAGTCGGCGAGGCAACACTGCGAGATATTTCCGGCTCGGGCTATGTCCGTGGTCAAAACATCGACTATCAAAGCCAGAGCCAGCAGATTGAAGCCAAGCTGTATTTGGCAGCCTTCAATCGAGCCGTGGATAAGTTGGTCAGTCAGCTTGCGCCGGCGGCCGGTCAGCCGATGCCGATTACTGTTCGTTCCGGCAAGATGATTCATCTTGGTGATGAAGTTGTCTTCTCTCGGCAGAACCGAAAGATTTCCAGTTACGAAATACTGTCAATTGACGGTACCAACCTCAAAGTTCGGCCGCTCGTGGAAACGAGTCGGCCGGGATCGGGCGACAAGTTCGACATCGTCGCTCGATAAGTACACAACACAAAATCCCGCCTTGGAGTTATCCTTGGCGGGATTTTTGATTACTTTTCTCTAGTTTTTAACCAATAGCCCTTGTAAGTGAACTTACCCATGTAACAATAGTATAGGCCAAGAGAATAATGACTATTCCGATAACAGCATTAATTATAACAGTTCGTCCTTTTGTGGCTTTTTCCGCATCACCTCCGGCAGTAATGTAAGAAAAACCGCCGTAGACCAAATAAACAACTGCTATGGCTGCGACAATTACTAGCATCCACTGCAGAGCGTTTACGACAACTGTTTGGATACTAACATTCTGATTAACAAAACGAAAAGTTGGGAGCGTTTGCGCGCTAGCTCGACCAATTAATTCTAACATTCGACCTCCTTTGTATATTTATTACTTATATTTATTATGGGAAATTGCGTTTTGATTGTCAAGCGGAACGGATTAAAAAAGAAAGTTTATTGACTGATCAGTCATAAATGTCCAGACCTGAGTTAAAATTACCTTGGATAAAATTATTAAGACTAAGCCGACAATGGCCCAAGTGATAGTTTTCTTAGCGGTGGTGGCTTGTTCTTCACTGCCAAAAGCAAAAAAGTAATGATAGGCGCCGATAATGATATAAATTATCGCCATGCCACCGGCGATGCTTAGCATCAGATTGCCGATGTTGGCGATTAAATTATCAATATCACTCAAATCCCATTGTGCGGGATCTTTGCCAATAGGTAAAATTGTATGTGCGGCGGGTGGTGGCGGGGTTACTGGTGGCGTATCGCTAGTGATGGCAGGGTGCAATGTAGTATCGCCGTTGATAGTAACTGCATAGACATAATCACCCGGTGGATCCGGGGTGTCGGTGGAAATAATAGTACCTTGGCTATCGACTTCGGTATGTTGGACTGTTTGATTCTTGGTTTGATTTAAAATACTAACATTAGCACCTAGAGGTAGGTTGGTAATTTTAATAGTCACGGTTTTGCCATTTGGGGAAACGGAAATAATAGGAGCGGCAAGGGCGATTGCCGGCAAAAGAATCCCCAAAAGTCCAATTAAAATCAAAATTTTTTTCAGCATTTTATCCTTTAAAATTAACTACCGCCGACGCCGGTAATGACTAAATTAATAATCACAAAAGAAAGAACGATTATGATTATGGCTGTGATAGCCCAGATTAAATTTTTACGGGCTGCTTCAGCCTTGGCCACATCTCCTCCGGCAGTCATATACATAATGCCCGAATAAACAATGGCGACAACGGCAACAGTGGCGGTTAGACCCAAAAGAAAATTAATAATACCCATGACTAATCCTTCGGTACCTGTAAGGTCAAATCTGGAAGTTGGCAGAGTAATACCGCCGATAGTCGGCGGTGTTTGAGCCAAAGCGACGGCCGGTAAAAAGATTGCTGTTAAGAAAGTCAAATAAAGTAAATTTTTAAATAATTTTTTTCTCATTTTAAGTTAATCCTATTTGGCGAACAATTAAACCAATACTAAATAAAAGCAGAATTCCAACCAAAGTACTAATGACGATTTCTTTGGCGGTATTTATTTTTTCAGGATTGCCCTGCGAAGTAATATAAATATAACCGGCGTAGATAAACATTAAAAGGGCGATACTGCCCAAGATCGGGATTGCCCAAGTGATAATGGCGGAAATATAATCGGTTAAGCTGGTGAAGGGTTCATCTCTAAAATCGGTTGGGGCGGAAGCTTGAGCAGAAACCGTTGAGATTAGTTTAAAAAACAATTCTGACATTATGTTCCTTTATTGTGATTGTCATTCTGAGGAACTACAGGCGACGAAGAATCTCTGGCGAATGCCAGTTCTTGAACAAGTCAAGAGATCCTTCACTACCGTTCAGGATGACACTGTCTATTCCTTTAATTTGCCCAGCAAGGTGGTTACCTGGGAAGCAGCGTTTTCAATGGCCGTTTGGGCGGATTTACCTTCATTAACTTGACTGATCATCATTTTAAAAATTTCTGGAGTTTTTTCCGGATCAGGGTTATACCAAGTAGCTAAGTTTTTTAAAGAATCAGCATTGTTGCCGAAAATGATCGCCGATGTTTGTTTGGTCACGTTGAGATATTGGGCGCTGTTATTATCATCAGTTAAAGAACTAACAAACTGCCAAGCAAGAGCAGAATCCTTAGCGGCCTTAGTTACAGTATAAGTGTTATATTTGGCAAAGTTGATTGGATTGGCTGTAGCTTTAATTTGAGGCACTGAACCGGTTTTATAATACAAGTTAGGGCTGATTCTTTCAATGTCAGATTTGGCGCTTTCAAAGTCAATTAACATAGCTGTTTCACCTTCAGCAAAAGATTGGATGGAATTTGATAAATTATTATTCCAAGTATAATTTTTATCCGATGGATTGGCGAAACTGGCGTAAAATTGAAGGGCAGTCGTGCCGGGATAATTAATACCACCAAATTGAGCTTGTTTAGTTTGAAAAGTGGCGCTCAAATGGTCGTCAGAAGTCATCTTAGCGCCGTCTTGAAGCATCATGAGAGTTAAAATACTAACCGAATCAGTGATATTAGCTGTGTTACCTAAAGCAATGGCTGATCGACTAATGTTATTACCATTCTTTTGGGTAATTAAATTGACCATCGTTACCAAATCATCCCAGTTTTGTGGTCCAGAAGAAAAGATATTGTTTAAATTATCATTTTGTTCGTCGGGATGGGCTTGTTGATAATCGCTCATTACCTTAGACAGAAGATCGTTGTTGTAATAAAGTTGTAACATATTTAATGCTACTGGAACGCCGTAGATTTTGTCATTGAAGACATTATCTTGATAAATAGCGTTGGGATAAAGTGTTTGATAAACTTCAGTATCGCTTTTCTTTTCCTTAGCGTTGGCAATTAATTTTTCAGGCATTGGCGTCATTTGGTCGTGGTATTTAACCATCCAATCATTTGGCACAACCCAGACATCCGGACCTTTCCCGGCAGCAATTTCCGCTAACGAATCCTTTAAATAATTGGTCGGATCTTTTTTAACATAGACGACTTTAGCACTCGAGTATTTTGTTTGAAAATTGTTAATGGTTGAGGAGAGGGCATTTTGTTCATCACTTATGCCCCAAATAGTCAAAATATTATTTCGGGGTTGATTATTTTTATCCTTATTTTTATTGGTGACAGTTAGTACGATCAGTAGACCAATGATTAACGCCAGAAAAATTCCACCGGCAATGTAAAGATATTTTTTATTGTTCAAAAATCCTCCTTAATGATTAGTTTAAGGTTAGGGTTAGGCAGCCAGTCAAAACCTTAAACCTAAACCTTTAACCATACTGGCTGCTTAACCTTAACCCAATGACTAAAACTTTAAATTCTTTAAGTAATCTTTCAGTCCCCCGCTTATATCCTCGCGACGCAGGCCAAAATCAATATTAGCTTTCAAATACTCAAGTTTATTACCGGTATCATAATATTTACCGTTTTCAATCTCGCGAGCGTAAATTTTATGTTTGGGCTTGAGCATATTAATGGCATCAGTCAGCCAAAGTTCACCACCCTTACCGGGTTTGAGATTATGCAGGGCTTCGAAAATATCCGGGGTTAAAATATAGGCGCCGTGAGCAGCTAAATCTGAAGGCGCTTTGTCTGGTTCAGGTTTTTCGACGATTTCTTCGATTTCAAAAACCTTATCTTCAACCGGTTTGATTTTAGCGATACCATATTTGTTCAAATAATCTTTTTTGACACGGACGGCAGAAATAACTGGATCATTATATTTGTCAAAAACTTCTATCATTTGCTTTAGTCGTGGCGGTTCAGCATAAATAAATTCATCACCCCAAAGAACCGCAAAGGGTTCATTGCCGATAATTTTTTCCGCATTCAGTACTGGTGTGCCGTTACCGTATGGACCTTTCTGACGGATATAAATAAAGTTGGCCATGTCGGCAATTTTTTGAATTTCTTCTAACTGCTCAGTCTTACCAGCTTTTTCCAAGTAATTTTCTAGTTCTTGACCGTGATCAAAATGATCTTCAATAGCTCGTTTGTTGTAACCGGTAACAATAATAATATCTTCAATTCCAGAAGCAACTGCCTCTTCAACGACATACTGAATCACCGGTTTATCAATAATCGGCAACATTTCTTTAGGTGAGGCTTTGGTCATTGGCAAAAATCTGGTACCGTAACCAGCGGCAGGAATGACTGCTTTGCGAATACGCATTGTTTTACTCCACTTTACTCTTCTGTCTTTATATCAATCGTTTTACTTTGACTTTTTTCCAATTTGGGAATTTTAATGACCAAGATACCATTTTTAGTCATTGTGGCATCGGCTTTATCGGCATTAACGGCAATGGGTAAAATATAAGATCTGGAAAAAGTGCCCCAATAACATTCTTGAGCAAAAAAATTGTCGGATTGAGTTTCCTCTGTACTTTTTCTTTCGCCCTTAATATGAACAATATCATCAGTAATGGAAATTTCCAAATCTTCTGGTTTGACGCCGGCAATGGGGGCCCGAATCACAATTTCGTCCGGTGTTTGGTAAGCGTCAATGGCCAATTGGCCTTCATAATTTTCTAACCAATCATTATTAGTATCCGTTGATTGCAAGGGTGTGTTGTTCATAGTAAAATCTCCTTATATTTCGTCAGAAATTCCGCGACAAACTAATGTTTGTCTATTATTATAATAGCAAATATATTATTAACTATCAACTATTTGTCATTGCGAGGAGCGTACACGCGACGTGGCAATCTGATAGATTGCTTCGCCTGACGACTCGCAATGACATCCTAATATGGTATGCTAAAAACAATGGATCACATCAATAAATATTTTCGCCAAAACCCGCGTTACACTAAGCTTCAAAAACCGTTGGAAGCGGCTGGGATTTGTGATGCGGCACGGGAACTCTCGAAGGGTCGTTTTGAAGTAACCTCGTACAATGAGGGCGTTCTATGTCTGGCCGTTCCTTCTTCGGCTGAAGCAGCTAATTTGCAAGCCGAATCCAGTCAAATCATCGAAAGCATCAACAAAAAACTCGGCAAAGAAATGGTGAAGAGGATTAGATACAAAATACAGTCATAGGGTTAGGGTTAAGCCGCCGGTATGGTTAAAGGGTTATAATTTCGTTAGAAATTTCCGCGACCATTAGATTTTATTCTAATGGTTTATGTTTAAGGTTTTTGACTGGCTGCCTAACCCTAACCTTAAACTTATCTAGTACCCAATATGCACTTGGGCCCAGGATTCGGGCATGGAGAAAAGACCGGCGTTGGGTTGTCGTTTTGCGCCATAAAGCTTATCTAAAGTATCTTTAAATGGGACGACATCGCGCTCTTCGGAAAAAGTGATTAATTGAGTGACACGGTATTCGGAGAGTTGTTTGGGCGCCAAATCGTAAGGCATTTGCAAGAGCTCAGAAATAACCTGATGGACTTTTATCCGGGCTTGTGGTCGGTAAACAGCGTAAAAAACTCGCGGGTCGAGGGTGACGGATTCATCGGCGGAATTATCGGTGTGAGTGACATCGGGTTTAGTGTCTTGCCAAGAAACCTTAATCGGAACGGCTTCGGCTTCTTTACCTTTAAAGGTACTATTGGGAGTCACTGAATTAATTGGATTTGACAAACCAATTGAATCAAGCACATTTCCCGTATTGCCACCTATGCTCATTTTAATGCCTTCGCATCTTAGACGAAGCAGTTCACCGCTGCCTACTTTACCAAATCCGATTGCTTCTAAAACTGGGTTAAGATTATTAGCGATAGCATCGTTGATTTGCTGTTTCACTTCCTCCTTAACTGTGTCAATGGCTTCGTTTTTAATTCTATTTACAAAGGACTCAAGAGCAATTTTAAAAAGATCAAGATTGGGCAGGGCGATATCCAATCCCTTAAAAAGTTCCAGTTTATTCAAACCGTCAAATTGGTTTATTTGCGCTTCTAAATTTCCAAATTGAGCGTCAATGTTAGCCGATGAATCATTTAAAGCGGCTTGTAATGCTGATAATTCCCGGGCAGCATTGGTGGATACTTCATCAATGGCAATTAAAGTATTATCTATTTGAGTTACACCTGTATTAATAGTTGTATTTGCTTGATCAACAATTTTAATAATATCATTGTAAGAACCTTGATTGCCAAGATTGTTTAAACCGACTAAAATATCATTGGCTTCCATGAGTTTGTTTTGGACATCAATAAGTTTTTGTTCAAATGCTAATAATTTTACCTTAGTATCGTTTAATTTAGTGATGGTACTATCAACTTTTCCAATTAAGGTTTGAAGTTTTTGAATTTGATCTTGGATTTTTTGCCGGCCATCTTCTTCGGCAGTTTGGGAAAGTTTAGCTTTGAGTTGATTTTGTGTATCTAGCAGCTGATTTTTCAAATCCTGCAGTTGTTGGTTTTCCGCATCAATATTTTCGCCGGTCTGGATAGGAGCGTTTTGATCAATTGAAGTATCGGTAGCACCTGATGAATCAGTGGCCGTTGGCTCTTCATCGCCATAAAAAATCAAATCACCAATCTGAACTCCGGCGGCGCTGGCGGCCCCGCCAGTTAAAGTATCAGCTAATGCTTGGCAGGCCTTATTTTCTTCCCAAACCTTATAAACAAAATCAATTTCGGTCACATCGGCGGCCAGACCATCTTTATGGGCGGAAACATTACTGGAAAGCTGGGCGTCGGCTTCAGGGTCGCTAGGCATATTATTATAAGTAGAAATAATATGGCTGACAGCAATTCGTTTATGGAGATTTTGCAAGTAATCCAAAGCGGTGGCGAGACGCTTGTCAATTAAGCCATCTTCGACAAACTTTTTATCCTCGGCGTTTAAAAAATCAAAACGATGATATTTATCGCCGCCGGTTATACTGGTGGCCAGGGTTTTATTGGCGGTAAGGAGTGCTTGAACACTTTTACTATCTTTACCGGCTTTTTGGGGATATGTCTTGCCAAATTCTCCGCCGTAGGCGGAACAAGCAAGCAGAGCGAAAATAAGAATAATAATCAGGCAAATAGCGGCCACGACTGCCAAAACCGGCCAATCAACAGCAGTCACCAGAGCGCTAAGAGCGGTTTTTAAAGCGCCAAGAATAGCTTTGCCGGCTTTTAGAGCAAGCTCGGCGGCTTTTTGTTTTAAATTTCCTTCACCAGCTTTTCCGGCGCCACCTTTGGCTAATTTATTTTCTGTGCCTTTCCCTACTTTATCTTTGGCTTTACCTTTGGCATTTTCAGAAAGATCAACCTTATTTTTGTCTGTGGCATCTTTGATTCTTTGGTCGTTAGGACTTTCACCGGGTTTTGGCGCTTGCGCTTCTTTTTCGGCTTTTGTGGGAGTTTGCGCCTCCTTTTCAACTGGGGTTGTCGTCTGTGCTTCCTTTTCAGTCGGTGTTGGTGTTTGCGCTTCTTTTTCGGCCGACGTGGGCGTTTGAGCTGCTTTTTCAGCCGGTGTTGGTGTTTGTGCTTCATTTTCGGCTGATGTTGGTGCTTGAGCTTTCTTTTCGGCTGGCGATTGCTTTGTCGCCATCTCTTGGGAAGGGCTAACTTCTTTGGTTTGAGTAATTATCTCTTCGGTCTTTTTCTTGACCTCAACCGAGGGATCAAACTCGGTTTCTATTTTCCCTTTAATTTTGATTTCGTCATCCGCCATTTTAACCCTTCCTTTGATTTAATTATACATCACTTAAAAATACATTGACATCCATCTGGTTTAATGTTACAATATCGGCAGTTCTATCAGTCGATCGGAAACAGAGGGAAGAAATGAAAAGAACGCAAAAACTGCTATTCGTAACTGTGGCTTTGGTACTTTTTTCAACTGTGGCGCTTTGTCAAAGCGCGCCAACGACTACTCGTAAGAATCTTGGCGACATCAACGGCGATAGTATACCCGAAATCGCTGTTGAGAAAACTGATTGGGGAGTTTCTTCTTACAGTGTTGATATCAAGATTATGTCGGGGGACCACATCATTTTGACTCTGCCGACTTTTTCGGGCGACACTGCTGATGGCTACAAGGTTGTCGGTCATCAGATTGTTGTCTGGCGTGGAGATTGGCAGAGCGTGCAAAGTAAATGGAAACCCCATTACTACGACTTTCTTTGGTATAAATGGGATTCTTTCAATAAGCGTTTTGTCCAGAGCCGTGAGGGATTTACCAAAAAGTCCTACAGTTTCAAGATGGCGGGAAAGGTCATGTGCCAATTGGCGCAAAATCCCGGCAAAAACCTGGTGTTAAGCCAAGGAAAGTCATTTGCTGATCAGGCATTGCAAGCGGCAGTTCGAAAATACCGCCAGAAATTCAATCGTGTAATCAATCAGTCTGTTGATGAGTTTGGCGGGATGGCACGCCTCTATTCGGTGCCGGCAGTTCCAGCTGTCCTTGTTTATTTCAAACGAGATGGCAGAGTGGAAATTCGGCGATCTCAACCAGAATGAATATTCGAGGGCGAGCAACAACTGTTCGCCCTTTTGATTTTAAAGGCCAAATTGATATAAAAGAGTATCTGAAGTAAAATATAAAATATTGTTTATAATTAAAAGATTTACAGCGTCAATACTTTTACCTCCGATATCAAATTTAAGTTCATTTTTATTACCGTTCTCGGCATTAATGAGATAAAATCGGTCGTTTTCTTCATTGTTTTTTCTTATGGCAATAACTAAGGTCTTGTTATCTTTATTCCATGTAACTTTGTTAATATTGTACTCATCAGTATCAAAGGAAATTTTAGATTGAGTTTCGCCTTGTGAATTCAAAACCACCCAATATATATTATCTTGGCCTTCTTGTAAAGCGATTATTTTACTGCCATCAGGACTTGTCTTAGCGGTGGCGAATTCACCATCAATTTGCTTTACAGAATTATCTTTTAAATTAATAATCCTTAAATAAGCGATAATATCCGATTGAAAAGCCAGACAAGTCAAAGAACTACTTTCTTGGTTAAATTGAACAATTTTGTCGCAACGCTCATTTTTCAAACTATAATCTTTTTCAACAAGATCATAGTTATCTTTTTTTAAAACTATAAAATGATAATCGTTTTCGTCGACTGTTGAATAAATAACATTATCATTATTGCTCCAGGATGCGTCTATGGTATTAGAATCCAATTGTTTAGTGGTAGAATTGGTAAAATTGTTAATTATAAATCCTGGTTCGTCAGGTTTTATTTGAGCTTTAATTAAAGCTTGGTTGGCATTATTAGACCAAATAACATCATTTATGTAATAGACGGAATTTGTCATTAATTTAACAGGGCTTTGGTTATCAAAATTGATTTTATAAAAAGTTAAATGATCATTGTCAAGATAAGAAAAATTTTTTCCGTCGGATGTTGTAAAATTTAACATCGCATATTGAGAAGGTAAATTCAATTTTGTTTGAATTGGTTTGGCGACATTTTTTTTAATAACTGTAATTAGAAAAGCAATAATGAGCAAAATTAAAACCGCAATAATCAAATAAATTTTTTTCTTGTCAACACCGGTTAAATTAATATTCATATTATCTCCTTTTTAATTAACTGTCTTGGTTCCATCGCAGCCATATCCAAGCCATTCAAAATGCATCGGATCTTTTTTGCCATGATAATCCCCACCCCAGCGAAAACCATGACTCTTGAAAGCGTTGATTACTTCTGGTGGAAAATCGCTTCTGGTACAACCATTACAATTAACATCATCATTAATGTCGATAGCAATGCCAAAACTGTGTAAACTCATCTGGCTGGGGTCGTTTACATTTGCTCGCCAACTAAAGGTGCCAATGCGTCTAAACTTATAAGTGGTGCCGGATTTTTTAATATCACTGGCAACTGCTTCTAAATAGG
>Ga0209429_10002414_pt1 | contig 11017 bp, 10 predicted proteins | sample BarGraNGADG00212_3_FD_184493 | JGI IMG/M metagenome (GOLD analysis project Ga0209429, IMG submission 184493) | Arctic peat soil microbial communities from Barrow, Alaska - Barrow Graham LP Ref core NGADG0004-212 (SPAdes) (version 2) | ecosystem: Environmental > Terrestrial > Soil > Wetlands >... | reverse complement strand
TGCCGATAAGCTCTATAAGAACCTGGTCCAGGACAATAAGCTTGCTGATTACTTCAGGGTAAATGATGAAATCTTTCTCCTGCTCCTCATTATCAAAGGAGAAGCTCTTATCCTTAAGGATCTGTTGATACTCGGCGTTAATTTGCTGCATGGTCAGCGTGTCGCCTCCTTTATCGGGATGATGCAGCATAGCGAGCTTCTTGTAGAGTTGTTTAACTTCCTCTATCGAAGTACAATTAATAAAAAAGTTAGATTTCATAAGAAAAAACAGTTTTTACGGTGTGGCTCACCTTTCTATGCCAGATAGCGGAATTGCTTCAAGCTTTGAACGGTAACCAGCCATAAGGGCTGAATGAGCGCAAAAGGAAACGCAATAAATAGTGAGGCGGCTTTATGCCGTAGTCTTTTGCGTGGGGTGGGCGTTTGCGTTGGTGCCCATCGTTTTAGGCCGTTGGCTAACTTTGCGAAAAACTTGTTTATAGTAGTGAACTGTAGCGAACACCGCTGTTTGTATTATGATATGCACGAGTACCATTGTGCCACGCAAATCATTGCATTAGCGCTGTGAAGGGTTTAGAACACGAATAGACAGGATGTCTAAGAGGCTTCCGCAGGCGAAGCGTAGCCCGGAACATAGCGACACGGAAGTAATTAAGTGAGCGAAGAGAACACCATCACCCGGGGAATGCCCCTGGAGTGGAAAAATCAGTGACCTTGATCATAGTTGGCCGGAATTAAGTATTCGGTGTTTAGCTGTGTATGTAAATTGTAACCTTCCCGGCGAAATGTGGTCAATAAGCACGGCTTTTGCAGACGGTCGTTAAATAAAACTTATTGTTTTCTTCTGGTGGAGACGTCCGTTTCGTGAGTAGACCCTTATTTGTTGCTTACTTAGCGATTACTATTTGCAAGCACATTGCAAATAGCTTACATTTGTAATGAAATAGATTAATCATAACTAAATTAATTAGATCATGGAAGGATATTGCGTAAAATGTAAGGCTAAAAAAGAAATTAAAGATTCTGTTGAAGTTACAATGAAAAATGGCAGAAAAGCAATTAAGGGTAAATGTCCAACTTGCGGAACCGGGATGTTTAGGATACTTGGCAAAGCGTAGATTCGTTAACCTTTCATCTTTAAATTAACTTCAACTAAAAAGTGTATAATTATGGTAGAATTAATTTTCTACCATAATTATTTCTTTTTGTAATATAACACAATATTCTTATACAACTCCTAAGTTAGAAAAACCAGTTTTGGCCTTGACCATAGTTGGCCGGAGTAAACTGACCATCCTTGACTATGGTTAAGCATTTCTTGTTAAGTTACTTATGTTAATTGTGATCTTACTGGCGTGATGTGGGTAGGGCGTCCGGTTTTTGCATAATGCCTTTTAATTAACTCAAACAACAAGGTCATATTAATTGGTTTTGTAATATAATCGTTGCATCCTGCTTCTATAGCCTTTTCTCTGTCACCAGAAAATGCATAGGCTGTTTGTGCAATGATGATAACATCTTTGTTAAATTGACGAATTTGACGTGTGGCTTCATTTCCATCCATTTTGTGCATTCTAATGTCCATTAAAACCAAATCAAGGTCAGGGTTATTACGACAAGCCTCAACGGCTTCAACGCCTGTTATTGCATGTAAAACTTCTTTACTGATTTTCTGTAGCATTTTTGTGAGAAGTGAATAAGATATTTCATCGTCTTCGACAATCAATATTTTAAGGTTTTTTAACTGACCTTCTTTATGCTCTGCAGAGATAGCATTTTTTATTTCTGCTTTTTCTTCCAACACAGCATTGTAAGGAATAGTAAAATAAAATGTTGAGCCCTTACCTTCTTCGCTTTCCACCCATATTTCCCCACCAAGCATTTCTACATATGATTTGCATATTGATAAACCTAAACCACTGCCTTCATAATCTCGGTTATGCGATTCACTACCTTGCCTGAATCGCTCAAAAATCATCTGGTGTTGTTTTTGTGGAATGCCTACTCCTGTATCTTTTACATAAGCAGATATCATCAGAATATTGTTAATTATGCAGAAGTAATGCCTATTGACGACTTTTCACAATTCTTGTTCAATTTACGTAAAACTGGGGAATGGGGGATTATAATTCCATAATATATTTTTCATATGCTATATAACCCTTTATCGCTGTAACGGAGCAAACTTTGCTGATCTACTAAGAATGAAATGGAGCCAGATAGATGGAGATTATATTTTGTTTACAAGCAAGAAGACAGAAAATTCAAGGAAAAATAACAAAAAACCGATCATTGTACCTTATACTGAAAAATTAAAGGATTCACTTACACGAATAGGAGATAAAAATAGTCCTTTTTTATTAGGCCTTCTTAATGAAGGTTACGATGAGTGTTTCTTTAAGAACAGAAATCATAAAATTAAGCAGCAAATCAATCGGAACCTAAAAGACATAAAAGAGAAACTTAACTTATCTCGACCACTGAGGCTGGGTACCGCTCGTGACTGTTATTCAAGTACACTTCGTCGAAATAAAGTCCCCATTGATGATATTAGTCAGATGTTAGGCCATTCAAATGTGGTGATAACGGAACACTACCTTGACGGACTTGATTCAGAAAATACTTTTGGAATTAATGAAACAATATTGTAAGGATCGAGAAAAGGATGGAATCAGGGTCATTAAAAATCCGCCAGGTAATCGGCCAGGTTTTATGAAAATCGTAAATGAATGAGTATGACAACTAATACAAACTAGTGTAATCCTAAAATTGACCTTATACCCCACTCATAATCAGGGAGTCGTTGGTTCGATCCCAGCTGGGCCCACGCACAGGCAGCCAAAAGGCTGCCTTTTCTTTTTCACGCTGGGATCGAGCCACCGCGGCAGTCGGGCTCCTTCGCTATCCCGACATACCATGTCGGGACTTTACGCTCGGCCCTGATGCCAGCTGGGCCCACATTTTAAAATATAAAAAGCCTTGATACACAACGATATCGAGGCTTTTTACTTTGTTATTACTGAAACTATACTTAAACATTTCTTCAGTTAAAAGCTATTATGTTTATATGTCCCAGGTTCCTGGGGAGTGTGAAATGATGGATTTTGGGGTGGTGCGAACAGTCAATCCCTGCTTATTTCTTTTTCTTATCTTTTGGATTGGTATTATTTTCTGAAGCTGAAGCAGTATCATGTTTTGCCTGAGCAGCCTTTAGGGTAGCTTGTGAAATTTTAAGCGCATCCTGGGCACTTTTTTTAGACGCTTTTCCTTTGGTGAGGTTAGCATTGCCCAGCGTCAACTTTTTTGTTGCATCCTTTAAACGGGTGTCAAGAGCCTTAGCATCTAATCTGTATTGTACATCAAGTGCTTTAAGATCGGCCCTAGCCTTGCTGGATTCTCCCTTAACTTTTGAAGTTGAAAGTTTAGTTAGGGGTTTTTGTTTGGCAGCATTGTCTTTGTCACGTTTCTTACGCTCTGCATCAATTGCCTTGGTTTCTGTTTTTGATTCGGCTATCAGTTGAGTTCCTGAAGTAATCAGGGAATCTGCAACAGTCAGTTTCCGTTCATTAAGAGCGACTTTAGCTTTGGCTGTAGTAATGCCGGTTTCAAGGTTCTTCAATTCAGCTGCTTTTTTATCCGTTTGCGCCGGTGTGAGCACCGGTGTAAAAAGGAGAATTGACAACATAGATAACATTCGAAAATTCACTTTAGTACTCATATGTGTAAAATTTAGTTTATAATGTTTGCTTATCCTGGTAAACGTTTAAATCAATCTCCCGTTTTTTTATCTTATTCATTTTAACCTAACCAATTCAATGCTTCAGTTGTGATATTTTCGTACCATTCCTTTTATGTAAAGCGTAAAAATGAGCAATACAGGCTGCATTAATTGTTGGTGCAATTATATTCAGACTCTATAACCACTTGATTCTTAATTAACTAATTAAATGACATGGACCTAAAAGATTCATCCGACTACTGTTTTTCATAAAAAAAGGTTTCTGATATGGAACCATCAGGGGATGAAGCGCTTGATTCAAGGACCATATTATTGCCTTCCATTTTATATACCTCCTTAATTGTTATTTCATTATTATCTGTGGAAACTTTGGAATTAACCAGTATTGTTTTTTTATCCTCTGACCAGGCTGCTGTTGATTTTTTCTGAGTTTCCCGAAACCAGGTATTAGTACATTCATTATTATCAAGTGTAAGTTTTTCGCTCACCTTATAATCCTGATCCTGATAAGTGTAATGCTTTTCTACAGCTAGCTCAATACCCTTTTGAGTAAGAATAATCTGCTTTGGAGCAAAACTGAACTCTGCGTTCAATTTGCTTTTTGAACTGTTTAGATTCCAACTTCCTGATAAATTAACTACCTGAGCTGTTGCAATTGATGAAATCAGGAAAAATCCCAAAATAAATTTGCTTTTTATCATAATAATAGATATTAAATAAAATAATTGAAATTAAAATAAAGATAAATAAAGATTCATAACATCATGAAGAATAATTATTAAAAATTTTGATAATCTATACATTATCTATTGAAATATTTTGTAATAACCACATAATCAAACATATCCCTTTCCCCATGAGCTCAGATCTATTGAGTTTAGGTGGGAAATCTGACTTAGAAAACACCATTAAGTCTTGGATTAACGCTGTACAATCAAACTGGCATATCAGGTAATGTAAACCCATTACGATAAGTATGTTTGATCAATTCAGCAGCAAATTCTTTTGCCGAAATAGAATCGGTTCTGTTAAGCCTGAGTTTGTCATCATCTGTGATATTGGTAAAATTCATATTTGGACCATCCCAGTAAAGAACTTTATTCAGGGCCTGAAGACGAACTGCCAGAACCCCCATTACAACCATTTCGTTGAATGGACCTGAAACACTGAAATCAGATGCAGTTGGTACACGACTTTCAGGGCTTTCTTTACATGCACGGATCCAATCTTGTTCATGACTTACTTCAATACGGCGAAGTGTTTTAGGAACATTAGGAACCCTACCGGAAAGCAGTGCCGGATCAGTTCCATACTCACCACATATCAGAGTATCTTTTGTTCCATGGAAAATAACCCCTGATTGCTGAACTCTTGTAACAGGCCAATTTTCAGGGAATTCAGGTTTGAGACAACCATCAAACCAGGATACCTCAACTTCAGGCAAGTTGATCTTGATATCTTTCGGCTTCTTACGTGCAGGATAGGTGAGATGTACTATCTCGGCCTGTGGTGCACTGTCAGGCATTACAGGTGTAGAACTGCCTATTACCTTAATAGGGTATTGTAGCTTCATAGCAGTAAATATAGGATGCATAACATGGCAAGCCATATCGCCAAGCGCACCTGTACCAAAATCCCACCATCCACGCCATACCCGTGGATGAAAAGCCTCATTGTATGGATGAAACTTAGCCGGGCCTATGAAAAGGTCCCATTTTAGTGTTTCGGGTACAGGTTGAGTCTCAGTAGGGGCAACTAATCCTTGTGGCCAGGTTGGGCGGTTGGTGTAAGCTTCGATTTTCTTCACTTCACCAATTTCACCATTCCAAATCCACTCACAGGCCAATCTTACACCTTCAGCTGAAGATCCCTGGTTTCCCATCTGGGTGGCTACTTTGTATTTCGCTGCGAGTTTTGTAAGCAAGCGCGATTCGTAAACACTGTGAGTCAATGGTTTTTGGGTGTACGCATGTTTCCCCATAGTGATGGCATGAGCCGTAGGACCGGCATGATTGTGGTCCGCAGTTGCAACCAGAATTGCATCAATTGATTTACCCATCTCATCAAACATCTTGCGCCAATCATAATACTTTACAGCTTTGGGGTAAGTATCAAAAACCTTTGGTACATTATTTCTGCCGACACCCCAATCAACGTCGCAAAGCGCAATAATGTTTTCGGTTGCCATACTCCGAAGGTTACTTTTTCCCTGACCACCAATTCCAATTCCAGCTATATTTAGTTTATCACTTGGCGCTTTATGTCCTAATCCAGAGATCGTGTTTGAAGGAACAATGGATAACGAGCGCATGGAGTAATCTTTTTTATGTTGGCGGATGCAGCCGCTTATTGAACCATTTTCGTACCGATTGCATCGTTTTTTTCTGGTTTGAAGGAGCCTGACGATGGCATGTGGCCATTTCGTCACTATTCTCAGGTGCGCCCCAGCGTATTTCAATTCCATCGTTGGGATTATAAGCCATCTCAAAGGCATCTCTTCTTTTAAGGATTTCCGCTACAGTTAGTTCCTGAGATGTGCCATCTGAACGAGTATAGCTAATTTTAATTTCGGAAACCTTCTTATCAAGGATTGACCGAAGCTTATTCTTAATGTCTTCAGGAGAGCTTAATTTTGAGATCTTAAAGTATTCGGGTGAACTTGCAACCCGGTCAGGGAAACCAAGTACCGCATCCATTGCAATCAGAAGTCTTAAATCGCGGTTAGGTGTTGAAAAATCTTCCCATTGGCCACCGGCCTGAAAAATACCGTTGGCATTTGACGGCATAGGAATCACAGTTCCCGGATGTGATTTGAGATAGGCTTCGCCATTAGCCACCGATTTGACCCGAACCAATAGCTGCTCATGAAGTGCCTGAATCAGGTCCATCAATGCATCTTCCGAGTCAAGCGGCTCAGGATTGATCAATCGTTCCATAACGAGATAAAAAACCTCGCTTTCCATTTTTCGCTGCTGTAGCGAAAAGGGTGCAAACCCGGTTGATGCGTTCAATGCTTTGTTTTGCATCAGACTTAACTTACCATTATCAAATGAAATAGGACGAAAAGCTTTAAATCCTGGTTCCCCGACCACTTCGGAAGTGTTAAAAAGAAAATTACCCTTCCAAAACCGTTTGATTGCTATCGTATTATCGGGTTGGGCATCTGCTGCAAGAAGCAGTCCCGGATGGTCTTTAGTTTGTGGCATCCAGCTTATTAGTATCAGCGTGTGCCCATAAGGATCAGCATAAACGGTACCGGGTCGCAGGGCTTCCCGTTCAAGTGAAACAGGATAATAGTCTGAATTCTCATTGTCGAGAGCAGTCCGAGCTGTACCTGAATGGACACCGTTCATAATTGATCTTAAAAAGGAAATGAATGCAAGTACCGGATTGTTTTTCGAAGAGGAAGTTTCATTGGTGATCCATTGACCTGTTTGGGGATTGTGTCCCACATAACCTCTGTCGCATACATGATAACCAAACGGGAGTCCCAGTTTCCATGCAAAATAAGCTCTCAGAAAAAATGGGTTATCGGCACAGTCGGGTTCCATTATCACCCTGTTTTTTCCGTCAGAATCATCTTCTCCCATGGAGAGGTAGTTGTAAAGAAAATTACGATCCTGATTCTGGGTCACTTCGTGGAGTGCTGACCACGAAGACTGCTCGTCGCAACCCTGAAACAAAGCATTTATCCAGGAAGAATAAATTGTCTCCATGCCGCTGTCCCAACCACGGGTAGTTTTCCATGCTATACTATTCGGGTGAGTCATCTTCTTCAGAGAAACTACAAACTCCAGATTACTGACCTTCTTTTTATCCATAATCAGGGTAGCCTTATATTTACCTGCAGGACTTCCCGCAAAATCATCTATCCTCCAATAAGGCAATTCCTCGCCGGTTTTACTATTAAGCGATTCCAAATTACCCGATTGACCGCTGACAATGATCTTCGCTTTCCTGATGTTCTTTCCCCCTGTGGCCAGAATACGAAAACCTTCCCCGGGCGCCGGATTTTCGGGTAAAACCAGCATGGCTTTAACCTGATTATACCCATCTGCAGTCTCTCTTTCAATTACTGAATCTGATTTTTTGGAAAATGCCAATCTTTTCTTACTGGTCTGATTATCGCCACAGGACAATAAGCAACTGAATAGCAAAGGAGTAATCAGACCAAAAAACAGCAAACGAATATTTATTTTGACCATGGTTATTATTGTTGCATTTTGGGTATAAATACAGATTATTTTTCCCCTAAAACACCTTCTTCTCTTTCTTCACCCCGATCCCCGGTTTATCAACCAAAGTCACTTTGCCATTAACTATTTGCATCCCTGAGTAAGGATCGTTTGAAATGAGCAGGTTACCGTCGAGGTCGGCCCAGTCTGCTTCAGGAGCCAATTGTGCTGCTGCAGATATGGCACACGAGGTTTCTGTCATGCAACCAATCATCACTTTCATATCCATCGAACGGGCCAATGTCAGCATTTGGTGAGCTTCGCGCATCCCGGTGCATTTCATCAGCTTAATGTTGATCCCATTATAAACGCCGTGTACCTTCATCATATCGGGCAATCGTTGAAACGATTCATCGGCAATAGTAGGCAGCGGACTGTTTTGCGTCAGCCATGCCATATCGTCGATGGCCGTTTTTGGCATGGGCTGTTCCACAAACACAACCCCGTTCTCCTTCAGCCAGTAGATCATTTCAAGTGCTTTTACACGGTCGGTCCAGCCCTGGTTCACATCCACACACAAAGGACAGTCGGTTACAGAACGGATTGTTTCGATCATCTGTCGGTCAGTTGACTGTCCAAGTTTTACCTTCAGAATTTTATACGGAGCAGCTTCAGCTACTTTTTGTCTGACTACTTCGGGTGTATCGATGCCAATGGTAAATGAGGTGTTGGGAGTATCCGACGGATCGAACCCCCAGATTTTATACCAGGGCTGCTTCATCAACTTACCAACCAGATCGTGTAATGCAATATCCACAGCAGCTTTTGCGGCGGTATTTCCCGGCATAACAGAATCGACATACTGCAAGATGTTGTCAATCTGAAACGGGTCGTTAAACTGGCCCAAATCAAGCGATGTAAGGAAACGGGTGGCGGTTTCTATACTCTCTTCCAGGTATGGTGGCATCGAGGCTTCTCCATAACCAACCACTCCGTCAATCTCAAGGCTGGTAAGCATGTCGGGTGTATTTTTCCTCGAACTGTTGGCCAGGGTAAATACGTGGCGCAGTTGTAGATCGTAAGGCAAAAAACTTAGCGACAACCCTTTTTTCGAAGTACGGATGACCTTCTTTTCGGAGGCTGCAAACAGCGTTTCCACTCCGGTTATCCCAACCAGAGCTAACAATCCTGTAGTTAGTATAAAATTACGGCGGTCGGTTTTCATAAATAAACTGATTAAGGTTGAACGTTATACCAAGGATGATCTTTCACCCTTACAATTCCTTCAGTGTTGAATGAATTTACGATTCTGCAAGCAGCTACGTTTTTCCGTGTAAGGACGTACTTCGGATCGCTGGGATCAATGCTACTGATGTGCACCCTGCCTGAGGAATGAATGAAATCTCCTTTTCCCAGATAAATGCCCTCATGGCTGATATGTTGTGCTGAGCTTCCGAAAAAGAGCAGATCGCCTGGTTGCAAGTTGTTCATGTTGTTGAAATCAATTGATTCGCCATACCTGGCTTGCTGTGATGCATCGCGGGCGAGAATAATTCCTTGAGCATAGTAAACCAGCTTCACAAAGCCCGAACAATCGACCGCTTTGCTTGAAGTTCCTCCCCACAAATAAGGAGAACCCATCATTTGCCTGGCAACCAACAAGATAGACTGAACATTTGGTTCCGAATAGCTCCAATCATTAAAAGAAATACAGTCGGCTTTTCGAACATATCCACTCCGGCCATCGGGAATCCTTATTTTCAAAAATCCCTTAACTGCTGATTCAACTTCGAATAGGTCGCCAAGAACAAGATCGGTTACTACTTCACCCTTTTCGCCGGGAGCATCATAAACATAACCCGAAAGATGATTATACAGGTAACGATCCGATTTTTTCCAGTATTCCATTTCTTTTGCAGTGAACTGCTGCAAACCGCTGCCATCCATCCAGCCAATGTAGTGTTCGGGTGTTTGAACCCGGTACCATTTATCGTTGTAGTCCAATACTTTTAAGGGGGTTCCCATCAATGCCTGCGAAACCAGTTCAGAAGCATGATCATGTAAAGCGCGTATGTTCGATACCGACAATGTAGCCAATGCCCATGTTTTATCACTCAACGAGGAATCTGGTAAAAGCCTTAGGGAATCAATGAATGAAACCTTTTTATCAGTCAGAAATTGGATGATTTGCACTTTCGCATCCGCCAGGTCGGTTTCTCCCGAAACAACAACGATAGCTTGAAGCGTATCTTTTAATTCAATTTCGAGAATAGCTACCCGTTTATCAGGTAAAAGCTTTTTTTGCAGAGATTGCAGCTCCTGAGTCAGGGTTTTATACGACAATGTTTGAGCCATCACAATTGTCCCGGCACAAAGCAACAGAAAAAGGGAACCGGTTTTTTTATAAAAATTCTTCATTCCACGATTAAATATCAAGCTACAAAAATAAGGAATTGTTTGAAGTCAGCTATTATTTAAATACTTCCACTTCCCGGATCTTCTTACTTATAGATATTCTCCTTCTCAATTACCTTATCATTTCTTTTTGAATATTTTCTTTGCAGTAAAAGATAGACTGGAATACCGGACAAAATTAGGATCATTCCAATGGCTGCTTCGCGTGGTCGGGTAATTATAGTATTGAAAAACAAATATATGCAAAAAATGATGAAGATTGCCGGTACAACCGGATACCCCCAGACTTTGTAAGGACGGTAAGCATCGGGCATCTTGCGGCGCAAAATAAATACGCCCAGAGATGTGGCTCCGTAAAATATAAATACAGCAAAAATAATCATGTCGGTCAACTGATCAAAAGTTCCTGACAGAACCAGTACCGAGGCCCATATTCCCTGACACAACAGCGAATTACCGGGGACATTGGTATTATTCAATTTTCCGATACCGGAGAAGAAAAGCCGGTCACGAGCCATCGCATAATAGGGACGGGCACCTGTGAGAATACTGGCATTGGTGCATCCCAGAGTAGTAAGCAGTATAAGCAACGAAATAAACATTACTCCTCCTGTTCCCCAGAAACTTCTGACTGCCTCAACTGCAGCAATCTGATTGCCTGATGCATGAACTTGTTCCAGTTGAGGAA
>Ga0209429_10002411_pt1 | contig 11018 bp, 7 predicted proteins | sample BarGraNGADG00212_3_FD_184493 | JGI IMG/M metagenome (GOLD analysis project Ga0209429, IMG submission 184493) | Arctic peat soil microbial communities from Barrow, Alaska - Barrow Graham LP Ref core NGADG0004-212 (SPAdes) (version 2) | ecosystem: Environmental > Terrestrial > Soil > Wetlands >... | reverse complement strand
TTTGAAAGAAAAGTTTTTCCAGTCAGGCTGGGGAAAATGGAGTGAGTTTATTCATTTTGGTCTGACATCGCAGGACATTAATAATACTGCAATCCCGTTATCAATAAAAGATGCATTGATTAATGTTTATAACCCGGTTCTCTACGAATTGAGAGAGACCCTGGCTGCATTTGCTGATGCATGGAAAGATATTCCTATGCTTGCCAGAACTCACGGGCAACCTGCTTCTCCGACAAGACTGGGTAAAGAAATAGAAGTGTTTATTGCAAGAATAGATGGTCAGATGAAGTACTTCGGACAAATCCCGTTTTCGGCAAAGTTCGGTGGAGCAACAGGAAATTTTAATGCTCATAAAGTAGCCTATCCTGAAATTGACTGGATATCCTTCGCAAATAACTTTGTGAATGAGGAACTTGGTCTGCAGCGGTCACATCCAACTACCCAGATTGAGCATTATGATAATCTGGCGGCTCTTTTCGATAATATGAGGAGGATAAATGTTATTTTAATTGATATGGCCCGCGATTTATGGTCTTATATATCAATGGACTATTTCAGGCAAAAGATAAAAAAAGGAGAGATCGGATCATCGGCAATGCCTCATAAAGTGAATCCAATCGACTTTGAGAACGGGGAGGGAAACCTTGGGTATGCAAATGCAATTTTTGAACATCTTTCAATGAAATTGCCTGTATCCAGGTTGCAACGTGATCTGACCGATTCAACTGTTTTAAGAAATGTTGGTGTGCCAATAGGACACTCATTAATAGCGTTTAATTCATTGCTGAAAGGTCTAAATAAGCTGATTGTCAATACAGAAAAAATTAACAGCGATCTTGAAAATAACTGGGCAGTTGTTGCCGAAGCTATTCAGACCATTCTGCGCAGGGAGAGCTATCCAAATCCTTACGAAGCCCTTCTTGATCTTACACGTACCAATCAGAAGATAAGCAGAGAGTCGATAAGAAATTTCATAGAAAACCTTAATGTGACTGACGAACTTAAAGAAGAGTTAAGGGCAATCACACCTTTTAATTACACAGGATTCTAATATTATTCCGGAAAGATGAAGAACGCCAGGTTACTTCTTAAGTATTTTGCCCCGTATCGCTGGTCGGCAACAATGACCATTTTTTATAACATTCTTAGCTCTATTTTTGGACTTCTTACAATTGCCCTTATACAACCTTTCCTGGAAGTCCTTTTTGTGAAAGTTGAAACGATTTCAGACCCTGGTAGCTTTCATCTTACTTCCGTCTACATTGCAAATTTTACAAATTACTACCTCTCACTTTTTATTCAGAATCATGGAAAGTCAGGCGCACTGATGCTGGTAGTTCTGATAGTAATTGGATCAAGTTTCTTTAAAAATATTTTTGTCTTTCTCTCAAATAACAGGATAGCTTTTATCAGAGCAAGTACCGTCAGGGATATCAGGCGGAAAATTTATGATAAAATTCTGATTCTCCCTCTTTCTTTCTTTACCGATTCAAGAAAAGGTGATGTCATGACCAGGATTTCGAATGATGTACAGGAGATCGAAGTGTCAGTGATAAATTCACTTACAATGTTATTCCGGGACCCATTAACTGTCTTTATATTTGTTGGTTATCTCTTTATCCTAAGTTACAGATTAAGCCTGTTTGTTCTGGTACTGCTTCCACTTAGTGGTTGGCTGATCGGTATGGCAGGAAGGACATTAAGATCTGCTTCACTTCAGGGGCAGCAACATCTTGGTAGACTCTTATCAATTGTTGAGGAAACGTTAACAGGGTTGAGAATTATTAAGGGTTTCAATGCAGAAGAGAAAATGAAAGCCCAGTTTTCGGTTTCAAATGACCGGTATTCAAAAATGTTCAAAAGGGTAATCAGAAAAGCATTCCTGGCTTCACCATTGAGTGAATTTTTATCAACTATTGTTGTAACCATTTTGTTATTTGTGGGAGGATCAATGGCTCTTAACGGAACAGGAAACATGACACCTGCAACGCTGATCGTCTTTCTTGCTGTCTTTACACAGATAATTCAACCCGTTAAAAATATAACAACTTCGTGGTATTCAATTCAGAGAGGGATGGCATCGATCGACAGGATCGACCAGATCCTCGATGCAGATGAAAAAGTTTTAGAAAAAGATGACGCGAAGGCCATCTCGGGATTCAGTGACTCTATCGAATTTAAAGGCTCATGGTATGCCTATAATAATGAACCGGTTCTGAAGGATATAAACCTAAAGATTAAAAAGGGTCAGACAGTTGCAATAGTCGGAAAATCCGGAGCTGGTAAATCGACGCTGGTGGACTTATTACCGCGATTTATGGATGTTGATCAGGGTAGTATAATGATAGATGGTGTCGATGTGCGCGATCTTAAAACAACCGACCTGAGATATTTGATGGGAATTGTGAGCCAGAATCCGATATTGTTTAATACTTCATTCAAAGAAAATATAGCATTTGGTGTAAAAACATCAAGGCTGGATGACGTTGAAGTCGCTGCACGTATTGCAAATGCACACGATTTTATAATGGAAACGGAACAAGGCTATGAAAGTCTAGTCGGAGAATCCGGCAGCAAACTCAGCGGCGGACAAAGGCAACGAATTAGTATAGCCAGAGCTATTATGGCAAATCCTCCAATCTTAATTCTTGATGAAGCCACATCTTCTCTTGATACTGAATCGGAAAGACTTGTACAGGATGCCATAGAAAAACTAATGAAAAACAGAACTTCCATTGTTATAGCACATCGCTTGTCGACAATACAACATGCTGACATAATAGTCGTTCTTGATGAAGGAAGGATCGTTGAGACTGGCACCCATGCAGAACTTATTTTGAAAGAAGATGGATTCTACAGGAAACTGCATAGCTTTCAGGCAATATAGCATAGAGCGTAGAGCGTAAAGCATAGAGGTCAGAGAACATCAAATAGCAAGAAACTAAATTAAATTATGAGAATTATTGTAAAACTACTGATGGTGATAATGTTAATGTCATCACTATCTATTTATGCTCAGAAAGGCAAACATACCTTCAAACTTGGCACTTCAGAATTTTTGCTGGATAATCAGCCTTTTCAGATAATCAGCGGGGAGATGCATCCTGCAAGAATACCGGCCGAGTATTGGAGGCAACGTATTAGAATGGCGAAAGCTATGGGATGCAATACAATATCGGCTTATCTGTTCTGGAATTACCATGAATCTGAAGAAGGTGTTTACGATTTCACTACAGGTAACCATAATATTGCTGAATTCTTTAAAATTGTCCAGGAGGAGGAGATGTGGTTAATACTCAGGCCTGGTCCTTATGTTTGTGCAGAATGGGAACTTGGAGGGATACCTCCTTATCTTTTAAGGATTCCCGATATAAAATTGAGATGCATGGACCCCCGTTATATGGCTGCTGCTGAAAGATATATCGGGAAACTCGCTGCAGAGATCAAACCTTTTCTGATAACAAAGGGTGGCCCTCTCCTGATGCTTCAGATTGAAAACGAATACGGGAGTTTCGGAAATGACAGGAATTACCTGAACCGTTTAAAGGAAGTCTGGAAAGCTAATGGAATTGATGTTCCGACTTTTACGGGTGACGGACCAACAAAATATATGCTTGAAGCCGGATCGCTTCCGGGAAGTGCTGTCGGACTTGATTCCGGTAGTTCCTTAGCTGACTTCGAGCTTGCAAATAAAATAAATCCGGGTGTACCTGTATTCAGCAGTGAGACTTATCCCGGATGGTTGACTCATTGGGGTGAGAAATGGGCAAAACCAGACTCAGCAGGGTTATTGAATGAAGTAAAATTCCTTATGGACAATAAGAAATCCTTTAATTTTTATGTAATTCATGGGGGAACAAATTTTGGTTATACTGCCGGAGCAAATTCAGGTGGTAAAGGTTATGAGCCTGATGTTACAAGTTATGATTATGATGCACCGGTAAACGAACAGGGTCAGGCCACTCCTAAATATATGGCTCTCAGAAAGTTGTTAGGATCATATCTTCCAAAAGGGAAAAAGCTTATTCCTATTCCTGATCCTATTCCAACTATCGAGTTGACTTCTACGTATATGCAACCCTTTACTACAGTATGGGATAATCTACCGCAACCGGTTACCTCTGTCCAGCCTAAAACTTTTGAAGGATATGGTCAGGACTATGGTTTTATTTTATACAAAACTGAACTGGTTGGTCGTAAAAGCGGCAAACTGGTTGTGACCGATATTCACGATTATGCAACTGTCTTTCTGAATGGCGTCTACATTGGAAAACTGGACAGACGGGAAGGCTTAAATTCAATTGATTTACCGGCAACCGATGTGGAATCACCTGTTCTTGAGATTTTTGTTGAAGCAATGGGTCGTATTAATTTTGCACAGAATCTTATTGACAGAAAGGGCATTACCGACAGGGTTACTCTGAATGGTATGACATTAATGAACTGGCAGGTCTATAATCTTCCAATGGACAGGCAATTCATTTACGATTTAAGATCCTCAGGAAAAACTCTCAAAAAGCCCGGAGTATTTTTTAAGGGAAATTTTATGCTTTCCAGAGCAGGGGGTAATCTTGGTTCAGATACTTATATTGATGTTTCTTCCTACACCAAAGGTATAGTTTGGGTAAATGGTCATAATCTTGGACGATTCTGGAATATCGGACCACAGAAACGACTTTTCTGCCCTTCTCCATGGCTTAAGGAGGGGATAAATGAAATTATTGTTTTCGATCTTCATCAAACTGAGGCTAAACCTGTTTTTGGATTTAAAACTATGGAGTAGGAACAGGGCTCCATCCTACGCCAAGGCTTCGGATGACAAAGCAGGGCTCGGAGCACAGAGCTCAGAGCGTAGAGCACAGGGAAAAGCCGTATGCCGTACGCCTTACGCCGTACGCCTTTTATAATTTATGACGATTAAATAAATATTATAACATGAAAAGAGTTTTACTAATCCTTGTATTTTACTCCGTTGCAATTATGACACAATCACAAAATGTGTGGACAAACGTAAAAGACCGTGGTGCGGATGCCACCGGAAGTGTTAAATGCACAAAAATTATTAACGATATTATTACTGAGCTTTCAGCAAAAGGGGGAGGTACTGTCTTTTTCCCGTCCGGAACATTTTTTACAGGTCCGATTATAATGAAGAGCAACATAACTTTGTGGCTCGATGCAGGTGCAATAGTAAAATTTTCTGATGACTTTGATGATTATTTGCCAATGGTTCAGTCGAGGTGGGAAGATGTGAGGGTAAAAAACTTTGTTTCTCAGGTTTATGCATATAAGTGCGAAAATATTTCAATCCGCGGACGGGGCCATTTTGAAGGACAGGGGAAAAAGTGGTGGGATTTCATGAGAAGTGTGAACGCAAAAAAGATCATTGATAATAAATGGCAGGAAATATTTAAAAAAGAAAATGCTGAACTGCTGGCAAAAGACTCTTACATCAGTGCAAAAAACGGGTTTCTGCGTCCTCCGATGGTAACTACCTATGAGTGTAAAAATGTTTTGATAGAAGGGGTTAGCTTCTCTAATCCTCCGTTCTGGACTATTATGCCGGCTTTTACTGACAATCTTACTATTACAGGTATCACTATCGAAAATCCGGGAAACTCACCTAATACCGACGGCATTGATCCATCATCGTGTAAAAATGTTCATATCTCAAACTGTCACATATCAGTAGGTGATGATTGTATCGTAATTAAATCGGGTCGTGATGAAGATGGCAGGCAGGCTGCCAGCCCGACTGAAAATATTACAATAACAAACTGCACAATGCTTAAAGGTCACGGAGGTGTGGTGATCGGAAGCGAGATGAGCGGCAATGTAAAAAGGATTGCTATTTCAAATTGTATATTTGAAGGCACCGACAGGGGTATCAGGATAAAAACTATGCGTGGAAGGGGAGGCGTAATTGAAGATCTGCAGATATCAAATATCGTAATGAATAATATGGTCAATGAAGGGATTCTGATTACACTCCGTTATCAGACAACAAAACCGGAACCATTATCAGAAAGAACGCCCGCAGCAAATTCAATTCATCTCTCAAATATTATAATCAGAGGAGCTCAGAGACCTGTTGCAATTTACGGACTTGAAGAAAGGGATATCTCACAGGTATCAATGAGCGACATGCAGTTTTTCACAACAAAGGGGATCCTTATTGAAAATGGGTCTGATATAAACTTTCATGATATCAGGATGGAGATAAAAGAAGGAAGTGCCCTCGAAGCAAAAGATTCAAAAAGGATCAGTTATGATAAGATAACTGTTTCATCTCCGGTTTTAAACATTCCATATCTTAAACTAACTAACTGTCAGAATGTACAGGTTACAAATTGTTATCAGGCTGAATCAATTCCTTTGTTTATAAATGAAGATGAAAAAAGCAGCGATATCTATGTTATGAATAATATTTTGCCTGGCACAACTGCTCTTACTAATAAGAAAGGTAAGAATATTGTTGTGCAAAATAACGTGTTAAAATAAGACAAAAGTAAAAAGAACAGCATAACGACATAACGACATAACGACATAACAACATAACGCCATAACGACATAGCTAAATACAGATGAAAACTATTATTTCTTTATTACTACTAAGTATTTTTTCTTGTTGCAATGCACAGACCCCTGCAAAAAAAACACCTCTGGCAGTGGAGAAGTGGTCGGTAAAAATGGCAAATACAGTGCTCGCAAAATCTGATAGTTTGATCTATTATGTCGATCGCAATCCAAAATGGGCTTATGATGTGGCTTTTCTTGGAATGGCAATTGACCGTCTGGGAAAAGTAAATCCGAAATATTCAAAGTACATGGAGACCTGGGTAAATCATTTTGTGAAACCCGATGGTTCTGTGACCGATTACAAACCTGCAGAGTATAATCTCGACAGAATCTTCCCCGGAAGAAACGTTATCACATTATATAAAAGGCATCCTGATCAAAAGTATAAGATTGCGCTCGATAATTTTATCGGTCAGCTTAAAACTCAACCAAAGACCTTATCAGGAGGTTACTGGCATAAAAACATCTATCCTTCTCAAATGTGGCTCGATGGGATATTCATGGCATCAACATACATGGCTCAGTATGCAAAAGAATTCAATGCACCCCAATGGTTCAATGTAGCCTGCACTCAGACGAAAATGATATATGATAAAACTCTGGATCAGAATACTGGTTTACTGATGCATGCATGGGATGAGACCCGTAAACAGAAATGGTGCGATACTGCAACCGGAAAATCGCATTATCCGTGGAGCAGGGCAATGGGCTGGTACGTCCTTGCCATAGAAGATATTCTTGAGTATCTGCCTGAGAATCATCCCGACAGAGATGCTCTGATTAATATTCTTCAGAAAACATGCGATGCGTTACTGAGAGTGAGAGATCCGGCAACAGGTTTATGGTTCCAGGTACTGAATAAAGGAGGGCAGGAAGGTAATTATCTTGAAGGCTCCGGTTCTGCAATGTACATTTATGCTTTCGCCAGAGGAGCTCATAAAGACTACCTCGATAAAAAATATCTTTATATTGCAGGCAGTGCTTTTGATGCCTATATTAAGGAATTTATTTCTGTAGATGAAAAGGGATTTGTTACAATCCATAATATTTGTGGAGGCTGTGGTCTGGGAGGTAATCCCTACCGTGACGGGTCGTATGATTATTATGTTAACGAAAAGAGGATAAATAACGATACAAAAGGGGTGGCTCCTTTTATTATGGCAGCAATTGAGCTTGACAGATAGAATATTTTTCTAAACTTTAATTTAATAATGCAGTGTTTCTATTTTTAGGGACACTGTTTTTGTGTCTATTATGATGAATTCATTAAAAATAGTTACCTAAATTAATGATTGGATAAGTAATTCGCCGATTTATTGTAAATTAGTGCTGATAAAAGGATCGAATTAAAATTATCATTCATTAGAAAGGCAATTTGATGAAATGGTTTACAAGTTATATGAGTTAACTTATGAAGAAGCCAAAGTAATTGATCCGGACTTCTGGTTAAGTGAGAAAGAATATGAAGCTGTAAAAATGGTATAAAAAACGTGGAAATGAATAATATTAAATTATTTGAAGAGAAAAAAGTTCGTACTCATTGGGATAACGAAAAAGAACAATGGTATTTTTCGGTTATAGATGTAATTGAAATACTTACGGATAGTCCACGACCACGAAAATACTGGAGTGCATTGAAAACCAAGTTACAAGCTGAGGGAAGTGAACTGTCCCATAAACTGGGACAGTTGAAAATGGAAGCAGAAGATGGTAAAATGAGAGAAACTGATGTGGCAAACACAGAAACACTTCTTCGGCTTATCCAGTCTATACCTAGCCCTAAAGCAGAACCATTCAAACAGTGGTTAGCAAAAGTTGGCTATGAGCGTATGCAGGAAATAGCAAACCCTGAACAAAGCATTGACAGAGCACGAGAAAACTGGCAAAAGTTGGGACGCAGTAATAAATGGATACAACAGCGCATGACGGGACAGGAAACCCGAAATAAACTCACTGATTATTGGAAAGATGCAGGAATAAAAAAGAATGATGAATTCGCCTTACTCACAAACATAATCCATCAGGAATGGACTGGACTTACTGTAAAAAAACATAAAGATTTAAAAGGGTTAAAAACACAAAACCTTAGAGACCACATGACCGAAGCAGAATTAATATTTACTGCTTTGGCAGAACTTTCTACACGACAAATAGCTGAATCAGAAGAAGCAAAAGGTTTAATTCAAAATGCTCAGGCAGGTAAAAAAGGAGGTGCAGTAGCTAAGAATGCACGAAAAGAATTAGAAAGCAAAACCGGGAAAAGCGTAGTAACTGGGGAGAATTTTTTGCCTCCAAAAAGAGAATATAAAAAACTAAAATAGTATCCTTGATTATAAACCAAAATACAATAAATTCCATTCAAGAGAATAATTATTATGTTGTCTTATAGCTATCATCCTCAACCTTTACCTCATACTCAGCTTTTTCTATCCTATAATCATGTCGAAGGCGTTCTATAGAATCAATCTTTGATTCTGATATTTTTTAATACATTTATGCCACGTATAATAAAAAAGATAATACGAATTTTATCATTAGTAGCAAAGTATGCATATTCCTGATGGTTATCTCAGTCCACAGACATATATTCCCTTGTTCGGATTATTTGTAGCTGCAACTGCGATTGGAGTAAAAAAAGTTAAAACGGATATCTCTGCCCGTAACATTCCATATCTCGGAATGGCGGCTGCCTTTTCATTCATTATAATGATGTTTAATCTGCCGATACCCGGAGGGACAACAGGTCATGCTGTCGGTTCGGCAGTTATTGCTATACTATTTGGTCCGTGGGCCGCAATGATTGCGGTGTCGGTGGCATTGATAATTCAGGCACTTATTTTTGGCGATGGAGGAATTACAGCAATTGGAGCCAATTGCTTCAATATGGCCGTATTTATGCCATTTGTTGCCTATTATACTTTTAAACTTTTCAATAATAACTCTTCAAAAAAAGGGAGAGTGACTTTCGCCGCTTTTATCTCAGGTTATCTTAGTCTGGTATTGGCGTCAGTACTTACAGCTGTTGAATTCGGAATTCAACCTCTTATTGCTTCTACTGCAGATGGAAAAGCATTATATTGCCCTTATGATCTTAGTATTGCAATTCCTGTTATGGCAATTGAACATCTCCTTTTTTTCGGAATTATTGAGGGAATCATTACTGCCTTTATCGTTGCTTATTTTTTAAGAAATGACCCCGGAATGATTTATGCTTTCAGAAAAGGAGGTAAAGATGAGAATTGATAAACAACAGAAGAAAATTCTTGTCATGCTTCTCTTATTATGTCTTATTACCCCTGTAGGAATTCTTCTCCCAATGTTCTTTAATGCAGGTAATGCCTGGGGAGAATGGTCAGCTCAGACATTAAAGGATCTGATAGGTTATGTTCCTCAGGGACTGGCAAAGTATTCTGATGTTTGGAAAGCACCAATAGCTGATTATACTATCAATAGCGGAGATAGGTCGGTCGTTCATCAATCGGGGTTCTATATTGTATCTGGAATTCTTGGAGCGACTGTAACATATGTTGTCATGCTATTGGTTTCCAGATTAATAATAAAAAATGAAGAATAGCATCCCCTCATATCTGCTTCAATCCGGAGCTGTTCAGGACGCTCCATTAAGCATAAAAAGGGCAAAACTTTCGTTTATTGACAAGACGATTCTTAATTCAGCTAAAACTGTAAAATCTATTTATCAGCAGGCTGATTGTGCTGAGAATGATAACCTGATCAATAATATCAATCCGCATGTCAAGTTAATTTCACTGATATATCTGGCGCTTGTGATCAGCGTTGTCAGCAAAACTTCTGCACAACTTCTTATTTCGGCTTTTATTTTTACACTTTATATCATGGCCAGACTAAAAGTTTTTGAAGTTTACAGGAAGATATTTTTTCTGGCGTTTTTTTTTGGTTTTCTGGTTGTATTTCCGGCTTCACTGAATGTAATAACACCAGGTAAAATAATATTAAATCTTTTTACTTTTAATAAGCCTTCGCAGTTCTGGATTTATAAAATTCCTGAAAATATTGGTTTTACTGAAAATGGAATTCAGGTTGTGCTCTTGGTTTTTTTAAGAGTACTTAACTCAGTTTCTCTTGCTCTGCTGATTGTTTTTACAACTCCTTTTCCTTCTTTTATCAAGTCTTTCAAAATAATCGGAGTGCCTGATACGTTCCTCATGATCATATCACTGGCTTATAAATATATTTTCATTCTTTCACGCACAATAGAAGATACTTATTTTGCATTAAAATCAAGACTGTCAGGAAATATGAAAAACAGCAGTCTGAGGAAACTTATCAGCGGACGGATATTTTTTATTTTCAAAAGGTCAGTAATAATTTATGAGAATACCTATTTTGCAATGGTTTCAAGGGGTTACGACGGAAAAGTGAAACTTCATTCCCAACATCATTTTAATTTAATGGATTTC
>Ga0209429_10002408_pt1 | contig 11030 bp, 9 predicted proteins | sample BarGraNGADG00212_3_FD_184493 | JGI IMG/M metagenome (GOLD analysis project Ga0209429, IMG submission 184493) | Arctic peat soil microbial communities from Barrow, Alaska - Barrow Graham LP Ref core NGADG0004-212 (SPAdes) (version 2) | ecosystem: Environmental > Terrestrial > Soil > Wetlands >... | reverse complement strand
ATCAAGTCTGATTGTATCCTTTATATACTGCTTATCACCAAGATGATAAGCCAGATAAACGGTAGAGTCCTGAAGACCTCTGATTGTGACATCGATATCATATCCGGTTTTTAACTGGCTGAACAAGGTTGCTGAAGTCAGAGAAAGTAAAATTGTATAAAATATTTTTCTCATTTATAAGTCAGATTATTAAAGACATCTGCAAAATTAGTTAATGCAATTTCTTTGCCAAAGTTTGTGAAGCAAATATTAAGGAAAAAAATGTACTTTTGAATAAATAACCATTTTTCAGAAAAATGAAAATTTCCCTGCTTATTCCTGTTTATAATTACGATATAGTAGCACTGGTTTACAGTATGAAAAGTGCTATAGGAAAGGTACCTGAGTTTTGTGAAATTCTTATCGGGGATGATGGCTCATCACCTGAATACAGGGAGAAATATCGTTCTCTTGAAGATGATTCTGTTAAGGTAATCTTTTCTGAAAAAAATATTGGCCGGGCAGCGATAAGAAATAAGCTGGCGCTTGAGGCTAAAGGCGATTTCCTGCTGTTTATCGATGCTGACGCAATGTTAACAGCTACTGCTGAAGTGTTTATGTTAAACTGGCTTCCATTGATGCCAACCTATAAAGTAATATGCGGGGGAACATTGTACCACGAAAGTCCTCCAGGGGACCCAGATAAACTTCTCAGATGGAAATATGGAAAGGCAAAAGAACAAATAAAAGCTTCAGAGAGGAACAAACATCCGCATAACAGCTTTTCAACATTTAATGTTCTTATTGATAAATCGATCTTTTTTAAAATCCGCTTCAATGAAGAGTTGAAGCAATATGGGTACGAAGATAGGTTGATGGGGTATCAATTAAAGAAAGCCGGAATAAATGTCCTTCATATTAATAATGGCCTGATGCATGATGGCCTCGAATCTAACAAGGAGTTTCTGAATAAAACCAAACTGGGTATAGAAAACCTCAGTAAACTTTATGATGACGTAACTGACAAAAAAGCATTCTCAAAAACAGTCAGAACACTTGTGCTTTATAACAGACTCAGATTTTTCAGGTTAACCCGCATCTTAGTGGGCATCTATATTAGGTATCGGGACAGGATGGAGATCAGACTCGATTCAAGTGACATTTCCCTAAGATTATTTGGCTTTTATAAAATTTGTTTGTTTTGCACTTATCGCGAGATACACAGAAGAAAAAATATCCTCCCAATTTTTTAATCAATATAACACACGTATCAACACAATAAGTTGCGAAGGCTGTTCAGATATTTCTATATGATACTTATTCGTGATTTAAGAAAAAGCAATATTTATTACAGACTATCAATTGATTACACATCAATTTTCATAAGATCAACATTACCATCTGGTCTGGGGATAGCTTTCAGAACAAAATTGAATTTATCAATCATTGTACACAGGAAAAAATCGGTCGGGGGTGAAAAATCAATATTCTCAGGATTAAAGAATCGTTTGCCTGAAGTATTCTGAAGAGCAGAAATCCTTTTTTCAGGATTATCCCATTGACCAGTTAATCTTTCGGAGATTATCTCAGCACAAAGAAGATCTTCTTCAGCCGACTGAGTTCCCCTATATCCCATAGCTACCAATGAAACATGTTCCGGATTCAGAGTTTTTATGTAGTTCACTAAAGCACCTGCGTTTACTAAACTGCCTGTTAAAACAACATCAGCAGATAAAGCATTGATCAGCCCCTGTGTTCCTGATGTAGTTGTATGGATAACTGTTTTGCCATGAAGATCAGTTTTAATTATTTCAGTGGGGCTGTTTCCAAAATCAAATCCATCAATTTTTTTTTCATCTCTTTCTCCAACAAGAACCGGATTATTATAAGTATTTTTTAAACAGAATGCGTCTTCAACCCCCGCAGTTGCAATTATACGGGCAGCCCCTGCATCAAATGCAAAACATTCAACAGAGAATGCCCTGAAAACATCGATAATAACTGCAACTCCTTTAGCTTTTTTAGCTCCTTCGATAAATTCAAGAATTTCAATCTTCATTTGGTACTATTTTACAAGTGAAATTAGCAATAATATTCCTACAAACCGTTTATTCACCTTCATGTATTTCGTATATTTGATCTTTAGAGATTAATCGACTTACCTATTTTAAATATTATGAAAAATCCTGTTGTTTGGACTATGGACCGAATTAAGCGTATAAATGAAACTATCTGGTATGCTCCGCTTTCGGAAATATCCAAAGGGAAAAGTTTTATATTTAAACAGATTAGGATAATGGTCCTGACCACAAGAGGCTTCTCAACCAACCAGGTTCAGTTAAGGGCATCAGCTCTGACCTTTTATTCTCTTCTTACTATTATTCCATTTGCAGCTATTGCCTTTGCCATTGCAAAAGGATTTAGCCTTGATCAGAACCTTACACAATTAATTACTGATAAATTTCAAGCGCATCAGGAAGTTCTTAACTGGCTGCTACAGAATGCAACTAATGCTATTCAGGCGACAAAGGGAGGCTATATAGCGGGGGTAGGAATAATTGTTCTTGTCTGGTCGGTTATGTCTCTGTTAAACCACATTGAAAGCTCCTTTAATTCTATCTGGCAGATCAGAACTGCCAGACCATGGTACCGGAAATTCACAGATTACATTACAATAATGCTGATTGCACCGGTATTTATAATTCTTTCAAGCAGTATTACTATTTTTATAGGTACGGAACTTGACATTTATATGTCCAATGCCCCCATTCTTGAATTCTTTAAGCCAGTGATCAGTAATCTGGTAAAATTTGCCCCATATTTTCTAAGCTGGATAACCTTAACAATATTGTTTATAATAATGCCTAATGCCAAGGTTAAATTTGGTCCGGCAGTGATTGCAGGAATTATTGCAGGTACAATTCTTCAGGTTTTACAATGGGTATATATTGATCTTCAGTTTGGAATTACCAAGCTTAGCGCCATTTATGGAAGTTTTGCAGCTATTCCTTTGTTTATAGTCTGGCTACAAAGCAGCTGGACCGTTGTCCTCCTTGGAGCTGAATTATCTTTTGCAAATCAGAATGTTTCGCGATATGAATTTGAATCTGAAGCTTTAAATGTAAGCCACTACCAGAAACGGGCTCTTGTGCTAATGATAATGCACATGATAATCCGTAATTTTTCACTCGGAGAAAAGCCGATCAGTGCCGAGCATATAGCAATAACACTAAAAATCCCTGTTCGTCTGGCACGTGATATACTTCAGGATTTAAGCAGTGTGAATCTTGTTTCAATAATTCATGAAAATGAAAATAAAGAACGGCTTTATCAACCAGCTCTGGATATAAACAGATTAAGTGTAAGTTTTGTGTTTAACTGTCTTGACAAAAAAGGTGTTGACCAGACTATGGTAATAAAAAATAAGGACTATGATAAAGTTATTTCGATGATGGAAAAATTTGACAAACTTATTGCTAAATCTGATTCAAATATTTTAATAAAAGATCTTTAATTTTATAAGCTTACTTTTTTTTCTTTCTTGTTTTCTTTTTATCGTAGTTCTCAACAAAACTTATAAAATCTGTGTACGATTCCCACTCATGAAAAAAGTAGTGGGGTAGAGGCAGGATTATTAGTTTTGTGTCTTTTTCTTTTTCCCAGTAACCTTCAAGATTTTTTGATGGAAAAACCCGGTCAATCTCACTTGTAACTGCATAATCCCATTTGAAACCAGGCTCTTTCTGCTCCATTATCCTGTTATATAGCCAACGTAATTCATCGTGCAATGATTTGAGAGTCCGGTGAGGAACTCTGTCAATATTTGTTGTGAATGTTTTTTTATCACCAAACATTCTGAAATAAAATTTCTCAATATTTTCTTCAGTAATATTGTTGAGTGTCCCTTCAAAAACATTAAGTGGAATGCCATATTGATTATCGGCAGGTATAGGAGTTCCATTAACAGCTATGGTAACATCAGGTTTAATGCCTGTCTTTGGTGACAGATATTCCGCAGCCCATACGCCCAGGGACCAACCTATCAGCGTTATTTTTTCATAAGTCTTCATTTCAGGAAGCACCAAAGCTTCATCAGCTGAATAATTATAGAAAAGAATAAAATCGAAATCATCATTACACAGAGGAGTGAAAACATTTTCATCTGTTCCCCATCCTCCATATAGAACTACAAGATGAGTATTCTTCTCTCTTCTTCTAATATAGGTCTTCATTATACTCTATACAGATATTGATTAAAAGTTTCAGTAATCCCCTGGTCTGAAAGGACTCAAAGATAATTTATTTTTTTGAGGATCAGGAATCTTGCATACAGACTTATTATTATTGGATATGTCAGGAGCTAATGGAACAAAGGGAAAAAAGAGGAGAAAGGGTAGTTGTGAAAATCGTGGAACGAGTTTTATTTATTAGATAATTCTCGTGTCTACTGTCTGATAAAAGGATGGAACCATGGTAAGCTGGCGCTATTCCTAAGGTCCCTGATGTGAAAGTCAATGTCTGCAATACAATCCTGTTGATTCTCACTCCTTACCCTTGCTCATCTCCTCTTAATACTTATTCTATGAGCATGGAACAAATGTACAAAATATTATCATATAATCAAATCTTTCTTTAAAAATTTATGATCGATGATTGTTAATATTATATAAAATATTGTTTATTTTTGATTGTGTATGTTTCGGAATACCAATATGTAAACAATGATTGCCGAACTTGAAAAAATATTATATGATGATGGAGGAGGATTCAGAGCTGAATATATCAACGATATAACTGGTTTATGGCATTTTCATCCTGAATATGAACTTGTTCTTACAATAAAAAGTAATGGTACCCGTATAATTGGTGACAGTGTTGAATTATTTGATCAGTACGATATGGTTATGGTCGCTGGTAATATTCCTCATTGCTGGAACTATTACAGACCCGAAAACAGCCTTCCGGAAAAACATGGAATAATCCTTCATTTTAAACTTTCATCCATTGGTGAAGCTTTGTTATCACAGCATGAATTACATTGCTTCAAAGAGCTATTAAATGATGCTGAACGAGGTCTTGTTTTTTCGGTTGATGATGCAAAATACGCTGAAAAATATTTTATACAAATGATTGATAGTAAGGGTATTGAAAAGATGATTGGTTTTTTCAATATTATTAATATCATGTGTCAGTCTCATAAGAGGACTTGCTTATGCTCCGATAATTACAAACTTGCTTATGACGAACGGGGAAATAAAAGGATGTCAAATGTTTATACTTACATCAGGGAAAATTATTTTAAACCAATTTCGCTTGAAAAGATAGCCAAGGTTGCCCGAATGAGTCCTGTTTCTTTTAGCAGATATTTCAAAAAAAGCTGTGGAGCAGGGTTTGTTGAATATCTTAACCGTGTAAGAACTAATAAAGCCGGGTATCTTTTACGCGAGACGGAATACCAGGTGAATAATATTGCAAATGAATGTGGCTTTGCTAGTATTTCAAACTTCAACAAGCAATTCCGGAAAAACGAAGGTATCTCTCCGCGGGATTACAGAGCGCAGTTCAAATAATAATCCGTAATATTTGTAATATTGATTTCTGGTAAACTTAAAATACTATTAATATGGCTATGACCCTACTTGAGAAGATACTTGCCACTCATTCTAAATTTGAAGTTGTACACCCGGGTGAAATTATCGATATAGAAATCGATTCCCGGGTCGCCAGGGATTTTGGAGGTGCAAATGTTGTTAAGAATCTGAAAGACTTCGGTTTGACAATAGCTGATCCTGAAAAAACTATGTTCACTTTCGACTGTAATCCTACAGGCTCAGATCAGAAATATGCTGTTAATCAACATATTTGCAGACTTTTTGCCCGGGAACAAGGAATAAAAGTCTTCGATATTGATGCAGGAATCGGAACACATATCCTTATTGAAAAAGGTTTTGTCTATCCGGGTGCCACAGCAGTATCAACTGATTCGCATGCCAATATTCTGGGAGCTGTTGGTGCTTTTGGACAGGGAATGGGCGATATGGATATTGCTGCAGCCTGGAACAAAGGAAAGGTATGGTTTAAAATACCACAGTCAGTCAAGCTTATTTTTGATGGGGAGATTCCATCTGATGTTAGTTCCAAAGATATCGTTCTTAATCTTCTTAAAATTTTCGGAGCGAACTCACTGCTGGGTTATTCAATTGAAATATACGGTGCCTCCGTGGAGAATCTAAGTCTTGATGACAGGATAACCATATCATCTATGGCAACTGAAATGGGTGCTATCATAATTCTTTTTCCTCCATCAAAATCTATAATTGATTACTGCTCGAAGCACTCAAAAAATGATTTTACACCCTTATATGCTGATGAGAATGCTCATTACGAAAAGATATTTAATATTGATGTCACAGTATTCAGACCTATGGTTTCCCGACCCGGAGAACCACACGATACAGTTAATGTTTCAGATGTATTAGGCAGAAAAATAGATTCGGCATTCATAGGAAGTTGCACTAATGGCAGGATGAATGATATGCGTAAAGTTGCTTCAATCCTTAAAAACAGAATAGTTGCCCCGGGTATCGTACTTAAAATTGTTCCTGCAACAGATATTATCTGGAAACAATGTCTCAAAGAAGGTCTGATTGAGATCTTTAAAAATGCAGGAGCGCTTGTTTCAAATGCCGGCTGTGCAGGTTGCGCTGCCGGACAGGTTGGACAAAATGGACAAGGTGAAGTTACCCTGAGTTCAGGCAATAGAAATTTTGCAGGAAAACAGGGAAAAGGAAGTGTATATCTTGCTTCACCTGAAATAGTTGCAGCTTCAGCCATAGCAGGGTATATAACCACTCCTGATAACATACCCGAAGAACCTTCGGTATTCACAAAACCTGTTTCAACTGTGAAAGTTGAGAAAGTTATCCATAATCATGAAATTTCAGCTAAAAAAGAGTCGGTTATTGAAGGAAGAATCCGGTTCATAAAAAAAGATAATATAGATTCTGATTTGATATTTCATAACAGGTACCTGGCAATAACTGACATAAAAGAAATGGGGCAGTATACCTTCGACAACCTGAAAGGATTTGAAGACTTTGCAAAGAAAGCAAAGCCTGGCGATATTATAATTACCGGAAAAAACTTTGGATGCGGAAGTTCCAGACAACAGGCTGTTGATTGCTTCGCTTCTCTCAGTATAAAAGCAATTGTAGCAGAATCCTTTGGTGCTATTTACGAAAGAAATGCCATTAACGCAGCATTTCCAATAATCACATGCAAATCGTTTACTGAGAATGATATGAAAGACTGCGATATTGTAAAAATAAATCTCAAAACAGGAGTAATAGAGAATCTTCATACTGGTAAAATATTCATGGCAGAACCATTTTCTGATGTGCAGTTTGAAGTCTGGCAGAACGGAGGGTTATTGGGTTAGAATTTATTACAGTAATCGTTATGTTGTTATGTCGTTATGTCGTTATGTTGTTAAATATCAATTAGTATAATTCATATGACCCCACAAACATTTGCCGAAAAGATTTTTAATGCACACACAGGTGCAATAGTTTTTGCCAGACCTGATATTATACTCACTCACGATAATACTTCAAGTATTTATAAAACTTTTCAGAAAATGGGGGGGAAGAGTGTTGCAGATCCTGGCCAAATGTTGATAGTTCTCGACCATAATGCCCCACCAGCAGATGCAAAACTGGCTACACAATATCAGGAAATCAGAAATATTGCTGATAGTCAGGGCATTAAAAAATTCTATGATTCAGGAAAAGGAATCTGTCATCAGATCATGTCGTATCATGCAAGGCCGGGAATGCTGATAGTAGGAAGCGATAGTCATACATCAACGGCCGGAGCTTTCAACTCATTTGCTGCAGGAATCGACCGCACTGAATCTGCGGGAATCTGGAAACGTGGAGAGACATGGTTCAGAGTTCCTGAATCAATAAAAATATCCCTTACCGGGAAGCTAAATGAGAATGTATCTGCCAAAGATCTTGCACTCTGGATTATTGGAATGATAGGTTCTGACGGGGCAAATTACATGTCAATTGAATACCATGGTGAAGGAGTTAAATCTCTTAATATTTCAGACCGGATGACAATTGCAAACCTTGCGTCAGAAATGGGTGCTAAAAATGCTGTTTTTCCTGCTGATAATATTCTTGAAAATTTTTATAATGAAAAGATTACCGGTGTCTGGGCAGATGCCGGAGCGAAATATTTCAGTGAAATCTCAATAAATCTAACCGATGTATTCCCGGTTGTAGCTGCACCTCATAATGTTGATAATGTCAAATCTGTGGCAGAAGTTGCAGGCACCATTGTCAACGAAGGACTAATAGGCACCTGCACTAACGGAAGAATAGAAGATATGAGAATAGCTGCCGGAATACTTAAAGACAAGACAATAAAGAGAGGTTTTCAGCTTCATATCATTCCTGCGTCAAATAAAATAATGCTTCAGGCGATTGAGGAGGGGATTATTTCAATATTCATAAAGTCGGGGGCAAATGTATTGACTCCATCGTGTGGTCCATGTCTTGGAACAGGGCAGGGGATACCCGCAAACGGACACACCGTTATTTCTACAGCAAACCGTAATTTTCCGGGGAGAATGGGGAACAAGGAAGCAAAAATATATCTTGCTTCTCCTGCAACTGTTGCTCATTCAGCTTTAACCGGTTTTATTACTGATCCACGAAAGATTCAGGGAAATGAAAAATTCCCGTACAAAGTAGCACAGAGCAAAACTTCTGAGATAAAATCCGGAGAAAACAGAAGAATCGAAGGTGTATGGAATTATGCAGATGTTGATAACCTTAATACTGATCAGATGTTCGCTGGCAAGCATACCTATAATGTACTTAGTTCAGATCCGGCAGCAATAATGCCGCTCCTCTTCGAGGATTTTGATCCTTCATTCAGCAAAAATGTCAGAAAGGACGATATTATTATTGCTGGAGATAATTTTGGCTGCGGAAGTTCAAGAGAACATCCATCAGTTGGCCTTTCATATGCAGGAATAAAAGTAATTATTGTTAAATCGGTGAACAGGATATTTTATCGCTCCTCAATAAACCAGGGCTTGTTGCTCATTGTACACAAGGAAGCTGTTGAAGCTTATAAATCAGGTGATGTGGTTGTGTGCAATTTCGAAAAAGGTGAGCTGGTAGTAGGATCTGAGAAATTCTTTTTTGAACTTCTTCCCGAAAAGCTGAAACAGATTATTGATCAAAAAGGGTTGGTTAACTACATGAAAAACATGTAAATACACTATTGAGTTCCACAATGATCAATGACAATTTAAAAATAGGGTTGGAAAAATTGAAAAAAAATGTATTTTTGCAGCCGGTTAATGGTTCCGTAGCTCAGTTGGATAGAGCAACAGCCTTCTAAGCTGTGGGTCGCGCGTTCGAGCCGCGCCGGAATCACAAAAGACATTGAGATCAGCAAAAATAGCAGGTCTCTTTTTTTATTCCCGGTTAAAGTTTGATTTGAACTATTTTACGATATATCTTCTTCAAATTCTTCGGGCAACATACCGGCTTAAGTGTTCTTGAATCATTCACAGAGACCTGATGTTTCCTTAAAATGTCTCTTTCTTTGGCAGGCAACAGTGTCTTTGATAAAATTCCGTGAGTTTCAAGAAACGCTGTTTTACTTAATGTGTTTTCAGAAGCAAACCTGTATGCTTTTACTAAATCTTCAATCTCCTGAACTTCTTTTTTCTTTGGGAAACTTTTATTCCCCCTATTTCTGGAAAAACTATTTGCATCGAGTGTATTACCCTCAATTTTTGACGAGTAAAGCGACGAAGCAATCAGATAATATTCAAAATATTCAGCTGTAAACCCCGACTTTGACTTTAGTCTATGAGATACCTCAGACCAATCCAATTCGCACCCTAATGAGTACCCCTTCCCGAACTTCACCGGCGTTACTTATAAAGATGTGAATTATATAATGTTTTTCAAAAATTATATAACACTTATCGGGAAGGATGACCATAAATTTGTACATAACTAAGAAAATTATCATGGAAGTAAGACCCTTTTAAAATCGTCAACTTATTATTAATTAATCTTTTAAAATAATAAATGAAAAAATGAAAGCAGCATTTATTTTTGCCTTCTTATTTTTATTTTCTCCTTTTCTGAATGCGCAACAGTCTGCTCAGTCCAATACGACCAAACAGGACAAAAGCAACGCGAATAAGCAAGTGAAGCAGATCAAAGAAGAGAAAACAAAACTGCACTCTGATGCAACAGGAACAGGACAAGAACCTAAGAAAAGTGCACTCATTGACTCCACATTTCAGAATAAATACGGGGATTTGCTCTATGACGATCCAGAATATAACAAGAAATATCCCCTCTGGAAACCTGCTGCTGAAGTTTTGGGCGCTATTGCTTTTACGTGGTCAGTAGACAGGTTTATTTTAAATGCTGATTATGCCCGTATAGGAATCAAAACATGGAAATATAATTTAAAAGAAGGTTGGGAATGGGATAAAGACCGGTTCGGCGTTAATTTTATCGTTCATCCATATTCAGGAACGCTTTCTTTTAATGCCGCGCGTTCGAACGGCTATAATTATATTCAATCATCTTCTTTTGCAATTGCAGGCAGTTTGATGTGGGAATATTTCGGAGAAAATACACGTCCATCCTATAATGATATTATCAATACACCAGTTAACGGAGCATTTCTCGGAGAAATACTTTACCGCTTAAGCTCAAATATTCTCGATGACCGCACAAGAGGATCAAAAAGGGTTTTCCGTGAATTGGCAGCCGGATTAATTGATCCTATGAGAGGTATTAACAGGCTATTGGATGGAAAATCTTTCAGGGTAACCGACAAAGAAGTTTATGAGAAAGAACCACTTAATATTTCTTTATACGCAGGAATGCACAGGATATATTATAAATTACTAGACATAGGAAAAATAATTAACCCTGTAATGTTTAACGCTCAGTTTGATTACGGAAATCCGTTTGAAATCCGATTCCGAAAACCTTATGATTTTT
>Ga0209429_10002407_pt1 | contig 11033 bp, 10 predicted proteins | sample BarGraNGADG00212_3_FD_184493 | JGI IMG/M metagenome (GOLD analysis project Ga0209429, IMG submission 184493) | Arctic peat soil microbial communities from Barrow, Alaska - Barrow Graham LP Ref core NGADG0004-212 (SPAdes) (version 2) | ecosystem: Environmental > Terrestrial > Soil > Wetlands >... | reverse complement strand
TCTCGGTACCACGAGGTATTGCTCCGTGAATGAGGCCATGCTCGTCACCGGCGGCTGTGGCTTCATCGGTTCCTGTTTCGTCCTCCAGCAGATGAAGCAGGAGCCCGATATCCATCTCATCAACCTCGACGCGCTGACGTATGCCGGCAACCCCGACAATGTCAAAGAAGTCGCAAGCGACCCCCGCTACACCTTCGTGCAGGCCGACGTCGCCGACCGTCCCGCCGTGGAGGCCGTCTTCGCGCAGTATCATCCCACGAAGGTCGTCCACTTCGCCGCCGAGTCCCACGTGGACCGCAGCATTGACGGTCCCGATCTCTTCGTGCACACCAACGTCCTGGGCACCCAGGTCATGCTGGACGTGGCCCGTAAGCAGTGGCAGCAGGACGCCTGCATGGACACTGCCCGTTTCCTCTACATCAGCACCGATGAGGTGTATGGGGACCTCCCCATCGAGAGCACCGAGAAGTTCACCGAACACTCTCCCATTAAGCCCAGCAGTCCCTACAGCGTTGCCAAGGCAGCAGGCGACCTGATGGCCCAGGCCTATCACCGGACGTACGGCATGCCCACCCTGATCACCCGCAGTTCCAACAATTATGGTCCCCGCCAGTACCCCGAGAAGCTCATTCCTCTCGCCATCAAAAAGGCCCTGGCCGGTGAACCCATCCCCGTCTACGGCGACGGCCTCAACGTCCGCGACTGGCTGTACGTCGAAGACAACTGCCGCGCCATCGACGCTGTTCTGCGCAAAGGCACCCCCGGTACCATCTACAACGTCGGTGGGGGTAACGAGCTGAGCAACATCGACCTCATCCATCTGCTCCTGCATGCGCTCGCCGCACAGACCGGCGTACCCGAAGAAGACTACACCCGCCTCATTACCTTCGTCCCTGACCGTCCCGGACACGACCGGAGATATGCACTGGACAGCACTGCTCTGTCTCGTGCAACCGGCTGGAGTGCACGTAGTGTGGCGTTACAGACCCTTCGGGCAACTGTTGCAGGTTTTCTGGAGTTACCGCAGTACGGCGCAGTCTCGGTGACCAAAGAGGGGAGTGTTCAATGATGTCGACTCAGTCTAACACTATCGGAGATAGTGCGCCCAGGAACGCTGTGAAAGTGAGCGTCATTACCGCTACCTACAATAGAGCGCATACGTTGCCGAGAGCATATGAGGCACTGAAGAAGCAAACGTTCCACGACTTCGAGTGGGTGATTGTGGATGACGGTTCGTCAGATGGAACGGAGCGACTTGTTCGTGGATGGCAAGCTGAGGACAAGATGAGGATATTGTACGTGTGGCAGCCGAATGGTGGCCGACATACCGCATGGAACAGGGCAGTGGTGGTGGCGCGTGGCGAGATGATTCTGAAACTCGACTCAGATGACTGGTGTGAGCCGGACGCTCTGAAGGAACTGGTGGAAGCCTGGGAGAGCATTCCCAGCGCTGAACGGGAATCATTCTCAGGAGTGACCTGTCTGTGCCGGACGTCAGATGGCCAGCTGATCGGGGACAGATTTCCACGTGACATCATGGATGTCTTCCCTTACAAGATGGACTGGCATTATCGCATCAGGGGGGACAAGTGGGGAACACAGCGAAGAGACCTGATGCTACAATACCCCTTCCCCGTGTTCGAGGGGGAGAAGTCCTGCCCTGACGGTGTTATATGGAATCGTATTGGAAGGCGTTACAAGAAGCGTTTCATCAACAAACCGCTACAAATCGTCGATACGAGTGGAGTTGATCGGTTGACTCGTTCTGTTGTTTTGCAGCGAGTCTCTAACCCTCGTGGATTTGTGATCTACTATGGCGAACTCGCCCAATTGCCGATCGGGCTCAAGTGGCGACTAGGCGCCGCGTCATACTATTGGTGCACAGCGATGCATGCACATGGAAGAAGGCTGGAGTATCTGCACCAACTCCCGATGCCGTTGTTTGCGCCGGTTACGCTTGTTGTTGGTACTATGTTGTACCTGCGGGATGTCGTGCGCCTAAGAGGAAGTTCTAGTGGGTGATCTCAGCCTGTCGACAATGAGTTGGCCAGGCTTGCGCGTCTTCATGACCACGTTGGGAGTCAATCCGTGGGAACGGTGGCGACGGTCATGCTGACTGCTGGTGCACTGACATTGTTCGGTCTGGCTGCGTTGGATTGGCTCATGAAGAAGGACATCCTCGCCCCGAGTGTGCTCTTCTGCGGCATGTGGGCTCTGACATTGTTTGCACTTGCTTTGTCAGGTTCCTGGTACTACCCCGTGAATCCAGTCGCGGTGGCTATCTATGTGTATGGTGGTCTTGCCTTCTGTATCGGTAGTTGGGCTACTTCGGCTCTTGTTCAGCTGTTGACCCGTTACCATGTGACAAGTGTCGAAGAGACTGCCTCGGGCCGATCTCAACTCATGCGAGTCGGTCTCCTGGTAGCGTTGGAGTTGGTACTCCTCGTGCCATACGTCAGAGGCCAGCTGTTGATTGTGAGTGGCGCTTCGTGGAGGGTGGCGCTGCAAGTCATCAGGATACACAGCTTGATGATGCAGGTCGAGGGACCGGCTTCGACTATGAGCCCTGTTGCCAATGCCCCAGTTGTGGCCTTGGCCGCCGCGGTCGCAGCATGGTACATACGTGGGACAAAACCCCTGGGCCGCATACTTGCAGGGGTGGCGGTTGGAGGCGCTGTGGTAGTCAACGTGCTGACCGGCGCCAAGATAGGAGTAGTAACCCTCATCGTAGTGCTGGCAGCTATGTCGGGATTGCAATCGAGGGGGCAGTCTCTGCGAAAGCTGGCAGTCGGTGTCGTGGTGGGGTTGACAGTGTTCGCCATGGGGACTCTCTTGATCAACTACGCGTTTGTCCCTGTCACTGGAGTTGGCGGTACGGTGCGGCTGGCTGGGTTGACGACGTTGGACTACTGGCTAGGTGGACCAGTGGCGTTCAGTAACGTCGTTGCGAAGCCACAGTTCAGTAACGTCGTCGTGCAGCCGCAGGCATTTGAGTCGACACAACCCTTAATGACCTTCTTCCTGAATACAGCACGTAGTCTCGGCTTTCGCAGCACATCACCGGCACAGCATGCCTCCTACAGCGCAATCGGTCCGGGTCGCGATACTAATGTCTATACGATTTACTTCACGTATTTCAAGGATCATGGCTGGTTGGGGATGATCGGTCTTTGTGCGTTGCTGGCTGCAGTGTTGACACTGCTATGGCGATCATCGAGACGAGGAGCGACACTGCCAGTGCTGTTCTACGCACTGTGCGTTCCGTCGCTACTCCTGTCTGTTTTCGCGGAGAGTTTCTGGACCGGTCTCAACCAGTGGATTAAGCTCTTGATTTTGCTGAGCTTAGTGTTCATCCCATGGAAGTTGAAGGCGCGCCGGGGCGCCTCAGTACATCGGATGACATGAGAGATCTCCTGGTTGCCGCCCTTACGGGTGGCGTGAATGATCCAAGCAGTCGATTCCGTGTGCGCCAGTACGTCCCTGCACTACGGTCACATGGCGTTATCCTGGAGGATCATGTCGCGCGGTTCGGACGCTATCCACCGGCGGCCCACTCGCGCCGCATGCCCTGGGGAGTGGCTCGTCTCGCTGAGGCAACCGGTCAAGCGTTGGCATCCAGAAAAGCTGATATTACCATTATACAGCGGGAAATGTTGTCGACGCTCATGACCGCCGAACCTTTGACTAGGCACCCGCGGGTATTTGACGTCGACGATGCCATATGGATGAGCAGCAGATTCGGCTCTGCTGATGCGATTGCCAGACGGTGTGATGTTGTCATCTGTGGCAACGACTTCCTGGCTGAACACTTCAGCGGGATTGCGCCCCATATCGAGGTCGTTCCTACGGCGGTAGATACGGAGCGCTGGGTGCCCATCGTCCGTGCGGCCATGCCGGAATTGCGCATTGGCTGGACAGGGACCAGTGGAAATCTGCGTTACCTGAGGTTAATCACGCCGTCAATACGTGAAGCCCTGAACGCAGTGCCTCGGGCGAAATTTGTTGTCATGTCAGACCGACCGCCCCGGTTCGACGGTTTTCCAGAAGACCGGGTCGAGTATCTGCAGTGGTCGCCTGGAACTGAGGTACAGTTTGCCCAGTCGCTCACCGTTGGGTTGATGCCTCTGACGGACGGGGAGTGGGAGCGGGGGAAGTGTGCATACAAGATGCTGCTATACTTGGCGTGTGGCGTTCCGGCGATCGTTTCCCCGGTAGGCGCCAACGCACTAGTGCTCAATAGGGGCAATGATCACTCTGTTGGCATCGCTGCTTCGACGACCCAGCAATGGACGGATGCCATGGTCGCACTACTCACAGACAGTAGCCTGGGCAGCGAATTGGGGCACAATGGTCGAGAACTCGTGGATTCTACCTACAGTATTCGGGCGATCGCTCCCCAGTTGGCGGCAGTCTTGGGGCGGCTTGGTAGAGCCTGAACTCTTGATGACTAGTAATGGAACCTTGCAAGAGCTGGGAGAGGGATAGGAATATGCGAACCACTCAAGTACGTCAGAGTTCTCATGAACATGTGATTGCCAATTCCACAAGGGAGGACTCATGACAATCACATCAAGTGACCCACACAGGACCACGGGCTCCACTGTGGTCCAACCAACAGTCCATCGCATCCTCTTTGTTATTACCGATCTGGACTATGGTGGAGCAGAGACCCAAGTACGCGATGTGGCCCTAGCCTTCAAAGGGCAGGGCCTGTCAGTCGGAGTTGTCTCCATGTTGCCACCGGTAGCCTATCAGAATGATCTGACCAGTGCAGGGATTCATCTATGGTCGTTGGACATGAAACGCAAGTGGCCAGATGCCAGGATGGTCTGGCGTCTAGCCAACATCGTGCGCCAGTTCAGGCCCGACATAGTCCATAGCCACATGATTCATGCCAACTTGCTTGCGCGAGTGTCTCGGGCAGCCGGATGGCGCGGTACACCCCTTGTATGCACTGCTCACAGCGTTAACGAGGGCGGAAGATTGCGTATGTGTGCGTACCGGGTCACGGACCGCTGGGCTAGCATCACGACTAATGTCAGCCAGGCTGCTGTCGATCGTTACGTCGCTGTAGGAGCCGCTCCACGAGGGCGCATTATCTATGTGCCCAACGGAGTAGATACCTCACGGTTCTGCCCTGACGAAGAGCGTCGCACTGCGGTACGCCGTTCGTTGGGGTTAGCGCCCGATCAATATGTCCTACTGGCGGTTGCCCGGTTCGAGGCAGCCAAGAATCACGCAGGCATGCTGCGCGCACTTGCACGGGTTATTGAAGTACGCTCCAACGTTCTTCTTCTGCTCGTTGGTCAGGGCACACTGCTCGATACTACTCGTAAGCTAGCGATGACCCTGCATGTGGCGGACTCTGTTCAATTTCTTGGAATTCGCAATGACATACCAGACCTCATGCGGGCCAGTGACCTCTATCTTATGTCTTCTCTCTGGGAGGGTCTGCCGATCGTCCTGTTGGAAGCCGCTGCAAGCGGTCTACTTACAGTTGTGACAGACGTTGGTGGCAATGCCAGCGCAGCGAATGATGGCGTATCTGGACGCATTGTTCCTCCCAATGATGATGAAGCCTTAGCTGCCGCGGTTATCGAGGTGCTCAACATGTCGCAAGACGGCCGAGGTTCGTGGGGACATGCTGCTCGTCTGTTGGCCCAGTCGAGCTTTTCGCTGGAGGCTGTGGTTGATCGATGGTTTGCGTTGTATACCAGCCTCATAGAGCCAATGGTGTCATGAAAACGGCGACAGCACTCCTGGTAGATGGAACTCGACCACGAGCCCTCTTCGTGGCCACTATCGATGTCACCATCTGGAGTTTTCTGATGCCGTACATGCGGGCGCTGCAACAGCAGGGCTGGAACGTTGAAGCAGCCGCCTGTCCAAGTGGTTATGCGGAACGAATCGAGGCGGAAGGATTTGTCTTCCACCCTGTTTCCTTTGCGAGGTCGCCACTGCGCCTGACCAACATCCGGGGAACGTGCCAGCTCCTGCAATTATTGCGGCATGACCGTTTTGACATCGTACACGTACACACTCCTGTCGCTGGGTTCTTCGGGAGATGGGCCGCGCACATGGTAGGGACTCCTTGCGTGGTTTACACAGCTCACGGGTTTCACTTCCACCAGTATGGAGGGCGCGTCTCAAACGCCATCTTCCTGGCGGCCGAACGCATGGCTGCTCGCTGGACCGACATCTTGGTCACCATTAACCGAGATGACTACGCTGCTGCTCAGGTCAAGATGTCAGGGCACGGACTCCGAATTCGATATGTACCAGGCGTTGGGTTGGATCCACAGCAATACGACCTACCGTCCGCAACAGGAATGTCGTTGCTGGATCATGGTATTCGACTCACTCCTGACCAGTGCGTTGTCACGTGGGTGGGCGAGTTCAACTCAGGCAAGCGACCGCTGGAGGCACTGCAAATCGTAGCCGACGTGCGACGCCGAGGATTGCCAGTATGCCTCGTCATGGCTGGAGAAGGCCCTCTTCTTGCTACAGCCACAGCTGCTTGTGCCGAATGGGGCTTGCAGGATGTCTGCTGGTTCGTCGGTCGCATTGACTGGATACCGGACCTGCTCGCGGGTTCTAATATCTTCATGATGACATCTCAGAGAGAAGGGTTGCCGCGAGCCATGATGGAGGCAATGGCAGCTGGTCTGCCAGTGGTTGCCTATGCGATCCGTGGCGTGCGGGATTTGGTTCAGGATGGCATCAACGGACGACTCGTACCACTGGGTGAAGTAAAGCAGATGGCCGATGCAGTGGCGGAGCTTGTATTGAAGCCGGATGTGGCTCATCGCATGGGGAACGTAGGGCGCGTGACCATCCAGGAAGGGTTCTCGCTCGCAGCCGTGATGGCGCACATGATGCCGGTGTATGCTGAAGCCGCTGCAATTGCAGCCAAGAGGAGGGTCCAGTAGTGAACGCAATGGTGATGGGTGGGGCTGGCTTCATTGGTTCGCATATTGTTGACAGCCTAGTGGCACAGGGCTGTACAGCCATGGTGTTTGACGATCTGAGCTCTGGCAAGCGCGAGAACCTTGGGGCCGGGATCGCCCTGACTGTGGGTGATGTGCGAGACAAGCATGCCGTAGGCACAGCAGTGTCCAATGACGTGAGCTGCGTCTTTCATCTGGCCGCACAGATTGATGTGCGGAAAGCAGTCGAGGACCCGGGGCTTGACGCACAGGTCAATGTCGGTGGCACGATCAACGTGCTTAGCGCGTGTGTTGAAGGGCATGTACGACGGTTTATCATGTCGTCGACGGGCGGAGCGCTGTACGGCGAACCTTCAATGTTGCCAGCGAACGAACAGTCCGCCATCCGACCTCTGTCCCCCTACGGTGTCTCCAAGTACTGCGCGGAGCAGTACATCGAGTACTTTCATCGCACGTTTGGGCTGGAAACAGTCGTCCTGCGATACGCCAATGTCTATGGGCCGAGACAGGACCCCAATGGAGAGGCGGGTGTCGTCGGCATCTTTGCGTGGCGCATCCTGCTGGGTCAGAAGTGCATCATATATGGTGACGGCGAACAGACACGCGACTTTGTCTTCGTTGACGACGTCGCCCACGCCAACATGCTTGCGATGCAAGGACCTCTAGGCACGTTCAATATCGGCACGGGGGTTGAGACACCCCTGAATCAACTCCTAGCAGCCTTCGAGCGTGTTGTTGGTCATCCTGTCGCTCGGCAGCATGAGCCGGCACGTGGAGGTGAGGTACAGAGAATTGCGCTAAATGCAGAAAAGGCGCGGCACGAAATGGGCTGGAAGCCTTCGGTCTCGCTGGAAGATGGCCTCGCCCAAACGCTGGAGTGGGTGAGAACATGTCTCTAGGTGGGGATTATTCCACCGACTCTCTATACGCCCGGCGCGGGGCCACTATTCTTTGGATGTTCCACTTGCAAGGAAGCGGAGTGCCGTCTAGTGTGCCACCTAAGACTCTTCATGTGCTGCAACAAAACACTGACGGTAGCACGGGTCTATTGCCATGAAGAGAGCCTTTGACACTGTTTGCGCCCTCATTGCACTGACTGTCTTCAGTCCCCTGCTGCTCGTTGTCTCGGCTCTTATTCTCGTCACGTCGGGTCGTCCTGTGTTCTTCCTGCAGGAACGGATTGGCTTGCACGGAAGGACGTTCCGCATCATCAAGTTCCGCACGATGACTCGTGACGCGGAGCAGCGGACGAAAGGGCAGTGGATCACTGCTGGCAACCTGTACGTGACGCCCATCGGCAGGTTCCTGCGCAAGACCAGCCTGGATGAGTTGCCCGAGCTGATCAACGTCCTGAAGGGCGACATGAGCTTGGTGGGGCCACGGCCGACATTGCCGGAGCAGGTTGCCGCGTACGATATCTTTCAGCGTCGTCGGCTGGAGGTGCGACCGGGGATCACGGGGTGGGCACAGGTGAACGGGCGCAACAGCATTCCTTGGACGGAGCGCATCAAGCTGGACGTCTGGTATATTGACCACTGGACGCCTTGGCTGGACGTCCGTATACTACTCATGACCATTGGCCAGGTGTTGCGACAACGCGGCGTGGAAGACGTGCCGCCCCCGGATGCCATCGTGCCAGGAGGCAAGACATGAAGCTCGTCATCATCGGAGCGGGTGGACACGGACAGGTTGTTGCCGACGCCGCCCTCGCCGCAGGGTTCGAAGTGCTGGGGTTTCTGGACGACGACCGCTCGCTGTTGGGCAGGCAATTGCTGGGCGTGAGCGTGCTCGGTCCTGTCGAAGCGGTGAACGACATGGATGCCAGTTGCGTCGTCGCCATAGGGGACAACCGGAGCCGGCAGCAGGTGGTTGACCAGTTGGGGCTTCCTGCTCAGCGTTATGCAGCCGTCATCCATCCGCGCGCGACCGTGAGTCCGTATGCCGAAGTTCTGCCGGGTGCCATGGTCCTGGCTGGGGCCATTGTCGGTCCACAGGCTGTCGTTGGTAGTCACAGCATCATCAACCATTCGTCGAGTATAGACCACCATGACATCGTGGGGGCTTTTGCGCACGTGGCCCCTGGTTGCCATGCCGGCGGCAACGTGCACATTGGCGACGGCACGTTCCTGGGCGTTGGCGTGTCGGTTGTTCCGGGGACCACCATTGGCAAGTGGGCGACTGTTGGAGCGGGCAGTGTTGTGCTGCATGATGTGCCTGATTTAACTACCGTCGTCGGCGTTCCTGCGCGAGAACTGCGAAAAGGAGAGTGAACAAGATGATGCGCGTTCCCCTGTCTTCTCAATGGATCGACGCAAGTGATGAGCAAGCGGTATTGGATGTCCTCAGGAGCGATCACCTGAGCCTGGGACCGCGGCTACCCGAGTTCGAGGAGGGATTGGCGCATGTGGCTGGTGTTGCACACGGCGTCGCCGTGAACAGCGGGACGTCGGCATTGCACCTCATTGTGCGGGCGTTAGGGCTGAAGGAGGGCGACGAGGTCATCACGACGCCGTTCAGTTTCATCGCTTCCTCCAACTGCCTCCTGTTCGAGCGGGTAAAACCGGTCTTTGTGGACATTCGGCCGGACACGTACAACATCGATCCCACACGGATAGCTGCAGCAATCACGGAGCGGACCAGGGCCATCCTCCCTGTGGATGCGTTTGGCCAGCCAGCCGAGCTGGATGCGGTCGAGAAGATCGCTGGCCAGAATGGCCTGCAGGTCATCGAGGATTCGTGTGAATCGCTCGGTTCAGAGTGGAAGGGACGGCGCTGTGGCAGCTGGGGCGTTGCCGGGGCGTTCGCGTTCTACCCCAACAAACAGATTACGACGGGCGAGGGTGGATGCGTCGTCACGCAGTCGGACGACATTGCCGCGCTGTGTCGCAGTATGCGCAACCAGGGGCGGGGCGAGACGGGAGAGTGGCTGGGGCACGAGCGCCTTGGGTACAACTACCGCATCTCGGACATCAGCTGTGCACTGGGAACGTCACAGTTGAAGAGGTTGGACACGATCATCGAGTTGAGGGGGCAGGTCGCCGGACGGTATAATGCTCTCCTGAAGGATGTGCCCGAAGTGATCACGCAGACGATCCTGCCAGACGTGACAAGGATGAGCTGGTTCGTGTACGTGATCCGTCTTGCAGACCAATTCACGCAAGTTGACCGCGACTGGCTTATCGGCTGGCTGGCGGACCATGGTATTCAGAGCCGGCCCTACTTTACGCCGATCCATCTACAGCCCTTCTACGTGCGGGAGTTTGGGTACAAGCCGGGTGACTTCCCGATTACCGAACATGTCTCCGCACGGACCATCGCCCTGCCGTTCTTCACGATGATCACGCCCGAGCAGCAGGAGTATGTCGTGGCATGCCTGAAGGACGGACTGTCTGAACGTCAGAGGAAGTCTACCACGTGATCCCTCCGGTCGTGAGCAAGACTCGGCGCTCAAACTGGATCGGAGTAATCGCGAAGTTACTCATCGATCTGGCCATGCTCAACGTCGCCACGATCTTGGCTGTTCTCGCTCGGCTCGACTTCAGCGCGGCGCCATGGCCCCTTGTTTACACTCTGAGATTCCCGGGGATTGTGGAGAACCTGGTGTTCATCGCCGTGTCTGTGCTCTTGCAGACACCATTGGCGCTGTGGTCATACGCCAGCCTGCGAGACATGGAACGTGTGGCCATCGTCGTCGCCGTCACGAAGATTCTGGTCCTGCCGCTGCTGCTAGCCATGCGTGGAGAGGTACAATGGTCCAGGGGTGCGTTTGCAGCATCCGCCGTGCTCTGTTTCCTGTTCATGGCAGGCGTGCGCTCCATCGCACGGTGGCGGTACGGGCGACACACGTGGCAGGCGAGCCTCGAGGAACCAACTCAGCATACTTCGTCCGGTACGCGTGTTCTGATCGTCGGGGCCGGCGATGCGGGCGACATGGTCCTGCGTGAGTTCGAGGCGCATCCTGAGCTGGGCAAGGTGGTCGGGCTGATCGACGATGATGCCACCAAGCGGGGATACACGATGCGCGGTGTGCGCGTACTGGGTCCTGTGGCCACGATCGCTGATATGGCGAGGCGGGTTCGAGCTGCG
>Ga0209429_10002406_pt1 | contig 11035 bp, 6 predicted proteins | sample BarGraNGADG00212_3_FD_184493 | JGI IMG/M metagenome (GOLD analysis project Ga0209429, IMG submission 184493) | Arctic peat soil microbial communities from Barrow, Alaska - Barrow Graham LP Ref core NGADG0004-212 (SPAdes) (version 2) | ecosystem: Environmental > Terrestrial > Soil > Wetlands >... | reverse complement strand
GCACCTATTTTATCCAATTCCTTATATTGTTTTGTCATAGGACCAAACGAATTCCAGATTGAGATTAGCATGTGAGCATTAAGGTTGTGAACATCGTCAATCATTTTCTTTGGATTGGGAAAGTCAACATTAAGGAATTCCATAGCGTTCCACAAGTAATTATTGCCCCAGTATTGCCAGTCCTGAATTATACCGTCGAACGGCACACCAAGATCACGGTATTTCTTCACAACACCTACCACTTCATCCTGACTCTTATAGCGCTCTTTACTTTGAAAGAAGCCGAAAGTCCATAAGGGGAACATTGGCGCCTGACCTGTTAAGTCGCGCATTCCGGCAATTACTCCATCGGCATTTACGCCATACATAAAATAATAATCCATACAATCGCCAACATCTGACTTGAAAGATGTTTCATCCGGACTGTCAACAAAAAGAGTAGGCGAATAATTATCCCAATACAGACCATAGCCTTTTACCGAAATGAAAAACGGGACATAATCATCAGTATTTCCCTGTATCATATTAAGCTTCAGGTTTCTCTTTATCATTTTCCCCTGCTGCTGCTGTCCTAAACCATAAATGGCTTCATCCTTATCAAGAAGGAATGACTGAAACACAGTATAAGTTTTTGATCCGGCATCATTGAAATCTGTAAAAAGAACACCCTTCTCTTTCTCACCTAAAAGAGCCTCCCCTTTGAGAGTTGAGTAAGAAATCTTTCCGGTTTTCAGATTCAGTACTACCTGAAGGTTCGAACTTTTCAACGTAAGCAAGTCGCCTGATTGTTTTACTCCGAAAGATGTTTTTTGCGGAGTCTTAATAACAGAAAGACTCTCTTTCTTAAAAGTTTTGCCTTCGGGCCATTTAAGTATTCTCACCATAGATGGAGTGTAGAACTGAACTTCGACTTCGACTGAGTTGATTACAGATTTTATTCCCAGTTCTGTCTTCTGATAAGATTGAGCATTAGTGATCAGAACAATAGGGAAAGCCAAAAAAAGATAAGTTAAAAGACGTTTCATTTTTTTAATTATTTATTATACAAACCTAATTGATTAAACATGTAATTATTTACCGGCAATGAATTTCCACGAGTCAAAGTTGAATAAATCACCTTCACCCCCTTTGAATACAAAATACAGATCATGTACCCCATTCACTTTATTTACTTTACATGTCTGAACCTTCCAATTTTGTGAACCACCTGTATTGGCTACAGAACAAGTTCCAATCAAAGTTCCGGCAATTCTATCAAGTCGGATTTCAATCTTTCCACCTGTTGCTGCCGAAGCTACATTCGCTTCAAAGGATTTCGCCCCTTTGCTAAAATCAACACTTCGAACTTTGATGTAATCGTCATTATTTATATTGGTTACAAAAACGCCTGTTTTTTCATCTTTTGCGGTTTCAATACCTTCTTCCCATGCAATGGTTTCGGCTTCAACTTTCACAAATGGATTTAAATTGGATGCGCTTTCTTTCACACCTTCTTTTGTAGGCGTAATTAATGGGATTGAACCATCGGCATTAAAATCAAACGGCTCAATACAAACTGATCGTTTAAAGCCACCACCACCCGGTAAATCACCATTATGATAAAACAAATAAGGTTTCCCCTTAAATTCTATGTAACCCGGGTGGTTAGTAAATGCTCCTCCCTTTTTTATAATGTGCATAATGGTATCGCCATAAATCCATGGTCCTGCGGGACCTGAACTTGTGGAATAAGCAAGATGCTCCGGTACGCCTCCTGCCGGATAAAGAAGATAATATTTACTATTGCGTTTGAAGAGCCAAGGGCCTTCCTCGTATGAAGAAGGACGTTTTTCAGCATCCTTTGTTCTGATATAAAATCCTTCTTTGGTCAGCGGAACTTTCATTACGCCAACTTCCTTGTTGTATGAAATCATGTCATTATTCAGCTTCACATACCAAAGGTTAGGATTTCCCCATAATAACCAGGCCTGACCATCATCGTCGATGAATACCGTTGGGTCAATATAACCATTCCCGATAAGCAAAGGACTTCCGATAGCATCTTTAAAAGGACCTGTAGGACTGTCGGATACAGAAACCCCAATGGCATTTCCACCGTTTTTCATATTAACAGGAACATAGAAAAAATACTTTCCATTCCGGTACACGCACTGTCCGGCCTAGGCATCGCCTCTTGACCATTCAAAATCCTTATAAGACAATATTGCTCCATGATCGGTCCAGTTCACCATGTCGGTTGACGAATAACACCTCCAGTCATTCATCGTGAAAAAATTTCTTACTGTTATATCCTCATCATGTGTTGTATAAAGATAGACTGTACCGTTATGTACCATAGGTGCAGGATCGGCAGTATAGTTGGTTTGAACAATTGGGTTTTGTGCTTTTATTCCAAATGGTAATATCGTTATCAAAATAAAAACTGCAATAACAGACCCCTTTATCAATGCTTTATTCTTCATGTTTTATTTATTAGATCAATTTCGGATTTATTTCACAGAAGTGAATTTATAAAGAAGAACACCGTGGGCTGGAACCTTGAGGGCAAGCTGACCTGATTTGGTGTCGATGCTGGCAATATTCTTCTGCCGCCAGAGATCGCGTACATCAAAATGTCCGTTAAAGCCAAGTTTATCGAAGTCTTTGTATTGAAGATCAACGATGTCGAGTCCAAAGTTACAGAATCCTATAGCCCGGCCACCATCTTCGAGTTCTTTCACATATACGCGCAAATCGCCAATTGTCTGAACACAGGTAGCTTCTTTGCCAAGCGGATCCTGATTGATTTCAATAACCTCATCGTTTGTCAGCAAATTTAATGTAAACTCATCAAGTTTCTCCATATCGCAACCAATCAGAAGCGGCGCAGAGAAGAGACTCCATAAACTAATGTGGAGATACTGCTCGTCTGGTTTAAGTTTGCTTTTATGCGGATTGCCCCAACCTACTGTACCTACTACCAGCATATCGGGGTCGTTCCAGTTGCCTGGTTTGGCATAGGTTGCAGATTTGTCCTGATCGAGAGCTATGCTTTTAAGGCTTGCCCAAGTGTCGGTAATATCATTTGTTGTCCGCCAGCTATTTCCACCAACGGTACCGCCCCACTTAAAAACATCCGACATACCGTATTGGCATATGCTATAAACGATATCGCGGGATTGTTGGCGAAGATAATCGCCCATAACTTTAAACGGCGCGATAGCTGTCGGGAGGTTATTTCCACCCTGATATGACAACGACGACACTTTATACGGGTCGTTTCCCGGTAAACCATTGATTACGTTGCCATAACTGCACCAATCGTATTTCAGATAGTCGAAACCCCATTTGGCATAGGCTTCGGCATCTTGTTTTTCATAACCGTAACTTCCGGCACAGCCTCCGCAAGTCCATGGACCCGGACTGGAATAAAGTCCGATTTTTAACCCAAGACCATGCACATAATCGGCAAGCCCTTTCATATCAACAAACCGGGAGTTAGGAACAATGTTGCCAGCCTCATCGCGAAATTTGCCACGCAAAGACTGGTCTTTGGAATCGCGGTGGTTTTGCCAGAAATCGTCAATATTGATGTATGTCCAGCCATGGTTGATAAGACCGCTTTTTACCATTGCATCGGCAGCCCTTTTCACTTTATCTGCCGAAACCTCGCCGGCAAAACAGTTCCAGCTATTCCAGCCCATTGCCGGGGTAAGGGCAATCCGGTCGCCACATTCAAAGCGTAATTTTTTTTGGGACCTGCCTTTGGCATTTTTAGCTTCCAATGTAACAATATAAGTTCCTGCCTTTGAGAGCATGCCTGTTATAAGACCTGTTTCAGCGTTGATCACTAATCCTTTAGGCAATCCGGAAGCAGTAAAAGTCATCGGCCGGTCGCCTGTAGCTGTTACAAGAAATTGAAATGGCGAACCCGGACGCACTCCAAAAACCCTGGCACCAGTGATTCTGGGCTCTGCAGGAGGCGCAGGTGTGAGGATATAGGGTTCACTTGGCACCGGATTGTAAGTATTAAAAGTATTCACTCCGTTGGTCTCAAATCTTGCATCAACCCAGTCAACATGGTCATAATAATTACCATTACCTCCATCGCTCACAAACAATTCAAGTTTCTGTACCCCAACAAGATTCACAGAACAGGATCTGGCTGTATCACCTAAACGCATTATCCCGCTCGACCACAATTTTTTACCATCACCATTAACAATAAACTCAGCAGCCGGTTGCTGGCCTGCTACTTCATCATCAATACCTGTCTTTGCTATGAACTTAGTTGCTTTCCCATTAAGCAGAATGGTTAACGAGCTCACAGCATGACTTCCAAAACCGCGCTCAAAAGTCTTGCCTGCTATTGTAAGTACTTTATTATCAATAGATCTATTCTTCATAGGTACTCCATACCCCTGAGTAGCAGCACTGAGGTCTAACTGGTCGAGCCATACGGTCTGAGCAGATAACCGGGTGATTCCAATGAGGTTGAAAATGGTAATCAGAGCAGCAATGGTTGCCAATCTCAGGTATCCTGCATTTTTCATTAAGGCTATTTTCATGTATATTATTGTTTCTTAAATTTCAATATTCAGATTGATCATATAATCGTAAGAATTTTCATTCAGCTTTGAATTTCCACCAGTCGAAGTTAAACAAATCTTTTTCTCCCCTGAACACAAAGAATAAATCATGAACTCCTTTGATATTATTCACCGGGGTACTTACTGTTTTCCATAAGTCTCCTTCACCGGAGGTATTTATGTTAATTGTACCCAATATGGGCCCATCTATCCTGTCAGTATGTATTTCAATCTTTCCTCCATACAATGAAGCAACACTAACATCAACCGACGTTGTCCCTTTTGAAAAATCGACGCCTTGTACTTTTATGTAATCTCCATTGTGAATTGATGTAACAAATATTCTGTCAGCAATTTTTTTCCCTTTGTCCCTTTCAGTAGCAGCTTCAGTCTTAACCCCTTCGCTAAAGGCCATGGTTTCGGCTTCGTTTTTTAGATATGGGTTTAACGTGCCAATTTGTGGAGCCCCCTTTGTGGACCACCAGGGAAGTTTCAGAATAGAACCATCACCATTATAAGTCATTTTTTCCACACAAATCGAACGTCTTTCATACTTTTTTGACATTGTTTGTTTCAGGATAGCATAATTAAATCCGAACACATAAGAGTTTCCTTTATAGTCGATGATTCCAGGATGGTTTCCCGATGACCTCTCGTCAGGATCCATGATTGTACCCTTACACTTCCATGGACCTGTGGGGCTATCGCTCATAGCGTAACCTATACCTTCAGGGCAACAGCGTGATGCCCAAGCCAGGTAGTAATGGTTATTCTTCTTCCATAACCATGGGCCTTCTGTATAGGCTGCTTCAGGTGGAGTTCCCGTAAAGTCGATGGAGGCAACCTGAATGTCTCCGGAAATAGAAATCATATCTTCATTCAACTTAGCATAATAGCAGGGACCATTCCCTCCCCAGTACATATAGGCTTGCCCGTTATCGTCAATAAAAACAGTTGGATCGTAATCGCCCGGATTTGAGCGATAAACTAAAGGTTTGCCCAAAGCATCCTTAAATGGGCCATACGGGCTGGTCGATACGGCCACCCCAATAGCCATTTTCCCAAGATAAATTGTAGGACAATAAAAATAAAATTTACCGTTTCTGGCAACACATTGCGGAGCCCAGGCACTATGGCCATCGGCCCAAATGAATGTCCTGTTGGGATCTGTAACACCTGCAATCACTCCACGATCGGTCCAGTTGACCATATCCGTAGATGTGTATAACATCCAATTCAGCATTTTGAAACCAACGGCATCGTCCTCATCGTGGCTGGTGTAAAGAAATACCGTGTCGTTATACACCATTGGAGCAGGGTCGGCGGTATATTTTGTCTGTATAATAGGATTTTGAGCATGACTCTCAAAACAAAACGCTATAAAAATCAGTAGTACTATTAATTTTCTCATCAATTTACATTTAGTAGTTTATCAAAGGTATTCAGTTAATCTTAAACACTACCGAAGTGGCGAACGGCATTTCAGCCGGGCAAGTAACGCTTAGTCCGTCTGATTCCTGTTTCCATTTCAGTTTGCCTTCGTAGCCCAGTAGCTTTACTGATATCACAGGCTTATCAGAATATTTCGAATCTTTAGCAAACGATTTGATTTTCAATTGTGTCCCGGGTATGGGAACGTTCATACAAAACGCGTATAGAGAGCCGTTTTTCCCAACAGTAAAACGGATGTCCTGAGCATCGAACTTAAATTCAGCATGGCGCCGTTCCAGTTTTCCCCCGGGAAGCATCTTCAGTCTGCCATTAACAAGCGCCCCTTCGCCGGGAATGGTCCAGGCATGGCTTCCATAAACAGCCTCCCCGTTTCGACGCGTCCATACACCGACTTCTTTCAACATCTTCTGGCTGCCTTCGTCAAGTGAGCCATCCGGCAAAATTGAAATACAAAGTGCCGCGTTGCCATCACGTGCAACTGCCTCGATGATGTACCTGATCATCATCCCTGCATCGTAGGTAAAGTTTGGTGCATAAAACCAGTCACCAACCGGTGCTTCAGCTATCCATGGCTGATCGGTTTTGATATCGGCGGGAACACCAAATTCCTCGGTATTTACTGTACCATTGGTTTTTTTGCGGAACTTCACAATACTAAACGTATTCACAACACCGCGCTTTTGTAATGTGCGGTTGTAAAAATCCGCCATTACCACGGGCATTGCATTAGCTATAAGGCCTGTGCCGGTACCAGTGCCTGTAAAAGGTCCCTGAACAGTACCGTCAGTGTAGATAAAGTCGGGTTCGTAATGCTCAACTACATCCATCATTCGTAAAGCCCACTGAGTTGCATACCATTTGGCATAGTCTAAATGATTGGTAAAAATGCCTGCTGGTGGTGGCGACCAATCAGTGTAAGAAGCTTTGGATACACCTTTATATTCTCGCAGATCAATACCGTACAGTAAACGAGGGTCATAACCTTCCCACCATTTGCCCTTTCCATCAGCAAGTGTAAGATTTCCATCGTAAGGTACACCTTTCCTGTCGCCTTCTTTGTCACTGCCGAAAGCCGTCTGCCACCACCACCAGGTATATTCGTGATGAAATGTTACACCAAAATGCATACCATCAGCACGGCAAGCTTTAGCCCATTCTCCGAGTAAATCTCGTTTGGGGCCAATATTGACTGAATTCCAGGGTTGATACTTTGAGTTCCACAAATCGTAATTGTCGTGATGCACGCCCTGAATCATAAGGAATCGGGCACCTGCATCTTCATATATTTTCGTCAGCGCAGCAGGATCAAGCCTGGTGGGATTCCAGTCGCGTAGCACTTCCTTGTAACCTACTTCAGAAGGATGACCGTATCTATTCAGATGATTCTGGTAAGCTTTCTTTTCGGGTTTATATAAATTTCGTGCATACCAGTCGCCGCTCTCACCTGCCGATTGAGGACCAAAGTGAACCCAGATACCGAACTTTGCCTCGCGAAGCCATGCCGGTTCACCGGGATAGTTTTTCTCAATCGATTCCCAGGTCGGCTCAAATGGGCCCGGAGCGATTGGGATATCCAGTTTCATTTCGGGAAACGTTCTCCAGTCGCCCATAGTAACGCTGTCGATTGGAAGCTTGTCCGGTATTAAAGGAAATGTGGGAAGCAAAGAATTTTGGGCTTTCAGGCCCAAGGACATGATCGTTATAAAAATAACAGTAATAATACTTTTCATAATTGAATTACTGCAATTTAATGGTATAAGTAAATGAAGTGGGTTCTGCAAGCACTTTAAATTTTTCCAATGGTTGTGGTCCGCAACTATTAGAGCCAACTCCCAGGGTTTTCGTAGAAACACATAAAACGGTGGCTGTACTTGCAGGTAAATCAATTTTATATTCGACAGGGTACATTTGTTCATCTGTATGAGGGAGGGCAGATACCTGCATCAGTTTTTCGTCAGATTGTACCATCATTGAAGGCATTTCCCTTCCAGTCAGTTTTGCCCATCGCACATCTTCATGATTTCCCCGTTCCATTGGCTTTTCGTATTCATATTGTTCGTTCACACCTAATTCGTAAACACCTACGTCGGAAGCGCTTTTACGATCGGAGTAATTTTCATATGGTCCGCGGCCAAAGTAGGTCATATGGTCTAATTTTTTATCGAGTAACATCCGTACACCTATTCTGGCAAGGTTTATCCTGAAGCCAACAAATTGAACCTGATTGTCAACCTTTATTGAGCCATCGCCATTTACAAGATAACTTGCAGTATGATAAACACCAAAGCCCTCTTTTCCGTCGGCTTTGGTAGTAGATACTACTTTCACTGAGAAGTTATCAATTACTTCTACCTTAAAATTGACCAAAGTATATTGAAGGATGTTTACTCCATACTTCTCCCATTGTCTGTAAGCCCAGTCGTCGTCGTTCCGGTGAGAAGCGCGCCACAAGTGCAATTTGGGAGAACCATCGGCTGTTAAGAGACTAGTTCCGTTATTAATCAACCGGTTCATAAAACCGGTTTTCTTATCGAAACTCACGGTGAACTTGTTTCCTGAAATAGTAACGGACTGTGCGTCCTGAACCATTTTTACGGGTTGTTTGTTCCCTGATTCAAAAACAGGTGGTGTATTGACAGGAACCTTGAACTGTGAGTAAGCCACTTCAAAACCTTTGTCAGCCCAAAGTGTTTTTTCCTTTTGTTTGAATGAAACACGCAAAAAATACTCCGCCCCTGCCTTTGGTTGTTCAATTTTATAAGGGATAGTTGCTCTGCCGTTACTTCTGGGGTTGACAGGCCTCATCATGTTTATAACTCCGCTGGATATCTCGGTTCCATTCTCAGTTAAGCTCCATGATGCCTCAAACCCGCTTAAAGAAATAAACTGAAATTTATTCCTGATCGTTATTGATCCGGAAACAGGGTCTGATAGTTCAGCATCTATCCACTGAAATGCTTTTTTCATTTCAGGATAATGTGGTTTAACCATGCTCCCCTCCGTAGAACGGTCGTAAGAAATTACTCCCTTGTGAATAAAATAATGGTCGTTAGGGAACTCTCCAAAACCTCCGCCATAGGCTAAAATCGGGTGAGCAGGGTCTCGCTTGTTCCACAATGCCTGATCCTGAAATTCCCAGATTGCACCACCTAAAATTTCGGGATTATCGTCAAAAACCTTTGAATACTCATCAAGTGAGCCCATTGAGTTGAACATGGCGTGTACAAACTCACATATATATAATGGTTTGGTCAATTCTTTGTTTCTGGCCATGTTTGCATATTCTTCGGCTGTACCATACATTCTGCCATCCAGATCGGCCGGATTTCTTTTCCCTGTACCGAAACGTTCGTAATGAACAAAACGGGTTGGGTCAATGGCCCTGACAGTGTCGAGGGCTGCCACAAAATTGGAGCCCACTCCTCCATTCTCATTTCCAAGTGACCAGATGATAACCGATGGGTGGTTCTTGAAGTTTTCGACATTGGCCACATTCCGGTTAATGATGGCGGCTTTCATAGTAGGTTCTTCGTCGAAGCGTCGGTCGTACCCATGACTTTCACAATTTGCCTCTGCAACAAGCCAGATTCCATACTCGTCGCATAATTCATACCAGCGCGGGTCGTCTGAGTAGTGGCTGGTACGAACGTGGTTGCAGTTTCCCTGTTTTATAACTTCAAGGTCCCTTATCATCTGTGCCTCGGTTAAGGCATGGCCGACATCTGACCAGTGTTCATGACGGTTTACACCTTTTAGTTTGATCGGAACACCATTAACTGTAAAAATACGACCGTTGATTTCAATTTTCCGGAAACCCACTTTGGACGACAGTATCTCACCCTCTGAATTGGTCAATACAACGGTATATAGATTTGGTGTTTCAGCGGTCCATTTTAGCGGATTAGTAACCTGGAACTTAACATTCAGTACTTCTTCCTGAAGTGCTTTGATAGCTGAGCCTGTAGCAAAACCTTTTGCGATTTCCTTGCCATCTTTATCGTACAGTGTTGCTGTCAGAGTCTGGGCTTTACCAGTTTTATCGCTGTAATTGCGGATTTTTGCAGACACTTCCATTATAGCGTCCTTGTAATCCTTGTCAAGATCAGTCTTTACAAAAAAGTCGCGAATATGCACCTGTGGAGCGCTCCAGAGGGTTACGTTACGAAATATGCCGTGTAAACGCCACATGTCCTGATCTTCGAGCCAGGTACCCGAGCTATATTGATACACTTCAACTGCTATCATATTTTTACCGGGCTTCAAATATTTTGTAAGGTCAAAATCGGCAGCATTGCGGCTGTTCACGCTGAATCCAACTTTTTCGCCGTTTACCCACAAGAAGAAAGCACAGTCAACACCATCGAACGTAATAAAATTGCGACGACCGGTCCATTCGGCAGGAACGTCAAACTCCCGTCGGTAGCTTCCCACAGGGTTCCGTTCTTTGAAAGCGGTATATCTGCTATCCGGTTCGCTCATTACATGTGGAAAATCCTTTTTTATGGTGTAACCCAGGTTGCGGTAAAAAGGCGTTCCATATCCCTGCACTTCCCAATTTGAAGGAACCGGGATCTCTTTCCATGCAGATACATCAAAACCGGGTTTGTAGAAATCGACCGGGCGTTTTTCTGGACTGGGAACCCAGTTGAATTTCCAGGCCCCGTTAAGACTGAGACAAAGCGAAGATGAATGCCTTTTTGCAATCAAAGCCTCCTGTAAATTCGCATAAGGCATCAGGGTTGCATGATAGGGTTCTTTGTTTATTCCCAGCAGTTCAGGGTTTTCTATTTCCGGCGGAATCGGCGCTCCGGCATTTGATTCTGACAAAAGTTGAGCATCTAATCCGTTAAAGAAGAAGAATGCCAAAAGAAACAGACCTGTGAAATAATAATTTTTCATCATTAAATAATTTATTGAATCGTTACCATAACCATTTTCAAATCCTTTGTATCGGAGCTGTTGCCGTACCAAACTTCATAATTACCTGAATCAACAGCCATTTTCCCGCTTGTCTT
>Ga0209429_10002405_pt1 | contig 11038 bp, 13 predicted proteins | sample BarGraNGADG00212_3_FD_184493 | JGI IMG/M metagenome (GOLD analysis project Ga0209429, IMG submission 184493) | Arctic peat soil microbial communities from Barrow, Alaska - Barrow Graham LP Ref core NGADG0004-212 (SPAdes) (version 2) | ecosystem: Environmental > Terrestrial > Soil > Wetlands >... | reverse complement strand
GTTCCGAGGCCGATGACCTTCGCGTAGGCGTCGAACATGTCGGTGTAGTCGTGGACCCGCGGCTTCGTGGCCTTGAACCGCGCCCACTCGTCGCCCTCGAGCAGCCCGTGCAGCGCGTGGGACAGCTTCTGGTCGTCGATCGCGTCCAGGACGTCGCCGTCCGCGTCCTCGATGCCAGCCGGGAAGGTGTATGTGGCGCCCTTGAACTCGACCTGCACCGTGGCGATGCCCTCGGCCTCGATCTGCGCGGCGGGCTTCTGGTGGTCGGTGGGCACCTTCGCGCCCGCTGGGATGGTGGTCATCGCGGTTCGTCTCCTTGGTGGTGGTCGTCGCGGTTGCAGGGGTGAGACCGGCCCGGGTGAACCGTGAGAACTCCCGGGCCGGTCATCCGTGGGATCAGGCCGCGACGGTCACCACGCACGGAGCCGTCGAGGTCACGCCGCCGAACGTGCAGGTGACGTTGCTCGTGCCGGTCGCCACGCCGGTAACATACCGGCCGTCGACCGTCGCCTTCGCCGGGGTGGCCGAGGACCATGCAGCCTGCGCGGAGACGTTGCCGGTCGTCGCGTCGGTGTACGTCGCGGTCGCCGTGAGCGGCTTCACGTTCGCGCCGGCCAGGGACAGCGCCAGCGTCAGCGGGGTGATCGCCAGGGACTCAACGGTCGGCTTGCCCTGCGCGATCCACAGCACGCCGGGGCTGTCCGAAGTCGCGAAGATCGTCGCGATGAGGCCAACCTTGGTCAGGTCCTCCTCGCCGTCCTTGATGCTGCCGTCGACGTCGACCTGCGCGTAGTTGGCGCTGATGAGGCGCTTCACCTTGCCGCCGGACCGGGTCTCGAACGCGACCATGACGTTCGCCGGCCTCGGCACCACGATCGACGTGGTGGTCGACCCGGGCCAGATCAGCGAGCGGGTCGTGACGTTGTCCTCGAGGACGCTGAACTTCTTGGTCAGCTTGAAGTTCTTGCGCGAGGTGGCGACGAGGATGCCGCCCCACGCGAAGTGGTCCTTCACGTCCTCGTCGCGGGACTCCTCGAACCCGTCGCCGCCGTCGAGCAGACCCACCAGGGTCCACGCGCCAGAGAACGAGGCGGAGGCGTCGGCGGGGAGTGCGGAGCCGATGGGTGCGATGTAGACATCTGCGTCAGCCCAAAGGCTGGCGTTGGCCGGGGTTCCGGACATGGGATTCTCCTTCGGGGTGATGGGTTGGTGGTGCGCGGTTCACCTGCCCCGAAGGGCGGGCAAGATCAGAGGACGGCGTACCGCAGATTCACGCGCACGCTGACCGAGGCGAGTTGAGCGCCCGTGTCGGGGTCACGGGCGGGCAGGACGCCCGTCAGGGACTGCACAGAGCCGATCTGGGCCGACCCGGGGTGAGAGCACAGAAGGCCCTCACACAGAGCCGCTAGGGCCTTCGCTGCGGTCGTGGTGGCGTGCCAGCAGGTGACCCGCACAGACGCCGACGCCAGGACCGGGTACCGCACGGACGGCGTGCCGTCGAGGCCGACCTGGACGTGGGCCTTCGTGCCCTGCGTCCACGCGGCCGGGACGTTCACGCCCACGGTCACGTCCTGCGCGCGGGCAGCGAGGGTGCCGGTCAGGTAGTCCACGACGACGCGCTCAGCGTCGGGGGTCACGGCTAGGGGCTTGCTCACTTGGCCGTCACCTCCAGACCCTCGGCGGCGGCGGCACGGGTCAGGATGCCGTACTTCGCCTGGAGTGCTACCCCGGCCGGGTGGTCGAGCATGACGACTGCGATGGCGCGGTCCGTGGTGAACTGCTTGACGGTCACCCTTGCGTTGTCGGGCAGGTCCGGGTCGTCCGTAGCGTTCGCCGCGACCTTGAGGGCGATCGTGTTGATCGGCTTCGCGCAGGTCTCCCGCAGGATCTTCCCGAGCGCCTCGTAGTCGACCTCGATGGCGCGCACGTCAGCCCTCCAGGGGGTCGCAGCGCAGGCATCGGCGATACGTGCCGCCAGGAGTCACGCCGTCATCACTCAGGATCGTGATGGGGACGACGGCCATCTCGGAGAACTGGCACCGGTCGCACCACTCGAAGGTCGGCTCGCCTGCCACGAAGAGCCACAGAACGATCTCTTTCGTTGCCACGGTCAGCCCCCGCCCACAGCCCGCTTGAGCGCGATCTCAGCGCCGGGAGCCCAGCCGGTGAACGGGTTGACGATCTCGATGGAGTCGCCCTCGACGTCGTACACGACGCCGCGGACCTCGACCTGATCGGTGAAGCGGATGTCCGACCCGGGAGGCGGTGCGATCGTCAGGCCGACGGTGACACCGGCTTGGCCACGTTCGGTCGGCTCCGTCGAGGACCGGGGAGCCACAGCGGTGTTCGGGACGTCCGTGCGGGTGGTGGTCGAGGGGATCGAGTCGCCGTAGGGATCAATCCCGCCCGAGATCGCGCGGATGCGGACGACCGTCTCGCCGGTCATCACGCACCCCGCAGCCGGTACGTCGCCAGGACCGCGAGGTCACGCTCGAGCAGGGACATCCCACCCGAGACGCCGGGCGCGGTCGACGACCACGAGGCAGCGAAGCCGATCGCCTGCTCACGGGTCGCGCCCATCGGCGAGGCGAGGGCGTTCGCGCACACCTGGATGATGATCTGGGCCACGTCGGGGGCATCGTCGTAGCCGTGGGTGATGGCGACGGACAGGCCGCGGTACCGCTCCGTCCAGTAGTGCCGGGCCGCCCAGTACCCGCACACCCGGTTCACGTTGCCGAGCTCGGACCACTCGAAGTCGCCCAGCCCGGTCGCCGGGTCGTAGAGGGTGAGGGCGACGCCGTCCTCCGTCACGGACGTCAGCTCGGTCAGGTGCAGGGTTGGCAGGGTCAGGATGCGCCCACCCGGGCCATCCAGGACCAGCGTCTCGGTGTAGGACGGGGCGATGTGCCACCCGCAGAACCGCCGCACCGCAGCCGTCACCCCGTCGAGCAGCGGCTGCACGCGCGGGTCGGCAGCGGACACCTTACCCTGCGTGGCGGCAGACAAGTCCGCCGGGGTGACGAGCGCGGCAGCGGACATCGGTCAGCCCTTCGTCGGCGCGGTGCGCGCCTTGTTCTTCGGGGCCGGAGCCTGCTTGGTCTCGACGGGCGCGACCGGCTTCGCGCCCAGACGCTTCGCCTCGGCCTCGTCGGAGAGCTGGACCGTGTGCGGCAGACCGCCGATGATGAGCGTGTATTCCTTCATGGCCGTTTCCCTTCCGCTCGGGACGTGAGGGGCCGACCGGAGCCGACCCCCCACGTCATCCGGATCAGAGCAGCGTGACCTTCACGACCGCGAGGGGCATGCGCACGGCCAGCAGCACGCGCTCCTCGATGCGGGTCGTGATGATGTTGGACGTGAACTTGCCGAGGTCCGAGTTGGTGGACTCGACGCGGACGCCGCCCTTGCGGTACACGGTCGTGGCCTGCTTGAACGCACCCACGATCGCGGTGCCCGCAGCGACAGCGGTCGTGACGACCGTCTGCAGACCCCACAGCGGGGGCTGGCTGACGATGCCGCCGTTGCCGTACTGGCCGGAGAAGAAGCCGCCGCCGAAGTACTGGCCGTTGGCGTCCTTCGAGAGGCGCAGCTTCTGGTAGTCGGTCGGGTGGATGATGATGCCATCCGCCGACAGACCGGTCGCCGTCTGCACCTTCGTGATCGCACGGAACAGCGCGTCCTGGGCCGAGTCAGGCGAGACTGCCTGGGTCTCGGTCTGGATGCCCGTGCGGTTAAGCAGGCCCTGCACCGTCGAACCGGTGCCAGCGCCGTTGACGAGCTGCGCCTCCTCGACCATCGAGAGGCGGTACAGACCCCGGCCGTTGATCTCCGAGACCATGAACGGCAGGTCCTCGACCATCTCGTCCGCGGTGTCCCACCAGCCGGCGATCTTCTTGAGCGCGTCGGTCACGGGGGTCGGGTCCGCGCTGTGGAACTGCGGCTTAGCGCCGCCCTGTGCGACGGTCGCGAAGTCACCCTCGAGGGCACCCTCGATGAAGTACGACACGGCGTTGCCGGCGAGCGTGCCCGACCCCATGAGGTCAGCCACGACCGCGCCGGGACGGTTCGCGTGCACGATGGTCCGGTCGACCTCGGTCAGCATGAGACCGAACGAGGTGCCCGTGGTGAGCTGCGGGTCCGTCGCGGCCTTCACGTACTCCGGCGAGGACACCGTGTAGCCGCTGATCGCCTTGAGGTTCGCGAACCCCTCCCCGCCGACGCTCTTGGCGAAGTGCTCACCGAGCGAACGCGCAGTGCTCGGTGCGTCGTCGGTGTGCTGGGCCGACTTGGCCTCGGGGGTCAGCTCGGCCAGACGCGCGAGACGCGCCTCGTCACCGGCTGCGCCCTTGATCTGGACGTCGAGCTCGTCGACCTCCTTGAGGTGCAGTTCGACCTGCGACTTCTCGTCGTCGGTCATGCTGCGGACGGACGCCTTGGCGCCGTCCACGATGGCCTGCGCTGCGGCGAGGGCCGCTGCGCGCTTCTGCCTGGGATTCATGGCGTTGCTCCTTCGAGGATCTTGATGCGGATGTGGGTTGCCAGGTCATCGGCGGTCGCGTCGCGGGTGGGCTCCTCGGACTTGGCCCCGGGGGGCTCCTCGTCCTTGGCCGGGCCGCTCGCGCTGGCCTTGTCCTGGTCTGCCTCGGCTGCCGTGATGACGGCACCGATGGCCTCCTGCGCGGAGCGCAGGGAGTCGATGTGCTTCTGGGCGAGGACCCGCCCGGCCTTCACGCCGGCTACGAGTGCGTCGGTGACTGCCTTCACGGCCACGACCTCGGTGTCCTGGTTCGCACCGATCGGTACGAACGACACCTCATAGACCTTGAGTTTCCGCAACTCGTTGACCTTGGTCCCGTCCTCGCGGGTAACGGTCGCCTCATCGAGCGTGTCGTAGGCGAACGAGCCCTGGTTGAGTCGCTTGCCCTTGGCGAGCCGATACACCTGCTTCGCCTTCGGGTTCTCCAGGTCGAACTCGCCCTTGATGAGGTAGCCGTGGTCGTCCTCGGACATCTCGAGGACCCCGCCGATGAAGTAGTCCGGGTCGTCCATGCGGTGCCCGTACAGGGCGGGCATGACGTTGTCCGACGCCTTCCACTCGACGATGTCCTCGGCGAACGCGCCGGGGATCACGACGTCGCCGTAGGAGTCGGGCTGGTCGGTGAACGTCGAGGCATAGAGGAGGAACTGGCCCTCATCGAGCCCGTCCTCCGGTCCGGCCTTGACCCGGATGGATGCAGTCTTGATCTTCATCTCGCCCTCCTCCGGGCAGGTGTGAACACCGGACGGTTGGCCCGGTGGTGGTAGGTCAGGTTCAGGTGACGCTGATCTCCAGTTCGCAGTTGCAGCCGGCGTCGTCGGCGGAGCCGCCCGCACTGTCGCCCGGCCACGCCTGGCCGTTGGAGAAGTTCTCCGACAGCGGCACGGTCTCCCCGCTCATCGCGGCGTGCTCCGGTCGCGGGTTCGGCCCGGTGACCCAGGTCTTCGTCGCCCGGTCACCGGCTGCCTGAGACGCGGCCTCGGTCGTCGCGAACGCTGAGAACGTCGTGACCAGGGCCACGGCGGCGGACGGGACGCGGGAGGACTCTGCGACGTCGAACACGTGCCCCGGGGTTGGCGCCTCGCCGTCGGCGTAGTCCGCCGGATCGGCAGCCAGGGCGGCCTTGATCTGGTCACGGGTGGTCGCGTTCACCATGCCGGCGCGCGAGTCGGACACGGACCGCAGGAACGCGAGCGTCCGGTCCTCGTCGTACACGTCCGGGTCGAAGCCGAGCGCGTTGAGCGTCGCGGCCGACACCTGCTTGGCTGTGGACACGGCGAGCGCGAACAGGTCGTCGGACAGTTCGGCGTCCCACCGTTCCTCGTCCCACCAGTCGTCCGCGGCCTTCGCACCCAGGGCGGTCAGGACCACGGCGCGCTGCCGGCGGAAGAACTTGGTCAGCACCTCCGTGGCCTTCGCCTCGTAGGTCTGCGGAGCCCGGCCCTTGATCCGCAGGGGTTCACCGGTCGCCCGGCCGATCGCCTTCGGGGCAGAGTCGCGCGGGGACGCCTGACCGCCCACCAGGACATTCAGCGGCACCACGAGCGTGTCCGCGTCAGGGATGGCCGGCAGGTTTGACCGGGAGCGAGCCTCGGACCGCAGCATGTACGGGGCACCGACCGACGACGCGAACGCGGCGGACTGCTCCTCGAACGACCCCTGCAACTTCTCGGCGATGTTGAACTCGACGTACACGCCCGGACGCGGGTCGAGAATGGGGACGATGAACGTGTTCCAGCGGTCCTCGATCTGTGCGAGCACTGGGCCGAGCGTGTCGCCGTAGAGCATCTTGCGGAACTCGCGGACGTTGGAGTAGTTCGCGCCTGTGTTGTCGCCGACCATCGTCGGGTTGATGTGGTAGACGCCCGCGACCGTCGCCAGCGCGAGCCTCGCGGCCTCGACGAACTGCTGCTCGTGGGCGTTGAAGTCGAGCTTGGAGATGGTCATGCCGTCTTCGAGGATCGGCGTGCCGCCCGTGCGCGATCCGTCGCCCGTGAACTTGCTATTCCAGTCCCTCCGGAACGACTCACGCGCGGCGTCGGACCAGGGCTTGTCCGCCGGCCGGGTGAGGACGGACGAGATCCGGCCGCCGCGCTGCCACACCTGCTGACGGTGCGCCATGGCCATCATCTGCTCGGCCAGGATCGCCTTGAGCGCACCTACCGGGGACGACCCGAAGCGCTCATCTGTCGGGTTCCACCCGTGGAAGTCGATGACCGACGAGGCGGCCAGGTCGACGAAGTTCGCCCCGCCGTTCGCCTGCACCCGGTAGGACGCGAAGCCGAACGCGTCACCACCCTGCGGGGTCACCCACGTGGGCGGCAACCGGTACAGCGACCGGCCCGTCGGTGCGTTCGAGTCCGCCGCGAGGTGCAGGTACGCGACGTCGTACAGCGCCAGGTCCGCGACGAGCCCGTAGACCAGTTCGTAGGACGTGGTGTTCGCGTTCGGGCGGGCAAGGATCTGCGCGCACGCGCCATCTCGGACACGCTGGCGGTCCGTCTCGTCGACGCGCTGGAACGTCTGGAGCCCGAGCTGAGCGATATTGCGCGCCATGAACGTCACGACGGTGCGCAGGTGCGGCTGCGTGCGCCACACCTCGGCCGGGGCCATGCCAAGCACCTCGTCGTGGATGAGGCTCGGGCCGTAAGTGATCTCCTGGCCCTGGTAGGTCGCGGGCGAACCGCCGAGACGCTTGAGGAAGTCGAACATGCCCACTAGATCACCCCAACCCCGTGCGACTCGTAGGCGGAAACGAACGGGACCTCGGTGTGCTGCATCGCACCCCACACGGCGCCGGTGGCGGCGACCAGCGGGGCGGCGTCGTTCGGGGATGCCTTGCGGTTCCACACCCACGAGTCGCCCAGCGGCTTCGTGACGGCGGTACCGGCGGCGATGTCGAGAACTGGCTGCGGTAGGTGGCACAGGCCCTCACGGACCGGCGGCCCGTCCGCGCGCTCGTGCAACCCGGAGCGGGTCACCAGGTCGAAGAACTGGCCCGACGCGGCACCCAGGTCCGACCCGGCCCACTCGACGACCGTCAAGTGCGGCACGGCCTTGAGGTCGTCCAGCATCGACGACGCCGGGGCGCCCTTCGCCTGCACGACCACCGTCATCGGGTCCGCCTCGGTCGCGCGGTCCGCGAACCAGCCGCGCATCTCGTCGGTGCCGTCCGGGCCCTTGTGCCGGGACACCACCCACTCGGTCCCTGAGCGCTGCGCCGTGACCTCGACGTGCGGCAGGCCATCTTCGCGGACACCAGCGAAGGCGATGTAAGACATCGTGCGATCCCACGACGTGTCCAGGCAGAACGTCACCTCGGCGGCGTCCGGGAGGCGCGACGCCAGGTCTATCCCGGCCTCCCATGTCGTCGGCGGGAACGGACCCTCGAGGCTGCCATCCGACCACTGGCACAGGACCTCGGTGCGGAACACCCACTCCGGGTCCGTCTTGCAGGCCGCTGAGATGTTCCGCTCGGGGATGCCGTCGGGGTGGTTCATCGCGGGGTCGGCCTGCGCCCACCCGTCGCGGTCCCACTTGTCGCAGCCCGGAGGCGCAGACCACTCGAACAGACCGAGCGTGTCAGCATCCTGCTCGAAGTCGTCCGGGTCCAGGTCGTCATCGTCGGTCACGACTGGCAGCAGCGCGACGGCGTCCTCACCGCAGATCCCGTCCGGGTCGCCGATCGCCGCATGCGCCATCTTCCGCAGGTACCGGGCCACGATCGACGTCGCGTCACCCGCGTTCGACAGCGCCAGAACGAGCGCCTCGGCCCGCGCCATCGTCGTCTTCGTGATCGCAGCCCACGCGTCCCACGACTGGTGCTCGCGGAGCTCGTCGAGCAGGATCAGGTTGCCGGAGAACCCGCGGCCGGCGCGACGGTTCGCGGCCTTGACCTTGTAACGCGAGCCCGACGTCAGCTCCAGCGACTTCTTGCCGTTGACCTTCACCACGTGCTTGAGCAGCAGCGACAGCTCCGGGTCTTCCTCGACGAGGTCGACCGCGCCCTGCCAGACCTCCTCGGCCACATCGAGGTCCTGCGCGGTGCCGAGCACCAGCGGCCAGCCCCAAACGATCATGAACCAGAGGGCGAGTATCTGGGAGAGCGTCGACTTGCCGTTCTGTCGGGCCACCAGGACCACGACCGTGCGGAACCGCAGCGACCCGTCCGGCAGCAGTTCGAGCATGTGGATCAGGAGCCACGCCTGCCACGGGAACAGGGTGATCGCGAGCACATCGCGCGCGAAGTCGATGACGTCGAACCCGAGCGTCGTCTTCCGCGTCAACGGACGCAGCGGCGGCGTGAAGACCCGCGGCGTCTCGCAGCCGAGGCGCCTATGCCGAACGCTCGCGCCGCTTGCGGGCCTGGTCCTGGAGGTTGCCGAGCGTGCCACTGACGGCCTCCTTCACCACGGCACCCGCTGCCTTCCTGGCGGCCGGCGTGGCGAGCAGCTCCTTGAGGACGTTCATCAGATGCGGCGCCAGGTACAACGCCTTGGTCCGCGACTCGCCCTCGAGGAACTCGGCCGCGTCGATCGCGTCAGCCAATGTGCGACCGAGCGCAACGGCGGCCGCGTCCTCGGGCTCCACGGGAAGCGCTGAGACCGTGCCCTCGTAGGCCGAGCGGACGTTGCCCACTACGACCTCCTGCGCGCGCGATGGGGGTGGGGTACCCGGGGGGGAGAAGGAAGGCTACCGGCGCTCGCTTCCACATGATCAACAACTAGCGATCTGGACGCCCCTACCCCCCGTTGTCACCACTGCCTCGAGCGCAGTCCGAGTCCGGGTTTGACATCCCGGTTCCCGGCGCTCTTATTGCAGGATTCATGTTCAGGAGCATAATTCCCAGGGTCTTCCCTCAGCTCGGGGTACAGCGACCAGGGCTTGATGTGCCCTGCGTTGAACGCGTTGGGCTCGCCAGGCAGCGCGTCGTAGTCGATCTGCTGTCCGCAGCGTCGGCAGGGTTGGAGTCGACGTGCTCGCATGTTCGCCTTGATGCCTTGGATGCGGCGGGTGTTGCGCCCTTGAACGGCGCCCATCTCAGTCGAGTGCGTGGAGGTAGTCGTCGTCGTCAACGGATGCGAAGTCGACCTTGGGTGTGATGGCGGCGGAGATGGCGTCCTTGTCGAACACTGCGAGGACTCGTTCGGCGTAGTCCTTGGTGGCGACGTGGATCTGCTGCATCTCGACACGGTCGGGGTCGAGGCGGTCGGCGCCTTCCCGGATCTGGGCCATCGCGTCGTTGAGTGCCAGCTCGGTGTCGGGGTCAGCGTCGTACTCGATGACAATGACCAACCGCTCGCCCATCGCGCCCTCCCGTGTGCTAACGCCGATCCCAGCGCTTACCTGGGGTCGGTTCGTCTGTCACCCGCCGCCACGGATCTGGTCGCGCGTCGGCGGGGGTTTGGTTCCCGGCCTCTCATCCCAAGGTGTCTAGTCCGCCGAAGCGGTCGCCCCGTTGGGGTGTGGAGGTTGCCGCGGGATGGCGGCCGGGAAGTCTGTGGGTTGCCGTGGACGGGCCGGGCTGACACGAGCGCCCGTGAGCGGCTTCTCAGCCGTCCGAACCTAAGGCAGCACCGCACCGGTTTCCGGTGGCGGCCTCGTCCACGCGCTATTCGGTTGTGCCACAGGAGGAGGTCGCTACGTTGCCCGACGCCATCGGGGCCATGCGACATCCGCTCCTGTGGGTTCCACGTCACTGGTCCAGGAGGGGCTAGCGCCTGGGCTGAGCGTGACGGGGGCAGTACGAAGGCCCGGGTCCTGCCGTAAGGGGTAGGTAGCACCGGGCCTAGGGCGAGGGTCGCCGCCCTGTTCGAGGGCGTGACTTCCTGCACGGTCCGAGTATACACCCGTCGAATCACACGCGTGTAGTTCATGCGACGTGGGCGTGTCGGAGGGCTGCGATGTCGCCGTTGCGGTAGAGGCGGCGGCCCCTGTTGTCGACGGCGAGGTGGGTGATCTTCCGGTCCCGGTTCTCCCACACGTACAGCTGCTTCTCCGACAGCCGCCACAGGACTCTGGCTTCGGTGGCGGTCAGGAGCCGCTCGGGGTCTGCGCGGACAGCCTCGAGGCGTTGGCGGACGGCGAGGGCGTACCGCAGTGGGGTGTAGGTCTCGCCGCAGCGGTTGCATTCGCGGATGTCGTCGAGGCCGCGGTCCTCGGGTCGGGTGCCTTGCCTGTATCGCTGGACGATCTGCCCGTTGCAGGGTTCGCCTTCGACGTCGTCGGCGATGCAGGGGGCGTCGGATAGTTTCGGGGGGTTGATGTGTCCGGTGACGGATCGGAGCCGTGCCCGGAGGGTGTTGAGGTCGGTGAGGTAGTCGTTGAAGCCGGGGGAGAACTGGGCGGCTGAGGCGGTGTGGGTGGTGAGGTATGCGACGGTGTGGTCGAGGTTGGTGTGGTCGGCGGCGGGGTCGTGGCGTTCGGCCCGCCATGCGTCTTCCCAGCTGGTGAGGAGCGCGATGACTGAGGGTGGGTCGTTTCGTTCGATTCCGAGGAGGG
>Ga0209429_10002399_pt1 | contig 11057 bp, 8 predicted proteins | sample BarGraNGADG00212_3_FD_184493 | JGI IMG/M metagenome (GOLD analysis project Ga0209429, IMG submission 184493) | Arctic peat soil microbial communities from Barrow, Alaska - Barrow Graham LP Ref core NGADG0004-212 (SPAdes) (version 2) | ecosystem: Environmental > Terrestrial > Soil > Wetlands >... | reverse complement strand
CATTTGTGTTACCGTCTTAATTTTACCGATCATGGCAGCCGCCATGACAACGCCCTTTTCACTGGCAATCAGACGGATTCCGGTAACCATGAATTCCCTCAACACAATAATGATTACGAAAACCGACGAAATCCGACCCATATCAACAAGCGCAATAAGAACGGAGATAACCAGCATTTTGTCGGCCAGGGAATCCAGGAACTTACCGAGATTCGTTATCAGATTGTATTTTCGTGCAATCTTGCCGTCCGCAAGATCGGTAAGTGAGGCAATGACAAAGATAATTCCTGCAATAATACGCCCGTAATCTGCAATAAACAGATTCCACGCAGCCGGTTCAAAGGAAAATATATGAACAGGCAATAAAAAAAGCAGAACAAACGGGACAAGGAAAATTCGTAACATGGACAGCTTATTGGGTGTATTCATGATTCTGTCACTCCTGTAAGATCATATGCCGAGCAATCTACAAAGCGTATGGAATACGATTGTCCGATTTCCAGGAGCTCACTGGCCGCCGCTACATAAATAGAGGGATCTACCTCAGGAGCTTCACCATAACTTCTTCCCACGTAGAATATACCATCATCTGAAATAGTTTCAATAGTCACATCGGTAATTGACTGCATTCTATCCTGATTCTTTGATTCCGAAATTCCCTGCTGCAGGGCCATAACCTGACGGTACCTCTTCTGTGCGGTATCTTTTCTGACGCGTCCCTTCATGTCAAAAGCTTCCGTGCCTTCCTCGGGGGAAAATACAAAACAGCCCAGACGGTCAAAACGCCAGATTGAAATCTGCTTGAGAAGATTATCAAATGCTTCTTTCGTTTCCCCGGGAAAGCCGACCATTACCGTTGTCCGCAGAACAATATCCGGGATTTCCCGTCTTAGGCGTTCTATGGAATCAGTAATCATTTTTACCGTATCATGCCTCTTCATACTCTGTAAAACCGCATCATCTCCGTGCTGTACAGGCATGTCCAGATAATGTGCAACCTTGGGGTTGTCAGCAATCTCTTTTACCAGATCATCGGTAATTCCATCAGAATAGGAGTACATAATGCGAATCAGAGAGACATTGGGAAGCTTTGACAGCTCGCGGATCAGCTCCGGGAGCATCCGTTTGCCGTAAATGTCGATACCGTAACGCGTGGTATCCTGAGCAGTAAGTATGAGTTCGGAAGATCCGGAAGATGACAGGAAGTCAGCTTCGTTGACGATGTCTTCCATGGATCTGGAAATATATGGTCCCCTGATAAATGGTATTGCGCAATAAGCGCATCTGTTAGAACACCCTTCGGCGATTTTAAGCCACGCATATGTTTTTGTGGAAACAACCCGGTTAGTCCGCATATGGGAAAGACTGCCCGGTTCGCTGACAAAGTTCTCCACAGGACCGGAGTAATCTCCGTACAATACCCGGATTGATCTTGCAATATCCTGATAATGTGATGTCCCGAGGACCTGGTCAACTTCAGGAATATCATTTCTGATGTCCTCGGCATACCTTTGTGCAAGGCATCCCGTCACAACCAGAAATTCGCATTTCCCTTTTGGTGACTTATAGTCCGTCATTTCAAATATCGTATCAATAGCTTCTTTCTTGGCACTTTCAATAAAGCCGCAGGTGTTGACAACGATGACGTCAGCATCAGAAGGGTCAGACACCATCTCCATCTTGTCATCCAAAAGAATACGGGTCATACACTCTGCATCAACCAGATTCTTGGAGCAGCCAAGCGAAATAATGAAAACTTGAATTACCTTTTTGTTACTATTCAATAAACTTGCACCTCAATACATTGGGAGATTATTCGTATCACAATCTACTTATTCTACATCACGAATGCGTTTCCGCAAAGTATCCATTGCAAGGGAAGTCGAATATCCTCTTGAAAGAAGAAACCGGAAGGTCTTGTTCATCCATTTTTCCGCATCAAAAGAGGACATGCCGATTTGCTTTCGCAGATCCGGCATGAGCCTCTCTTCAAACAGTTCAAGAATGGAGATCCCGTCTTCAGGCATGAACTCACAAGCCGCATCGACGGCTTCCCTCGATATGCCGGCCTGAAGCATACGCTGCTGCAGCGCGCGTCTCCCTTCCGCCTTCCGCCCTCTCCGGGATTGGATCAGAGAACGCGCTATACGCATATCATCAATGTATCCGTCTTCGATCAGTGCGGAGACGATGTATCCGGAAATCTCACCGGATACGCCTTTGCGGCTTAAGTATTCACTGACTTTACCGCTTGATTTGTGGGAAATTCCAATATATGAAATTGCAAGAGAACGTGCTTCCGGAACGGAATCAATCAAGTGTATGTCCTCTCTTTCAGAAAATACAGAGCAGGCAAACAAAATTCATGCAAAACGGCAGTTAAAAATCAATACCCAGGATATCTGATTCTTCTGCAGGCTCGTCAACCGAAACAATGGCATCCACAGGGACCGCTTCGAGTGAACTGCGTATCTTGCCTTCTATCTCATCACGAATAGCAGGATTCTCCTTGAGGAACATGCGCGCATTGTCTTTACCCTGTCCAATTCTCTGTCCGTTATAGGAGAACCATGATCCGCTCTTATCGATGATATCCTTCTGGACACCCAAATCCACAATACAGCCTTCCTTGGAAATACCTTCCCCGTACATAATATCAAATTCAGCCTCCTTGAAAGGGGGAGCTACCTTGTTTTTCACAACCTTGACCTTCGTATGGTTGCCGACTATATCCGTGCCGTTGCGAAGACTCTCGGTGCGGCGCACATCAAGACGGACAGAGGCATAAAACTTAAGGGCACGGCCGCCGGTAGTTGTCTCAGGATTGCCGAACATTACACCAATCTTCTCGCGAAGCTGGTTGATAAAGATACAGACAGTACCGGACTTGCTGATAACACCGGCAAGCTTACGCAGTGCCTGGGACATCATGCGGGCCTGAAGACCCATATGCGAGTCACCCATCTCACCGTCGATTTCCGCCTTCGGAACAAGAGCGGCAACAGAATCGATAACAATTACGTCAATAGCGCCGCTTCGGACGAGTGCTTCCGTAATCTCGAGCGCCTGTTCGCCTGTATCCGGCTGGGAAATAATCAGCTCGTCAATATTAACGCCGATTTTGGCAGCATAGGACGGATCCAGGGCATGCTCAGCATCAATGAATGCAGCTGTTCCGCCGGCCCTCTGGGCTTCAGCTACAATATGAAGGGCAACGGTCGTCTTACCTGATGATTCAGGTCCGAAGATCTCAATGACACGGCCCCTGGGAACACCGCCGACACCTAACGCGATATCAAGGGTCAGGGCTCCGGTCGGAATGACCTCTATCTGCATGCCGGTCTTCTCTCCAAGCTTCATGACTGCACCCTTGCCGAATTGTTTCTCTATTTGTAAAAGTGCTGCATCAAGTGCGCGGGCACGGTTGGAATCAGATTTCTGTGAAATCTCCTGATTGGATTTACCTTGTTTATCAGACTTTGCCATAACTTCCTCCTCATCGAACATTCGTTCTTTATGTGTTCATTATATGAATAGCTTACATGGAAGTCAACCGGAATTGAAAAATACTTTTCGACAAAATCATACAAAATGCGACAATACCTGAGTGAAAATTACACCGCATGGTTCTTTCTTCTCTTCAGGCGGTCAACAAAGGACTTTAGTTCTTTCATCTGCATGGCACGTGCGGCAAGAAGATATCCACCGAAACCGACAGCACAGCGGACAGCAAGCCATAATAACTGTCCGATCTTACTTTGCGGATCAAGCGGAAGTACATTAAACGTATATACGACCAGAAAAAGGACGGCCAGACAGATGCACGCACGTACAAGAAACGGCCAGATGCTGTGGGGGGCAAGCTGCCTGTCCTTTTTATAAATCGATGACAATACGACTGCACTGACCAGACTGGTCACCGAGTATGCCAGTGACAGCCCCAATGCGCCCATTTTTGATGTTGAATTCAATAGTCCCGCACCCTGCAGAATGAAGCACAGCACTGTTGTAAGGAACATGGACAGTACGCCTGTCAGCAGAGGTATTTTTGTTTTACCGATGGCATAGAATGACTGGTTATATATAAATACAACTGTCTGCATAACAACTGCTACGCAATATCCCATGAGAATTAAAGCCGTTGTTTTGCCTGACTCCATGACATAGGTCGATTTCCATTTGAAAATGGCAAGAACAAAATCCAGCCGCAGTGCAAACAAAAGCCCTGCAGAAGGTATCGTAAGAAACAGCGCATTACGGAGACTTTTCGCAAGAAGAACCCGTGCTGATTTTGTATCATTGGCTGCAAAATGGGCTGACAGCGACGGCAGCATGACACTTCCAACTGCCACGGCAAAAATACCATACGGCAGCATCCATATTGTTTTGGCGTTGTTGAGTGACTGAATAATACCTTTATCAAATCCGCCTGTAAAACTTGTAATAATGATCGTGTTAAGCTGAACAATCGATGCAGAGATCATCGTCGGAACAGCCAGATGGAGCAGTTCCCTGAAACCTTCATCCTTCAGGTCGAAGGAAAGGCGGAAATTAGTTAGTTCGCGCCTTGCCATATAGAACTGCAGGAAAAAGTACATGGCAGCAGCTGCCGTTATTCCGACCGCTGTATAGATAACCGCCTGGTTTGTCTGTTTACCGAGGATGATGATGGAAAGCACTACGCAGATGTTGTACATTGTCGGGCCGAACGCTGTTGAAGAAAATTTCTTGTAGGCATTCAAAATACCTATGCACAGTGCGGCCAGCATCATGAAAAAGACCTGCGGGAAAAGTGCCGTTGATGACTGGGCGGCCAGGGCGACTATATCCTTATCCTTGGCCGCGTAAATCAGCGGAAAAATCCAGTTGGAAAGAAGCATTCCAAGAAGAGTAGTAATCAATACGATAACAGACATCAGCGTAATAAATATGCTTACGCTCCGCCAGCCTCTTCTCTGTTCACCCCGTTCAATTGCCCTGGCCAGAGTCGGCGTAATCGCAGCCTGTATGGAACCGCCGACCAGCAGCTGATAAAAAAGATCGGGAATTTGAAATCCCAGATAGAAGGCATCCGCCTGAATGGTATTATAGCCGAATTTCAGCCCGATAAATATCTCGCGCAGAAATCCCGTTCCCTTTGACAGCGTCAGTCCGATAATCATCAGGAAAGTGGCAAGTGCCATACTTGTGACACTCTTTTTGCGGGCTGCGCCGTGAAGGCTTGTCTGGTCTTCCGGGTGCTCCATACTTATATCAACCTTAACCGGATCATATTGAATGCTTCGAGTGCGGCCACACGGCGTATGCGCATACGGTTGCCGCGAAGCATGATTTTCTTGACAATCGTGCCTGATTCATCGGATACAGCCAGATATACAAGACCTACCGGTTTGTCGTCGGTCCCTCCGTCAGGTCCTGCTATCCCCGTCAGGGATACGGCCATATCGGTCTTCATAAGCTTTCTGCAGCCCTGCGCCATCAGCATGGCACATTCCTCACTTACTGCGCCCGAAGTGGAAAGAACCGACTCAGGGACGCCCAGAACGGATGTTTTGATCCGGTTGTCGTAAGATACTACCGAGCCTGAGAACACTTTGGATACACCCGGGATATCGCCGAACTCCGAAGACACCATTCCCACTGTACAGCTTTCTGCAAATGAGACTGTTTTGCCCTGAGACAGGAGCAGATCGAAGGCAACCTCTTTCATGGAGCGCGTTCCGATTTCATAGACGTGTTCTCCGAACCGGGCCTTCAGCTCTTCAATCATTGGTGTCAAAAGATCCGGGTCATTATCGGAATCGATACGCTGCGTCACACGGAACATACATTCACCCTCTGACGCGTATGGCGCAATCGTAGGATTAACCTGTGTATCAATCAAGTCTTTGATCTTTGTTTCAGCTGAGGATTCACCGATGCCGATCAGGTGAACATACGCAGTACGAAGTGTAAAGGGAGCCATCTTCTCAAGAAGAGGCCGTACGGATAACGTGAACATGGGAACAACTTCAGACGGAGGCCCCGGCAGGAGGATCAGCTTCGCGACATGATCAGGGTCCTGCGCATTAGGAGCCGGGCAGTCGAACATAGCGCCCGGTGCCGTTCCGTTTGTATTCTGAAAAATGACGGCAGGTGTCGGCAGAATCGCCTGTTTAAGATTATTCTGCGTCATTGTGCGTCCGATTCGTTCGAAGAATCCGGTCAGGGATTTGTAGCTTTCCTCGTGAAGAACCAGAGAAAGCCCTGCTACCGTGGCGGCTGTTTCCATCGTAAGGTCGTCCATCGTCGGCCCGAGCCCGCCGGTAAAAATGACAAGGTCGCTTCTGGAGGCACTTTCCTTGATCTGAAGTGCAAGGCGTTCAACATTGTCTCCCACAACGGTCTGGCGGAATGACGGGATTCCGAGCTCCGCGAGCTCTTTGGCCAGATATCCGGCATTCGTGTTCAGTGTATGTCCCATCAGAAGTTCTGTTCCGACACAGATGATCTCTGCTCCGTGGATTTTTTTGTCGTTTTCGTCCATTTTTGTCACTGCCTTCCTGTTATTCCTCTGTATGCATATAATGTATTTCTTAAAAGCATAGTAATCGTCATCGGTCCGACACCGCCGGGAACCGGCGTAATCGCACCTGCCACCTCGGAAACGCCTTCAAAATCAACGTCTCCGCGGACTTTACCGTCCTCACAGCGGTTAATGCCGACGTCAATGACTATTGCACCGGGTTTAATGAAGTCTTTTGTTACAAATCCCACTTTACCGATGGCAGCGATCAAAATATCCGCCTGCCTGCAAAGCTCAGGAAGATTTCTGGTGCGTGAATGCGCAATGGTAACCGTAGCATTTTCGGCCAGCATAAGCTGTGAGACCGGTTTGCCCACGATGTTGCTTCTGCCGATAACTACACAGTGTTTGCCGGAAATGATAATTCCCTGATTTTTCAGAAGTGAAAGACAGCCTAAAGGCGTACAGGACACAAGACACTCCCGTCCGATGGAAAGGAGTCCCTTATTGACAGGATGGAACCCGTCAACATCTTTTTCCGGGGCGATGGCGCAAATGACTGCAAATTCGTCCATATGAGGAGGCAGCGGGAGCTGACACAGAATACCGTGTACACGGGGATCCTTATTCAAAGTATCAATCAATTCGATCAGGTCCTCCTGCGAAGCATCGACGGGAAGTTCGTACCCGAATGAAATAATACCGACCTGATCGCAGGCCTTTTTCTTGTTGGTTACATAGATGGACGATGCGGGATCATGACCAACCTGGATCACGGCAAGCCCCGGGGGCAAAAAATGCTTTAGCCCGTGTCCCTCCACGAATATTTGCCGTACTTCTTCCGCCATTTGTCCGCGGAGCTGTGCAGATACTTCCTTACCGGATATGATTGCTGCTGCCATAATACTTATCCTCCCTTTGCCTGGATTTCCAGCCATTGAGACTGTGAAATCAAGAGTTTCCTTGGCTTACTTCCTTCAAAAGGTCCTATATATCCTTTTTCCTGCATCCGGTCTACTAAACGGGCTGCACGGGGATATCCGATATTCATTCTGCGCTGCAGTATAGAGACCGAAGCACAGCCTGCCAGAAGAACAATTTCGACAGCCTGCGGAAGAAGTTCATCCTCATCCGCGGGGTCTCTTTCATTCGCTTTCAGTCCTCCCGGTGTAGCGGAAATAATCGCCTCTGCCTCTTCCGGGTCATAGGTGCCCATATTCTGTGATTTCAAATATTCAATGACAGATTCAACTTCCGCATCGGAAACAAAGGCACCCTGTCCGCGCTGAGGCTTCGCCGCACTTTGAGGATAATACAGCATATCGCCTTTTCCAAGAAGTTTTTCTGCGCCGGCCATGTCAAGGATGGTACGGCTGTCAACCTGGGAAGCGACAGCAAATGCGATTCGGGAAGGAATGTTGGCCTTGATAACGCCTGTAATGACATCGACAGACGGTCTCTGCGTGGCAATAAGAAGATGAATACCGGCTGCACGTGCCATTGCCGTAAGCCGTGCAATCGATTCTTCCACTTCTTTAGCCGCAACCTGCATCAGATCCGCAAGCTCGTCAATGACAATAAGAATCAGAGGAATCGGCGGTTCCTTTCTCTTGCTGAGTTCTTCATTGTATCCGCGGAAATCACGGACCGATGCCTCTGCAAAAAAGCCGTAGCGCCTTGTCATCTCGCCTACAGCCCAATTCAAAGTATTGGCCGCTTTCTTGGGATCGGTTACAACGGGAGCCAGAAGGTGCGGGATTCCGTTATAAATGGAAAGTTCAACCACCTTGGGATCAATCATGATGAGCTTGACCTGGTCAGGAGTTGCCTTACAGAGGATACTGATCAGTATCGAGTTGATACAGACAGATTTACCCGAACCGGTAGCACCGGCAATCAGCAGATGCGGCATTTTGGCCAGATCGCAGAATATCGGATTACCGGGGATGTCGCGTCCGAGGGCTGCCACGAGTGGCGTGGTATTTTTCTTGAATCCGGGTGAATCGATAAGGCTTCGAAGCGTAACCGGCGTTGTTTCGACATTAGGTATTTCGATTCCGATAGCGGATTTACCGGGAATCGGAGCTTCGATACGTACACCGAAGGCCGCCATGGCAAGCGCCAGATCATCAGTAAGGTTAACAATACGGCTGACCTTGATGCCGGGACCCGGCGTCAGTTCAAATCGCGTTATGGCAGGTCCATGGGTGATGTTTACGACTTTTGCGACAACACCGAAGCTTGCCAGGGTATCTTCCAGTTTTTTGCCCTGAGCAATCAGTGCCGCCTGATTTGATTTGCCCGAATCATCCTTGATGTCAGGAAGCAAAAGGGACGACGGTGCCACTCGATAAGGCTGCTTGGGAAGTGCCAGGGAAATCTGACGGTTTTTTGCTTTGTCGGACGGCAAATTGACAGAAGGAACCGTTTCAGAGGTAACCGCAAAAGCATTGGACGAAGAATGCTCCGGATTTACCAAAGGAGTCTGATGCACGGCGCCGGGTGAAACCACATGTGCCGGAATATCCTGTGTATCGACCCCCGGCATTTCATTGTCGGCTCTCTCGTCGAAATCATCCTGGACGCGGTCATGAACGTCATAACCATCAACACCGATACGCCGGATCGGAATATGAGTAACGATATTTTCAGCCGGATTCTCCGTATTCATTTGAATATCAAGCCAGGTCGATTTTTCTCTTTCTTTGAGAAAACCCGGAATTTCAGATACTGCCTGTGCCTGTGATGTCGGGAAGGGTTCCTGGGCCAATCTTATAAAATCGGTCTCAACGAGCGTTTCCACGGCTTCCGGCGGTCTTTCCCTGCTTTGTGAGCGAATATTCGGAGGGTTTGACAGATCAACATCATACGGATTGAAATTACGGTGAGAGGCAGCCGAAAGCGGCGCCTGTGTCCCCTCAAGGTCGATGAATCCCTGGTGTCCATAGTCGACTGACTCATTAAACGGAGATAACTCTTCCGGGCGAAGCTGATCAAGGTCAATCTGAGAACCGGGATAAATGCCTCTGTCCATATCTTCTGAATCGATTGTGTCCTGATCAACCTGCTGTGAAAATGCACGGAGCGACTGTGCTCCTGAGCGGATCGCACCGGATGCACGATTTGTTGTTGTCCTTATAGCCTGCGCCGTAAGGGCGGCAGTATGGGACAGGGATACATTGAAAATCAGGACAATCTGTGAAAGAACAAAAGAAAATAATATGATCATCGCACCCGTCCTGGCTGCAATTGTCTCCAGCGAAAGAGCGATCGCTCCGCCGACAACCCCACCCGTCAAAAACGTCGTGGTATCGGTTACTGAGGATGTAAGCATGGCAGGGTCAATTCCTGATTTCCAGAGAATAGTAAATCCGTTGCTCGCCAACGATCCGTTCCGGGTCGGATCAAGGCACAAAGCCTCAATCAATTCTCTTCTAACGGTAAAAACGGGAAACAGCGCCGAAGCTGCCAATAAGACAAGCAGAACCGATGTCACGCGCCGGGGCGCAACATCCGTGCGTTTTTCAATGAAATAATCAACGGCTGCATACATGAAAAGGACAGGGATGGCATATGCACTTACTCCAAAGAGCCCTTTTCCCAGGGATTTTAAAAGTACGCCAAGCATTCCCGTTGCAGAAGGCGGAAGATAATAGGATACGCCCAGGATTATAGCAAAGGCGAGAAAAACTACGCCTGTTACCTCCCGTCTGTGATTGACCGGAGTTGCATTCATCAGAGCCCGACCCTCCTTGCTGTTTTTAAGAGGGCAACGACTGTCTTGGCATCACGGATTTTGCCCGATTCAATCTTGCCCAGCAGTTCTGTAAGCGGAATTTTCTCAACATTCAGGAATTCGCCTTCATCCAGAGCGCTTTCTTTCTGATGCAAACCAGTTGCAAGGAACAGATATAATGCTTCGGCGCAATACCCGGGAGACGGGAAAATACACCCGAGATCTTCCACCTTATCGGCGATAAGTCCTGTTTCCTCGCGAAGTTCGCGAATAGCACAGGCACGGGGATCCTCATCAATTTCAAGCTTTCCGGCAGGTGTCTCGACGAGAACCTGTTGAAAGGGAGCGCGGAACTGACGTACAACATAGACATTCATATCGTCGTCGAGCGGGACAATCGTCGCACCTCCGTTATGGCGTACAATTTCCCGCTTGCTTAAGCTTCCGTCCTGAAGCCTGACATCCATAATCTCGGCAGCGAAAACTCTTCCCGTAAAAAGCCGGGTCTTCTTGAGAACATGTTCGGTAGGGTCCCCCGGGTGACTGTCATCGGCTGGATAATCAATATGCGGATAAGGCTCACGTTCTCCCGCCGATTCATTCGCAATATCATCACTCATGTTCTGTATTACCTTCCTTGTTCTTGATTTTTGCAACTTCCGCGACGGCTAATGCATCGCATCTATTATTATATTCATGATCGGAATGTCCTTTGACCTTGCACCAGGTAATGTTGTGTATGGAAGAAAGCCGATCGAGTTCAAGCCAGAGATCCATATTGCTGACCTGCTGTTTGGTACTGTTTTTCCATCCGTT
>Ga0209429_10002397_pt1 | contig 11057 bp, 10 predicted proteins | sample BarGraNGADG00212_3_FD_184493 | JGI IMG/M metagenome (GOLD analysis project Ga0209429, IMG submission 184493) | Arctic peat soil microbial communities from Barrow, Alaska - Barrow Graham LP Ref core NGADG0004-212 (SPAdes) (version 2) | ecosystem: Environmental > Terrestrial > Soil > Wetlands >... | reverse complement strand
AAATGCCCGACGAGCCGCACCGTCGCCGGCGTAGACGAAAGTGGTGTCGAGGGGCGCTGGTCGGCGTCGCGAAGAACGACCGCCGAGCTTGCCGACGAGGTGCGGGCGATGGCCCGAGTCGGGGGCCGTCCGCGTCGCCGATGCCTACGGGCGGCCTGCGCCGTCTCGGGTGAGCACTCGCTGCCGGCGCTCGACTCGGCGCACGTTCGATCGTACGGTCGCCTGCTGTATCCTGCGCTCGTATGTCGACCGATTTCCATACAGCGTTCGGCCCGGACGCGCTGCGTGCGCTCGCCTGGGGGCGTTCCTTCGAGCGCGGCGCCGCCTATGCCGCCGACGACAGGGTCAAGGGATTGAAGGCCGGCGACGCGGAAGCCTCGGCCACCGTGCGCGGGGCGCGCGCCTACCGGGTCCGCCTCTGGCTCGCGGACGGCGCGCCGCTGTTCTCCTGCACCTGCCCGGTGGCAGCGGATGGCCTGTTCTGCAAGCACTGCGTGGCGGTCGGCCTCGTCGCGTCCGAGGCTGGTGTGGAGAGCGGTGACGCGCATCTGCCGCCTGCGGCCGATGACGTGCGCGCCCACCTGGAGGGACTGGACAAGGCGCGCCTCGTCGATCTCCTCCTGGGGCAGGCAGATGCCGACGAGCTCCTGCGCGGACGCCTGGAGCTCGAGGCGGCCAGTGCCCGGGGGGTCGGCAGTCACATCGATCGCTATCGCCGTGCCATCCGCGACGTGCTAAGCCCCGGCGACTTCATCGACTATCGGTCGATGTACGACTACTCACGGGGGATCGACGATCTCATCGACTCCCTCGCCGAGCTTCTCGCAGGCGGCTTCGCTGCCGAGCTCATCGATCTCTGCGAGCACGCGCTGGCGTGCCTGGAAGACGCCCTGGGTTCCATGGACGACTCCGACGGCTTCATGGGCGACATCAGAGACCGCCTCATCGGCCTTCATCACGAGGCCTGCCTGAAGGCCCGCCCCGATCCGGTCGCGCTCGCGGAGCGGCTCTTCGAGTGGGAGCTGCACTCCGACTGGGAGATCTTCCTCGGTGCGGCGGCAACGTACGCCGACGTCCTCGGCGAGGCGGGCCTGGCCGCCTACCGACGCCGCGCCGAGGAGGTGTGGGCGCGGACGCCGGCCCTCGCCCCCGGTGAGGATAGGGAGTACTCCACGCCGCGGTTCGTCATCACGTACATCATGGAGACGCTTGCTGAGCTCTCACAGGACGTCGATGGTTTGGTGGCCGTCAAGGCCAGCGATCTCACCTCGCCCTACAGCTTCTTCGAGATCGCCGAGATCTATGGCGCGGCCGGCCGTCATGATGATGCGCTCGCCTGGGCGGAGAGGGGGTCGGCGGCCTACCCGGACTGTACGGACGTTCGCCTGCTCGAGGTCCTTGCCGACGAGTACGAGCGCCGCGATCGCGTACAGGACGCGGTGTCGCTCATGTGGTCGCTTCTTGAGCGGCGACCGACCCTCGACTCCTTCCAGCGCCTGAAAGCGCACGCGGCGCGGGCCGACCGGTGGGACATCTGGCGCACGAAGGCGCTTGACCGCCTGCGCCAAGCGGCGGCCGCGGCGAGCGCGACCGTGGGCGGCCGGCCGAGACTGCAGGGTACACCGAGCCTGCCCTCCTGGGGCTGGGCGGTCGGTCGTTCCGAGGTGGTGAAGGCGCTCCTCTGGGAGGGCGATGCCGATGCCGCCTGGGAGGAGGCGGTCGCCGGCGGCTGCACCATCGCGCTCTGGATGGAGGTGGCGGCGGCGCGGGCGATCGATCATCCGGAAGACGCCCTTCCCATCTACAGACGGCAGGTGGAGCGGGCGATCGACCAGAAGAACAAGCGAGGGTACGCTGAAGCGGTGGAGCTGTTGCACAGGGTCAGGGAGCTGATGGACCGGCTCGACGGAGGTGACGAGTTCGCGGCGTATCTGGCCACGGTAAGGGCCGCGCACAAGCAGAAGCGCAGTCTCGTGAAGCTGCTCGATGAGGCCTGCTGGTAGGGATGTGCGTGGGCTGGAGGGAGAGAGGACCGACGATGCCCAATGATCACGACGATGATGACGCCGACTTCCACGCCGACGCCGACTTCGACGCCGACGCCGACTTCGACCTCTACGAGATCCTCGGCGACTCGAACGCCGGGGCGTATCAGCGGGTGGAGGAACGCATCGGGCCACCGCTCGAGTACGTCGCCGAGAAGAGCCGGCACGCGATCGAGCAGATCCACGCGGTCTACCTGCAGCTCGGCGACGGCAGCAGCGCTCGCGGTTCGGCGCAGGCCGCCTTCCACTACGCTCTCGTCTCGTACCTCGCGCTGAACAACATGCTCACCCTCGCGGGCGACCACCGCGTCGTCACACGGCTGCTGGCGATGCCTCCGGATGAGCTCACCAGGTGGCTCGACGCTGTCGACGCCGAAGGGTCGGTCACGGGATAGGTGCCGGCCCGACAAGGCGAAGACCGTCAACGCCGATGCGGTTGGTTGGCACTCGGCGATGCGGCTGGATGGTAGTCGAGAGTGCGGGACACTGGTAGGCGGAGACTCTTCGCGAGCTGCCCGCCATCCTCATCGGCGGTCCGCGGACCGCCGGCAAGACAACCACGGCGCTCCGTTTCGCGCGGGAGGTCGTACGCCTCGACCGCGAGGCGTAGGCCGCCGCCTTCCGGGTCGATGACGCGAGGCCCTGCGACGATGGAATACGTCAACCCGCGAGTTGACGTGCCTTGAGTCCCGCGCCCGCTGCCATGGGCACATGAACGCGACCGGCGGCACTGACGACCACTTCGATCCTGAGCTCGACGCCGAGCAGCTGCTCGGCGTCATCCCAGCAGATGTGCTTGAACGGCTGTGGCCCGGATTCGCACCGCAAGATCGCAACGTGTTCATCAACCCGGTCAGTCTGCGTCGCCACTTGCAGGGGCGACCGGACTTCGTTCACCGAGTGGCGGTACTCAACCAGTACGTCGGCAGTCTCGCGGGATGCCTTGCGACCGCCTCGGTCTTCGTGCGTTACGAGAAGGGGGCGCGCGACGAGGCGGGTGTCACGGCCTACGTGAGCGTGCCCGGCGCACGTGGCGCGACCGAGTACCTCGGCATCGGGATGCACCTGTACCCGGCCAAGGAGGGCCGCCGACGGCGCAACCGCGTGACGACGCTGATGCCGCCGGTCTCCGCGAAACGACTGAAGGCGAGGTTGAAGCGACAACGCCACTACCGGCCTGAGAACGTGCCCGATGGCCCGCCCTCTGTCGGAGAGTGATCGAAGTGGGTATACTGGGATAGTCACTGGCGAGGTGGAGAGCCTCCTTGCGACCACGTACCTGCCGAGCAACGCGCACGTCGCACCTGCGGAGCAGCGTAGTAAGTGATCCGGGGACTGGGAGTCCCGGCGCCGGCGACGAGATGAAGGAGCGGCTTGCCGCTCCTTTGTCGTTCCGGGTTGGAGTCCTCGCCGCCTACCGCTCGGCGATGCTCAGCTCGACCCCGAGGGCGCCGGTGAGAGCGCCGAGCGTCTTGAGCGTGGGATTGCCGTTGCCGCTCTCGATGCGGCTGATGTCGCCTTGGTCGATCCTGCAACGCGATGTCGCAGGCCTTCTCGAAATCTGCGCTCGATCTTCACCCCTGTGGACGAGACCCTGCCCTCAGTCCTGCTGCGGGCCTACCCGGGGCTGGACCCGCCGCTTCCAGCGCGAGCCGCGGCGGTATCCAGGGGCACGATCTGCGTCGTCACCCTCATGCCGAGCGCGAAGGCCAGCTTGCCCATGGTCGCTGTGGTGAGGTTGCATTCTCCCGCGAGCACGCGCGAGACCCAAGCTCGCGACGTGCCCATACGACGGGCCAGCTCGGCGCCGCTCACGCCTTGCGCGTCCATCTCGGCGATCAGGTTGTCGGTGAACTCGAGCGTCGTGAGGTAGCTCCAGTACGCGGGATGCTGGCGCGCCTGGGTCGTGTGCTCATCGAAGGTCGGTGCCATCACGCTCCTATCTCGACAAGTATGTCGCCGGCGGCCAAGGCGACGAGGTAGGCCGCGCGGAGGCCCCGTGCACGTCGGATGATCCCGCGGAGCTCGCGCGGTTTCGGCTTCTTGCAGAGCTCGCTGCACACGACGAGTCGCCTTCGCTCGAAGAAGTAGACGAGCCGAAACCCTCGAGGCGTCTTGAGCTCGAAGATGCCCTCGCCGAGGTGCCGCGACCGACGTTCATCGCGTGGTGGCCCGGCGACAGAGGCCTTGTCCAGCAGCGCGAGGAGTTGAGCGTGCGCCGCACGGTCGGTGACTGCGACTGCATCGAGCGCCTCCCTGACGGAACAACGACCGCGATCATCGACGACGGCGGCGATGATCCACGTGCTGCTCGTGATGACTGTGAGTCGCATGTTAACTCATGAGTTGACATCAGGCAAGGCTTGGTCACCGCTCTGCGCTGCAGTCTCAACATGCAGGAGGCTGGGGGATCGCGTACGCGGCATCTTCATGACGCCAGCGTATGCCGCCCGCCTCACCGCGCGACAGAATGACGAAGGCGGCGGGAGGTGGACGTTACAGGAGTGGAGCGTGTCAGCCGCCGGTCGGCGCGTACGCAGGCACTTCGGAGGCTACTGGAAGTACTCCACCATCCGCACCATCGCCAGCGTGTCGCGCTCGCAGTAGCGCAGGAGGTTGCGGCGGATGGTCTCGCGGCGGTCGGCGGACGTGCCCGGCGCGATGGCCTCCTCGTAGGCGACCTGCGCCAGGACGCCGTCCTGCACCTCGTCCAGGTCGCCGTAGTCGAGGTCGGGGGCGACGGTGGGGAGCACCGCCTTGAGCGACCACGAGCCGCGCATGTCGGGGTGGTAGTAGTTGCGCTTCACGATCGGCAAGAGGTCGACGATGCGGTCGACGACGGCCTGCAGACGGCCGGCCAGGTCGGGGAAGCGCTCGGCGAGCTGGCGGAGGATCGTGGCCTCGAAGGGCGCGTGGTAGACGAGCACCGGTCCGCCGCCGCCCACGCTCCCGCCTCCGCCGCCCTCGCCGAGCGCCTCGAGCAGCGCCTCGGCGCAGGCGCGCATCGGCGGCTCGCCGCTCACGTCGAGGAACACGACGTGCTCGAGCCGCCCGTCCGCGTCCTCGACGTGACACGAGAACTGGGTGGGTAGCTGCTGCCACGGCCGCGTGCCCGCCCAGACCGGGACGGCGAAGTTGATCGTCTCGAAGTCGAAGTAGTAGCGCGGGTAGCCGATGGCGCGCAGCTCGGCGCTGATTGCCGGGTCGACGCGGGGCCGCCCGCCGACCGTCGCCTGCCACACGCGCACCTGCAGGTCGCCTGTGAGGCGGCCTGCGGGGACGTCACGCAAGCGCGTGAACCCTTCCTCCTGGAGTTGTTCCACAAGCCGCGCGCCGCCGGGGAGGTAGCCCACGTGCACGTCGCCGTCGCAGGCGCGGCACCAGTCGAGGAGCGGGCACACGTACGGGTCCCGGCACTGCCGGCCGACGGGGACCGGCGGCATCTCGCCGCCGAGGATCTCCCGCGCCCGGCCCACCCAACCGGGCACCAGCGGCGTCAGCTCGTCGACCGCGACGCTGATGTCTTCGTCGACGAACAGGCCCGCATAGTCGCCGTCGCCGGCGTAGACGAAGGTGTTGTCGATGTGGCTGAGGGACACGCGTGCGATGGGCACGCCGCACTCGCGCAGCACCCAGGTCTGGATGGCGGCGTCCCGCGCGTGATGGTCTTTGACCGCGGTGCTCGCCTTCACCTCCGTGAAGCGGCAGTCGCCGTGCTCGCGGAAGAACAGGTCGGTGCGCACCAGGACGCCGTCGTGCTCGAAGGTGGCCTCGAACAAGGCGAGGTCGTCGCTGCTGCCGGCGAGAAGGTCGCGGGTCTCGTCGAGGGCGGCGCGAAGGTCGGCCGACGTGAGCCGCCCGCGCTCGGCGCCGCCGATGAGCACGCCGCCGGGGTGCAGCGACTGCGCGACTGCGCCGACCTGATGGCCCATGGCGAAGATGCGCTCGGTGTCTGCGCCGTAGATGATGCGCTCGGGTTCATGGACGCGCACCCACAGCAGCTTGGGGCACTGGAGGCCGTCCATGAGGCGGGATTTCGAGAGGCCGTAGGCGGTCATGACAAGCAGTGTACTCGGCGGTACGGACGCATGATCGGGCCGGGCACACGGACGGCTTCTTCAACGAGCGGAGCGGCGGGGTCGCGCTCTGCGGTGATGCTCGGCTGAGCCTGTCAGCCCGGACGCATCGTCCACCATCGGCCGTGATCGTCACTCTCCCTGCGGGCGGCCGCAGCGGGTACGGTCGCGACATGCCGACTCTCCGGATCAGTCCGGCGACCACGGCCGCATCCCGTCCGCCCAGCCCGCGCCTTGTCGGGCCTGGAGGAATCGCGACTTCACGTGTATGTCAGTTCTGACATAGACTCCTCGCAGTGATTCGCGGCGCCGCAAAGCCACTTGTGTGGCTGCACGGAGAGGTGCGCACCCCGCCGCTCACAACGGTCGCCCGCGTGGAAGCCGGGCTGCTCCTGCGCCGCCTGCAGCGTGGGGAGTCGCTGGGCCTGCCGCAGTCGCGGCCGATGCCGGCCATCGGCGGGCGCTGCCACGAGTTGCGCGTAGTGGACGCATCCGCCGCCTGGCGGATCGTCTACCGCATCGATGCCGACGCGATCGTGGTGGCCGAGGTGTTCGCCAAGAAGTCGCGGGCGACCCCGAGGTCGGTAGTCGATGCCTGCAAACGCAGGCTGCGCGCCTACGACGCGATTGCGGGCGAGAAGGAGTGAGCGCGATGGACAAGGCCGAGAAAGACCGACTGGCGGCCGCCGGCTGGCGCACCGGAGACGCGGCCGACTTCCTCCAGCTGAGCGCGGAGGAGGCGGCGTTTGTCGAGCTCAAGCTTGCCCTGTCCGACTATCTGCGCGAGCTGCGCACGCGCAACTCCTGGACACAGTCGCAGGTGGCGCGGCGGCTCGGCTGGAGCCAGTCCCGCGTCGCGAAGATGGAGGTGGCCGATGCGTCGGTCTCCCTCGACCTGCTGGTCAAGGCGCTGCTCGCCCTCGGCGCGTCTCGCGGTGAGGTCGGCCGCGCGATCGCCAGGGCAGCCTGACGAGACGGGGGAATCAGGCACTTTGGTGATACTGGGCTGAGCCTGTCAGCGCGCGATCAAGGCGTTGCCTCGGTCTCTGAGGCCCACGTGTGGCGAATCTGCAGCACATTCTGCCAGTCGTGTTTGAGGTGGGTATCGTGCTGCAGGCGGCCGACGACAATGCCTGGATCGATGCCAACGTCGGATGCGAAGGCCTGGATGCGTGCCTTCGAGAAGTCGCCCGCCGCGACGAAGCGCACGTAGTCGCGCGGCGAAATGAGGGAGTCGCCAGCAAGACGGTCTGCCTCGTCTTCCCGCTCCTTCCGTGCGGGATCCGCGTCGTCGTACTCAAGAATCACATCCTGCCGGCCGTGCAGAAGGACATGCCCCAGCTCGTGGAAAAGGCTGAACCAGAAGACGTCGGCCCACGCGCCGCGGATGGTGATCATCAGCACGGCTTTGCTGCGGCTCAGCCAGAACGTGGCGCCATGGACTCGAGTACCGATGAAGTGCGGGCAGATGACGAGTGCGACGCCCGAGGCCGCGAGGAGCGACGAAAGCGCGGGCAGAAAAGTCTCCGGAGCCTGCATCGTCATCGCCCGCAGGGTGGGAATCGACCCCTCCAGGCGCTTGCGGTCGAAAGCGGCGCAGCTCAGCTTTCTGGCCTCGATCTCTCCGAGTCGGAGCCATGCGGACAATGCCTCCGGCGAGCGGCGATGCCGGCCGGCAGCTCCCTGCCGAAACGCGGCCTGGTACCGGCGGACCTCGGGGATCGCGGTGAGCGAGGCGACGCCGAAGAAGCGCTGCAGCTCAGCGACTCTCACCAGCGGCTTGGTCGTTCGAGTCACCGCGCCCAACTTGGCGAGCTGGTTGTAGCAGTAGGCGGTCGTGAGCTTGCTCTCATCTCTGAGGCGCTCCAGCTCCTCCACGCTCTGGTGCCGCGCCAGGGTCAGGCGATACTCGGCTTCCAGGCCCAGCCAGATGTGCGCCGGCACGCCGACGACCTTCTCCAGCTGCAGGGCGGTGTCAGGGGTGATGGCCTTGTCGCCCTTGAACACCGCGCTGAGCTTCGCGGGGGGTCGGCGCATGCGCCGGGCCAGGTCATCCTTGCTCATGTCCAGCTCGGCGATCACCTCCTCCAGGTACTCGCCGGGCGGGATAGCCAGATCCGAATGGATGGTTCCCTCAGTCGTCATAGTGCTTGCTCACCTCCTCGATCATCGCGATCTCAAGTCGATCGCCGTCCAGAGTGAAGATCAACCTATGGAAGCCGGTCAGGCTCAGCGCCCATTGGCCCATTCGATCCCCCTTGAGCGGATGGCACTGCAGGGCGGGCAGATGTCGGAGCTCCTCGATGTCGCGGACCTGTTTCATCAGGTTGATTCTGGCGATGTACCTTCGGCCGGCCTGCTCGCCGTAGGCCCGGGTGGCATCAGCCGAGCGCTCGTACTGGTGTTGCAGCTTGCGAGTCCGGAACGCGACTTCCACGCAGACCTCTCACAGCCGAGTGTCTTTACCGATGGGGTAAACAAACGTTACAGCAATCTAGTGAGTACTTCAAGTCAATTCTTTACCCCAAGGGTATACGGTTGACCAGGAACGTCGATGCGACGGAAGGTGGAGGAAAGGGTACGGAGACGCGACCGAAGCGGAGCAGACCATCCCTTGATGGGCGGGATCGTGCAAGGCGAAACCGAGCGAATTGAGTTCCGAAGTGTGATGCGAGTTCGAAAGTCGTAGTCCCGATAAAGGCGGACGATGAAGTCGGGCAGTGTGCTCGTGCTGCAGACTCTCCTTTCTGTCACCTTCATCCGATACACTTCATGGGGCGCCCTCCGGAACTGTGTGATTCCCCAGCTCGGGGCGCGGGGCCTATAGACCGTGGAGGGTGCGGCGTGCGTCAGCTCGTCATCGACAACCCGGTCATCAACTCGGCGTTTCTCGAGCCGGGCAAACACTTCAAGTTCACCGACGACGGCATCACCGACGAGATCGTCGCGGCGCGCCGCCCCAGCGCCTACTTCATCCCCGTGGCGCAGCCCAAGAAGAAGGGCAAGCAGCTCGAGCTCGGCACCGAGTGGACCGACGACCGGCGTCGCGAGAACGACTACATCAACGAGGTGCGCGTGGCCGTGCGCGACTGGCGCGGGCGCGACTACCCGGGCGTCACGCGCACGACGCGCCGCCTGCTCGAGTACTGGCAGCGGCCGGGCCGCGACCGCCGCCTCTTCTTCTGCCAGATCGAGGCCGTCGAGACGGCCATCTACCTCAGCGAGTGCGTGGCGAGGTCGGGCAAGCAGTACCTCACGAACAAGTTGCGCGAGGCCAACGAGGCCGCCAACCCCGAGCTTGATCGCATGGCCCTCAAGATGGCCACCGGCAGCGGCAAGACCGTGGTGATGGCGATGCTCATCGCCTGGCACGCGCTCAACAAGGTCGAGGCGCCGCAGGACGCCCGGTTCAGCGATTCGTTCCTCATCGTGGCGCCGGGCATCACCATCCGCGACCGCCTGCGCGTGCTGCTGCCCAACGACGGCGACAACTACTACCGCAAGCTCGACGTGGTGCCGCTCGAGCTGATGGATCGGCTCAACCGGGCCAAGGTCATCATCACGAACTTCCATGCCTTTCTGCTGCGCGAGAAGGTCGCGGCCGGCAAGCTGACTAAGCGGATTCTCGCGGGGCGTGGAGAGGGCAACCAGAGCCCCTTCACCGAGACCCCCGACCAGATGGTGCGGCGCGTCTGCCGCGAGTTCGGCGCCAAGCGCAACATCGTGGTGATCAACGACGAGGCGCATCACTGCTACCGCGGCAAGCCGGCGGAGGCCGGGGAAGAGGGTGACGGCGCCGCGCCGCTGAAGGGCGACGAGCGCAAGGAAGCCCAGAAGCGCGACGAAGAGGCGCGCGTCTGGATCAGCGGCCTCGAGGCGATCAAGCGCAAGGTCGGCCTTCGCGCCATCTACGACCTCTCGGCGACGCCGTTCTTCCTGCGCGGTTCGGGCTACGCCGAGGGCACGCTGTTCCCGTGGGTGGTCAGCGATTTCTCACTGGTCGACGCCATCGAGTGCGGCATCGTCAAGGTGCCGCGCGTGCCGGTGGCCGACGACGCCATGACCTCGGTGATTCCCATGTACCGGCACCTGTGGCCGCACGTGAGGGACAGCCTGCCCAAGAAGGGCCGCAAGACCGACGACGTCGCCGGCGGCCTGCCCAAGCTGCCCAAGGAACTGGAGGCGGCGCTCATCAGCCTCTACGGCAACTACGAGAAGTACTTCGAGGCCTGGGCCCGCGCCGCCGAGGAGGCCGGCGAAGGCAGCCGCCTCACCCCGCCGGTGTTCATCGTGGTGTGCAGCAACACCAACGTCTCGAAGCTGGTCTTCGACTGGATCGCGGGGTGGGAGCAGACATTCGGTGCGGGCGACGCCGCCAAGACGGTGGTCGCCCCCGGCAACCTCAAGCTCTTCAGCAACGTGGAGCTCGGCCAGTGGACCGACCGGCCCGACACCATCCTCATCGACTCTGCCCAACTGGAGTCGGGCGAGCAGCTCAGCCCCGAGTTCAAGAAGGACGTGGCGCGCGAGATCGAGGAGTTCAAGGCCGAGTACCGCCAGCGCTTCCCCGAGCGCGACCCCGAGGCGATCACCGACGAGGACCTGCTGCGCGAGGTCATGAATACCGTGGGCAAGCCCGGGCGCCTGGGTGAGCAGATCAAGTGCGTCGTCTCGGTCTCGATGCTCACTGAGGGCTGGGACGCCAACACGGTGACGCACGTGCTCGGCATCCGCGCGTTCTCGACGCAGCTCCTCTGCGAGCAGGTCGTGGGCCGGGCGCTGCGCCGCACCACCTACGTGACCGACGAAAACGACATGTTCCCGGCCGAGTACGCCGAGGTGTACGGCGTGCCGTTCTCGTTCATCCCGGTGGGACCGGTCATCGGCACGCCAGTGTTGCCAAAGAAGGCGACGCGCGTGCGGGCGCTGCCCGAGC
>Ga0209429_10002395_pt1 | contig 11059 bp, 4 predicted proteins | sample BarGraNGADG00212_3_FD_184493 | JGI IMG/M metagenome (GOLD analysis project Ga0209429, IMG submission 184493) | Arctic peat soil microbial communities from Barrow, Alaska - Barrow Graham LP Ref core NGADG0004-212 (SPAdes) (version 2) | ecosystem: Environmental > Terrestrial > Soil > Wetlands >... | reverse complement strand
CATTAATACTACCAGTCCGCAATATAAATTGGACGTTTACGGCCTCGGCTCCTTTACCCTACCCGTCATTGTTGGCTCTCCGACCGACTGGAACCACGCCGCCACTAAGAGTTATGTTGACTCCGCCCTGGCCACGGCAACGGGGACGATTGCCACGAATTTGCTCTGGTCCGGATCGCTCGGCGGCAACGTCTGGAACGCGAACAGCGGGAATGTCGGCATCGGGACGCCGGCGCCAAGAAGTAAGTTAGAGGTTGTGAGTGGTACAGCTAATACGGATGCCGACTTATCTGGATTTGCGGGAAGCTTTAACTCGGCAACACCTAGCGGCCAGAGTTCAACCCTAAGCGTTGAAAGTAATAGCGCTATTGCTGCTGATACTGGCGGAGTCCTTGGATTTGGGGGAAGATATTCAGGAACAGCTTATGCTAATTGGGCTTCAATTAAAGGATTAAAAGCTGATAGTACTTCTGGAAATTATGGAGGATATCTAGCATTCTTTACACGTTTAACGGGAGAAAGCAGTACAGAAAGAATGAGAATTACTGACGCCGGCAACATCGGCATTGGGACGAATGCGCCTGTCGGAAAATTAAATATTAATCAGGATGATACCATCGATAAAGTTAGTGGGGGTAATATTGGAAGTATAAATCTGACCCATCCCACAAGTGGCGGGATAAGTGCAATTACTTTTAAATCGACTGTTAACTGGCCAAGCGATGGCGGGTATTTAGCCTATTACGATAACAACGCCGCCTATGCTTACTGGGGGGCTGGCGGTGAAAATAGTGCTCTTATTCTAGGTACAACTAATGATGGACAAACTAGTGCTTCCGATGTTGTGGTTTTGAAAAGTCAGGCCGCCGCGATCATTGATGCGCCGAGTTTATTAATTCCTTCCGGCAACGTCGGCATCAACACCACCAGCCCTCAATATAAACTGGATGTCTATGGCCTCGGCTCCTTTACCCTACCCGTCATTGTTGGCTCTCCGACCGACTGGAACCACGCCGCGACCAAGAGCTATGTTGACTCCGCCCTGGCGTCGGCGACGGGGACCATTGCGACCAGTTTGCTATGGAGTGGTACGGCCGGCGGTAATATTTGGAATGGGAATACAGGGAACGTCGGGATTGGGACAACTGCGCCGGGTCAAAAATTATCAGTGGCTGGAACTATTAAAATAGATAGTGGTAATATTCCATACGAGACTGCCCCTAACACAGGATATATGTATGCAAGTGGTGGAGATTTAACATTAATTTCACAAGGTGCAGATGCCGCTACTCTTGGGGGATATAAATTTATTATTAGACATTCTGACACAGGAGAAGCATACACATCGCTTCAACTATCCAATACAGGGAATGTATATTTAGCTCAATCCGTTGGCAACGTCGGGATTGGAACGACGGGACCAATTTGGAAATTACAAATAATTAATTCTGCCAATAGCACATTTAATGTTGGAGGCAATTATACTGGCGGCGGTGGCGGAAACACCTTCGCTCATAATAATGTCCTTGGTTGGTATGCACCATCAGCTATGTTCAGACAAGATAATTCTTCTACGAGTTTAGCCTCTGCTAAAAGCGCGCTTGATATCCATAATGACGATACAACTATTAACAATTGGTCTACACTTACTTTCTCTGGAAAAGAACCAAGCGGCAATCCAATTGTTATTGCTGGTGTTGCTGCGCAGTTAATGAATGCAACAGCTGGTTCTTGGGGATCAGGTGACTTGGTCTTTTGGACTAAAAACTATTCTGTCCAGAATGAAGTTATGAGAGCTACTTGGCAGGGCAACGTCGGCATCGGGACGACGAGCCCGCAATATAAATTGGACGTTTACGGCATCGGCAATTTCGCCGATCCGGTTTTTGTCGGCACCCCGACCGACGCTGGCCACGCTGCTACCAAGAATTATGTTGACTCCGCCCTGGCCACGGCGACGGGAACGATTGCCACGAATTTGCTCTGGTCCGGATCGCTCGGCGGGAATGTCTGGAACGCGAATTCGGGGAATGTGGGGATTGGGACGACGGGGCCAATAAGTCCCTTGGATTTACGAGGGGCAGCATATACTGTCATTACGAATAATCCTATTGTTAATACGACATATGCAACAAATGCGATGGCAGCTGGAATGGGAGCGGGGATACAACTTGGTGGAAATTATACTGTGGCAGGAGCATTAACGACTTTTGGATATATTGGCGGAGTTAAGGAAAATGGGGTAGATGGTGATTATTCAGGTAAATTGATATTAGGAGCAAGGACAAACAATGGTGGAGCGAGTGATACGGCTAAAATGACGATTCTTGGAAGTACCGGCAACGTCGGCATCGGAACGACGGCGCCTTATTCGACTCTTAATGTTTCTGGTAATGGTACAAATATAAACGGAAAGGGTTTAATTGTGGGTACAATTGGTGATTCTATTAATACAGTTATTCCTTTGAATTCGGAAGTTGGCAGGTTTGAAATTGGATTCCCTGGTTGGCGAGACATGGAGCAAAGCCAAATCGGTGCAAAGATTGCCGGGATTAGAATGAATTACTTTGCAAATAATAGTGCGCTTATTCAGGCTACGGAATTGGGATTTTTCACGGGAAACGGAGTTACCGGCGGTACGGGATTTCATGATACAAGTGTGGAAGCTATGAGAATTAATAGTACTGGCAACGTCGGCATTAATACTACCAGTCCGCAATATAAATTGGACGTTTACGGCCTCGGCTCCTTTACCCTACCCGTCATTGTTGGCTCTCCGACCGACTGGAACCACGCCGCCACCAAGAGTTATGTTGATAGCGCTTTGGCCACGGCTACCGGTACCATTTCTACTAATTCACTCTGGAGCGGCACGACCGGCGGTAACGTCTGGAATGCGAATTCGGGGAATGTGGGGATTGGGACGACGGCACCGAACGCGAAGCTTGAAATTGCGACGAATCCTGGTAATGGCTATAACGATGGAGTTGTTATCGGCCAAGTAAATGGAGACAACTCTAATTCGATCCAATCGTATATAGATAATGGAGCGGGTGGTGGTTGGGCGACAAGAGCTACCTATAACGGAGGACTCGCCAACTTGCTCTACATTCAAAAAGATGCAGGTGATCTTATTTTAGGAAATGCTGCTAGAGGAGTCTCGGTAACTGGATTATTAACAACCGGTGGAACCATAAACGGTCAGACGATTTCTAGCGCGGCGAATTTGACTGGTTCACTTGCGGTGGCTAACTACGTCGGGATTGGGACGACGGTGCCAAATTCACCCTTGGATGTTCAAGTTGCAAATAATGAGCATTTACAAGTTCAAGATATGGCTGGGGCTGTAGGACTTAATGCTTCTACTAATGGATGGGCTGGGTGGGCACCAATGAGTTTGAATAGTACAATTTATATTAGTGGCGGAGCCGGCAACGTCGGGATTGGGACGACGAGTCCGCAATATAAATTGGACGTTTACGGCCTCGGCTCCTTTACTCAACCCGTCATTGTTGGCTCTCCGACCGACTGGAACCACGCTGCCACCAAGAGTTATGTTGACTCCGCCCTGGCCACGGCAACGGGGACGATTGCCACGAATTTGCTCTGGGCCGGATCGCTCGGCGGCAACGTCTGGAACGCGAATAGTGGGAATGTGGGGATTGGAACAACGAATCCGGGAGTAAAACTTGACGTTTACAATAGCACTCTCGATAATACCGCCTTCAAAGGAATGCTTAGAATTGGTTTTAATAACAGTACTGAGAGCGGTAGTGGTAGTTTTACTGAAACCGCCCCCTCAGCCGGCCTAGAATTTACCCGTGACTGGACCAGCGGTGGTCAACGTGCTCTCCAAGCTGGTATTTACGGTTACGGCTCTGCCAATTGGAGCGGCGGTCTAGCTTTTCGCACTGCAGCGGCTAGTGCTGTTATGAACACCCGAATGGTCATCACAGATACTGGTTCCATCGGCATCGGGACGACGGGACCTAACTATAAACTTGATGTAAATGGATCATTTAATGCAACTTCTGGGTATATAAATGGTGGTCAAATTTCCGTTCCAATTCCTGTAGGTCAATCATGCGCTGCAGGTCAATGGATAAAACTTGGAACTCTAACTATTCCTCAGGGAGGGTATACTGCCTCAGTTAAACTTAAAGCACAAAATGGCTATAATGCCGCCATAAATCAAAATTATGAAGCTTATGTTTCTTTTAAAACTAGTAATGGCTCCTCAGTTGATGGAAATGGATTTGCGGGAGATTCATCTTTCTATACCACGGGTCAAAATGCGGGTATTCCGACTAGCGGAGTAAAATGGAAAGCTAATATTGCTGGGGCAGGAGCTACTGCCTATGATTTATATATTAACTTTCCGAACTGCCCTGGAGCCCCATATTATACTGTGGAAAGTGCAAATGGAAGTTGGGTGAATAGTGGGGCCACAGGACAAGCGGATCCGGGAGCTGGAAGCGCAACGGTTTTGATAGCCACAAAAGAATTTAATATTGGGGCCAGTAGTTTAGTTGTAAATTCTGCTGGCAACGTCGGCATCGGCAAAACCCCGTCGACTAACCTCGACGTTCTAACCAGTATTAACGCCGGCAGTACCGTTAATGGTACGAGTCTTTGCATCGCCGGGGATTGTAGAACAAGCTGGGCAGACGCGGTTGGCGGTCCATATGTACCAATATCCGGCGGCGTGACGATGGCCGGCCATATTAGTATGGGCGGATATAATATCACGAATGTTTATGACTTAGCTGTGACTCATAAGTTAACGGTCTATACGATTGATCCGCTCTATAAGATAAATGGCACAAATTATTCCACTTTCGCGGCGTCTATCGCCGGCGGCGTCAAAGAAGAATATGTCGGGAAGATAAAAATTACTAAAGCCGTTTCGGCGGCGGCGGGGAGCAAAAAAGACGCTGCTCAGGAATATGAAGCGGTGATAGATTTTGCTAACGTCGAGAAAGGCAGCGATCTCTGGGTCTGGCGCCAGGTAGTTGATTTTAATCAAGAAAACATTGACCTCGCGCTGACGCCTTATGGCGGCTTCGCGCAAGTCTATTATCTAATTTCTGGCAACAAATTAATTTTCCGCAGCGACCGGCCGATTGAAATATCCTATCGTTTAATCGGTAAGCGTTTTGACTGGCGCGCTTGGCCGACCAAAGCACAGGACCAAACGGAACAGGGAATTGACATAACTAATAATAATTAACTAACCCGTTTTTAGGCGGCGGCAAAAAGTATGCCCAATAACAATAAAAAACTTTGGCTTTCCCTTGGCATTTTGGCGGTCGTCGTGATTATCGTTGTCGTTCTGGTTCAAAAAAATAAAAACTTCTTGACGCCGGCCGCTCCTCAGCCAACTGGGACAGCGCCCAGTTCGACGCCGTCCGCCACAACCGCGGTGGCCGCGACAACGGGGGCCACGGGGAAAATCGTTGATCTCAAAAATACGCGCGTGGCCATTCCGGGCGCCAGCTTAATTACTAAAGACAACATTGTCGTGACATCGGCCGGGACGATTGCGAAAAATGATGTTATTCCCGCTTCAGCGGAAGCGCCAAAATCCGTGCTGATTGCCAAGGACCAATTACCGAAGCAGACAGTCAATATTGAGATCGCCGGCGGCGTTTTTAAACCGAGTTCTTTTACGGTTAAAGCGGGCGCGCCGGTTTCTTTCGCGATTACGTCCGCGGACGGCTTAACCCATGTCGTTATTTTCAATAGCGCCGTCTTAGGAGCAATTGCCATGGGCATCGGTCCGGGCGAAACGAAAGCGATTGTTTTTAACGCGCCGACGGTGGCGGGCGAGTATGAATTTCGTTGTGACGTTCCCGGACATCGCGGTAGCGGCGCGGGCGAGATTGGAAAAATGATTGTGCAATAATGATTGTGAAATTGTGCAATAATGATTGTGAAATTGTGAAATAATGATTGTGAAATTGTGAAATAATGATTATTTTCCGGAAAAAATATTTAGTGATTTTTTCAGTGATTATTTTTTTAGGCCTGGCCGGTCTTGTTTTTTATTATTTTAGTCCCGGGCGGCTAACGCCGGCTCGGTCTGGGCCGTCTTTACCTGGCGCGACCATTGCGCCGTCTTCTCTCGCCACGTCGGCTCCGGAATTCGGTGTTTTTTTTGACAGTTTTTCCGGCGCCGGCCAAATTGATGCCAGCCGGACGACGATGTATTTAAATAATCGGGCCGCCGCCGTTTCCTTTGCGCCCGACTATAGCTGGCAGCCAAGCGCTGAACTAAAGGGCGCCGCTCCACTCAAGGGGACCGCTAGCCAGGGTTATTGGGCTGATTTTTATGCCAATAATTTTAACGGGCCCTATCAAGACCGGCGTTGTTTAGGGACAAATTGTTTAGAGCAGGCCGGTTTAAAGCTCTATTATAATAAGCGTCTGGTGGCGCTGCCCGCCGACCTTAAGGGGGCTGATCTTCAGGCGCTTTCTCTGGCCGCACTGGGAAAGAAATGGCTCGTCGGTTTTACAATTAAAGATAAAAAGGCCTATCGGGGCGAAGTTTTTTCTTTTGACGGCCAAAAATTCACCCCGCTTATTTTCCCCCAGCCGCTGGTTTCCCCTTATTTCGGGCTCTTCGGTTTCGGCGGGGAAGATAATGATTTTTTAGTCATTTACGGCGCCTATCAGGGCATCGCCTATCGTTTTCAAGGCCCAGCCGTAATTGATATCAGTAAATTTTTTGATATCCGGATAATGAACAATGGTTTTAAGGCGGAGGTTATTAAAACGGTCAAAGGCACTGATACGAACTGGTATGTTTTTAGCGCCACGGAGGGTCGGCCGCAGTTCTTAAAGTTATGGCAGAATGGGACGCCGGATATCGCGGGTGAAGTCGCTTTTAATTTATTTACGGACGCCAGTCAAGGCGTGGCCAGTCAAGGCGTGGCCACCCAGACCGTGGCTTTTAAATTGCAAGAAATTAAGCCGACGGAAATTGTTCTTCTCGCCCGCACCCAAAGCGGTCAGAAAAATTCTCTATCTACTTTTACGGATCGCGGGTTTAAAAATAAAGCGGGGGGAATTTTAACGTTTTTGCCGATTTCCTATTCCCAGGGAAGTCCGGCCATTTCTTTAAAAGAAATAAAAACTGCCCGTTTGGATTTAGACGTTGCCAGCCGCGACAAAATTAAGCTTTTATTTTCAATGGATAATCAGAATTGGCGCCCGGTGCCGCTCGGTCAGAATCTTGATTTTAAGACGGTCGCGGCCGGAGTTGAGGCCGGAGTTGAGGCCGGAGTCGTGGCCGGGGCTGAGGCTGGAGTTGAGGCCGGGGCTGAGGTCGGGGCTGAGACCGGAGTTGAGGACGGAGCGGAGACCGGAGTTGAGGCCGGAGCTGAGGCCGGGGCTAAGGTCGGGGCTAAGGTCGGAGTTGAGGCCGGGGCTGAGGGCCAACCGAAATTTTTTAAGACTTTCTGGCTACAAGTTGTTTTTCCGCCCCTTCCGGATAAATTTTACTCGCCGTTTTTAGAAGAAATTTTGTTTGAATATTACTGTGTGAAGGCGGTCTAAAAAAGCCTTTCCCCGGCGCTGCGCAGGCGGTCTAAAAAAGTCTCTTTCCGGCGCTTCCCATCTGGGCTGGACTGCCACCTCCTATTGTCAATTGAATGATTTCGGTGTTATAATATAAACAGCTAAAATTCATCATTTCCACCCTAATTTTCGCCAGGATATAAGCTATTAATTCTTTATTTATGAGTAAAAAAAATTATCTTTTGGCCGCTCTCGGCTTGGTGGTTATAGTCATTATTATCGTGGCCGTTTCTCTGTTCATGAAGTCTCGGCCGGCTAGTAATAATCTAGCGGTTAAACCGTCATCAGAAATGAATAATCTGCCGTCGGGCACGTCCAATATTCCGGCCACTCCCTCGGCCTACACCCCAAAAACGGATACGATTCAACCAACCATGCAAACGATTATAGCAACCGCGAATAATTTTACGCCGCGAGAAGTAAGCGCCCAAGTCAGTTCCAAAATCTCTTTAGTCTTTAGCGCGACCGATGACGCGACGCATCACGTTATTTTTGACGACCAGGCTTTAGGCTATATTAATTTTACTTTTTCTAAAGCCGGCGGCGATAAAACGATTACCTTTCCGGCGCCGAAAGCCGGTACCTATAGTTTTCATATTGACGACCAAAATAATAAAGGCTCTTTAATTGTTAAGTAATGGCCATCGTCGGGAACGGCTCGACGTTGTATAAACAAACGGTTCGACGCCGAATAAACAGAGGAGATTAAATCAGTGGGCGCTATAATTTAGTTTAAATATAAAAAAACAAAGTTATGAATAAAAAAAATTATATTTGGTTTGTTATCGGTTTTCTCATTATTCTGGGGATCGTTTGGGTGATAATCAAGGGGGCGACTTTCAGCGGCCCGGTCATCATTGAAAAAAATGGGGCTAACCCCGCCACGAGCAGCCAAGTTAGCACCGCCGCCACCACCACGACCGCCGCCACTGAATTTAAGCAACAGACAGTTAACGCCCAGGTGATTCTGGAAGCGAATGGCGCTGTTTTTACACCGAAGACGATTGAAGTTCAGGCCGGCAGCCGCACTTTTATTACTTTTTCCGCTCAAGACGCTGTCCAGCATACTTTTGCTTCCGACGATCCGAAATTGCCGGTGTTAGTAATTTTCAGTAAAAAGGAGGGCATTAAATCAACTTCTTTTGACACGCCGCCGGTCGGTTCTTATACTTTCTACGTTGACAGTAAAGATAATACGGGGACTTTGATTGTTAAATAATTGCCAACAAGTTTGCGGAGATAGTGGGGTTCATAATTTTTTGGACCCTATCTCTTCGTCAATTTATTTTTTATGATTTTAAGAAAACTTAGGCTAACTAAGTCAATAATTTTTATTTTATTGTTTAGTCTTTTAGCGCTAAGTTTTTTTATTTTTAAGGATCAGCGCGTGGCTCGAGCCGATAATACTTGCGGTTTTAATTCATCGGCCACCGGAAATTTTACGATTACTAATAATTGCAGTATCACCTCCGGAGTGGAGGGAATTGATAATGGAAATTTAATTGTTAGCGCCGCCAAGACCTTCACGATCGCCGCTGGCGCGCAGTTAGTTCTTAGTCCCGGGAAAGAAATTAATTTTTCTCAAGACGCGACCAGCCAGCTGGTTGTCATTAAACCCAGCAATCAGTCCGGGGCGGTGGTTAAAGGCAGCCTTTGCGCGCAGGACGCGGACGGTGACGGTTACGCGCTCAAAGTTACGCCCTGGTCCGGTCAAACTGAACCGATTTTTACGCTGGCTCTCGGCGCTAGCGCTTGCCCGTCGGGCTACACCAGAAAGGGTTTGCTTACTTCTCTAACCCAACTAGATTGCTTTGATAACGATGTCAGTAAAGTCAAGCAGGATTGCGTGCTATCGGCGCCGACCTATACCAGCGGTTGGGATGATATCGGCACCTGCGGTCAATATAATTCCGGCCGGCAAAATCAACAAAGAACTTGGACAAAAACAGTCGTCACTCCGGCTTCCGATTGCGGCGGCGCGGCTTGCGGCGGTTTAACCGGCATTGATTATCAGGATATCGCTTGTATTCCCATCGTCTGCACGTCGGGCGATTGTTGTGATATTCCGACGGGACAGTATAAATCTATCAATACTCTTATCGGCACCTGTCTAAAATGTACCGGCTCTTCTAATATATCCGTTAACCAAACTTCCGCTGAAGACCTCGGCGGAAATTGCGCGACCGGTGCTCAAGGCAGCGCCACCGCTTGTCAGTCTAACAATTGTTCCGGTTCGGGCGACTCTTGCGGTTATGTTTCCGCCGGCGCGACTTGTCGCGCTTCCGGCGGCAGCTGCGATATTGCGGAAACTTGCACCGGCTCTAATTATCCTTGTCCCAGTGATTCCTTCCAACCCGATACCACTATTTGTTCTACTTGTGCCGTTGATAATCCCGCCTTCGGCGCCTGCCAGAGAAAGGGCAACGGCCTAAAATGTATCGGCAGCAGCAACTCCTGCAGTGTCGGTTACGGCTGTACGGAAAATGCGCCGGTCGCCGGCAATGTCTGGAATGGCAGCGCCTGGGCGAGCGCTTCGTGCTTGCTATATTGCAGCATTTTGAGCAGCCCCTTCTGCAGCGGCGCCAGCCAGCAGGATGACACCGGCGGAACAATAACCCATTCTGGCGGATATACCATCCATACTTTTACCACTGCCGGTAGTGATACCTATCACGCTAACTCCAATCATAATATAGAAGTCCTGGTTGTGGCCGGCGGCGGCAGCGGCGGCGGCTCAACTGGCGGCGGCGGCGGGGCCGGCGGTTTAATTCATAATTCATCTTATGCGGTCACAACCGGAGCGACTACGGTGACGGTTGGTAATGGCGGACCCGGAGGGCAAAATCAAGCCACGGGAATTAACGGAGATAATTCATCATTCGGTTCTTCTCTTATTGCCCTTGGCGGCGGCGGCGGCGGATTTAGTATAGGCGGGTATGGCAACGGCCCCGGGCTAAGTGGTGGCAGTGGTGGCGGCGGCCAAAACTATTATGGGCAGACAGACGCCGGGTCTGGAACTACGAATCAGGGTAATGCTGGTGGTACTGGTAATTCTTGTAATGCCGGCGGCGGCGGTGGTGGTGGTGCCGGCGGACCCGGAGGCACAGGCAATGCGATCGGTGGCGTGGGGCTGCAATATGACATATCAGGCACACTGACATACTATGCCGGCGGCGGCGGCGGCGGTGATTATACTTGTAATTTTGCGGGTGGATTGGGCGGCGGCGGCACAGGAAGAGCTTATGCCGGCGATGCCGGCACACCCAATACCGGCGGCGGCGGCGGTGGTGGCTGGCTTTACGGCGGCGGCCAATCCGGTGCCGGCGGTTCTGGAATAGTAATAGTTAAATATTTGACAGAAAATAATCAAGGTAATCAAGTCCAGCAATCCGCCTACGGTTGTAATACCGGCGGCACTTGCGACACGGGCACGGCTCGCGCCACCTGCAACGGTGCCACCTGCACCGGCGGAGAGAATAGC
>Ga0209429_10002391_pt1 | contig 11067 bp, 11 predicted proteins | sample BarGraNGADG00212_3_FD_184493 | JGI IMG/M metagenome (GOLD analysis project Ga0209429, IMG submission 184493) | Arctic peat soil microbial communities from Barrow, Alaska - Barrow Graham LP Ref core NGADG0004-212 (SPAdes) (version 2) | ecosystem: Environmental > Terrestrial > Soil > Wetlands >... | reverse complement strand
CGAAGATTTACCGCGTCAACTTTTGCTTGACTACTGCCTGTACGCCCGATCAAACGCGCTTGACGAATTTGAGCAGAATTACCTGTCTATGCTTTTGTCATTGCAGCAGCGGGAAGAGGTGGCGGCTTATGTTATCGCACAAGCGGCAATCCTTCCCTGATGGGGTGGTCAGTATCTACAAGGTTACTGATATCTCGGCGCCCGGCGATATGCCGGTTGACGGATTAGTCTTAAAGCAAACCCTTCGTTACAAAGAACGCACGGTCGGCATGGGCAGGTATTATGCAGCCATGCAGAACAACATCAAGGTTGACTTCGTGATCAGGTGTCCGGAGGTTAGAGGATTATCCGAAAAGTCCACGGATATCCTAGTGGCGGTCTTGGTTGACGGGCAGCAATACAAAGTTGTACAGGTTCAGTACATTGAGGATGCGCAGCCGCCAAGTATGGATCTGTCGCTTGAGGGAGTTGGTGAGCCCTTTGTTACTTAATGATATTAAGGCCGCACTCCTGACGGTGACCTCCTCAGTCCGCAAGTTCGACGGGACAGGAATGGTTTGTCCTTACATTGTGTGGGCAGAGGACGGCCAGCAGGAGGCGGTGTGGGCCAATAGCAGGATGCAGTCTCAGGCTATTACCGGGACCATTGATTACTTTACCCTGCTTGACAACGATCCCAACTGTAAGAAAATACAGGATGCCTTAAACGATGCCGGGATAGCCTGGAGGCTGGAATCGGTACAGTATGAGCCAACCACAAAGAAGATCCATCATGAATGGGTGTGGTCTATTTGGCTAGGGTAACCATAATGGCCGGTGATGAATTTGCCCTTGCACTCTCGCACCTCGCGACACAATCCGATGAGATCGCGAAAAAGGCCATATTTGCCGGAGCGGATATCCTAGCCGACAAAATCAAAAGCAACCTCGAAGGGGTATTATCCAAGGAAGCGACCGGGGATCTGGTTGCTTCTTTTGGTGTCACGCCAATCGAGAAGGACAAAAAAGGAGATTGGAATTGCAAAGTTGGTTTTGATGGTTACGACCGCAACGGAGTAGCAAACCAGTTAAAAGCGCGAGTGCTTGAAAGCGGATCGTCACAGCAGAATAAAACACCTTTTGTTCGGCCTGCGGTAAACGCAACCAAGGGCCAAGTAGTTGACAAAATGGGTCAGGTTATCGACGAAGAGATCAAAAAATTAAATTTATAGGAGGTAGAAAATATGCCAGATGCTGTAAACAGTGCAACCACCGGGATCAAAAAATTAGTTTATGCGATCATGACTGATGAGATACTCGAAACCTATGGGGTGGTAAAGGAAGCCCCGCCAGTTCTTAATATCAAGTTCGCTCCCAAGGTAGAAATGGCAACACTGTATGCGAACAACCGGGTAGTGGAAGCCGCTTCAAGCATAGGGGATATTCCGGTAGACTTTGAAACACAAGATCTACCGCTTGAAGTGCAAGCTGATTTCTTGGGGCACGTTCTTGATCCGATTACGGGGGTGTTAACTAAAAATATAGAAGACAGAGCCCCCTATCTTGCACTAGGGTATGAACGTACCAAAGGCAACGGGAAGAGCAGATACGTTTGGTTGTTTAAAGTAATGCTTCAGGAGATGGCAGAAGAAACAAAAACATCAGAGGGAAAAGTAATATTCCAAACTCCCAAAATCTCCGGGCTTGCTATCGCTAACTTAAATGGAGATTGGCTGAAAACAGGAGATGAAGATTCGGGCACTACTCCTGTTACCGAAACCTTTTTGGCGACAGTACCGGGCACAGTTTAATTAGCGGAGGGTGGAAACACCCTCTTTTTCTTTTAAAGAAATTCGGGGGGGAATTATCATATGGAATTGAAACTTGAATTTATAACCGGTCAAGATAAAGACGGTGAAGATATCGTTGAGGTTAGGACTTTCTTAACCAACAAAATAAAGGCGCGGCTCGTAAGGCGAGCTATGGAGGTAAAGCAAGAGATTAACCCGGAGGACTTTACGCCTGAAGCCTTGGATAAACTGGCCGATTTTACGTGTGAGGCTTATAAAAATAAATTCACGCGAGACGAATTATACGATGGGCTTGAATCTGAACAACTAATACCAACCTTACGGGGGACCATGGAAGGTGTAATAAATGGTGTAACAAAGAGACTCGATACCTTTCCCGCCAAGTAGCGGGGCGGGTGAAAAACTAAACTTATTAGACTGGCTGAAGGAATTGTATTTAGGATTAATGAAAGACGGTTGGACACTTAATGACATAGACGACATGGATCTGTATTACTACCTGGACCTCTTGAGCTACAAAGCAAACAAGGAAGTTAAGAAACAAGTCACGGCGATGGATGATGCCGGACTGTAGTGCCATTTAGAAGGGTGTTTTTATTGTGTCTGAAAGGAGGTGCGCACATGGCAGAATCTACTATAGGCCCCGTTATTGCTGTAAAAGGTGAAGCAGAATTCAAAGCGGCGATGGCTAGTATAAATAACGAATTTAAACTACTGGGTTCAGAAATGAAGCTGGCAGTTTCTCAATTTGACAAAAACGATAAATCAACGGCGGCTCTTACCGCCCAAAATAAAGTCCTGGGCAAAGAAATCGATACGGCAAAAGGTAAAATCTCGCTCCTAACGGCCCAATACGACAAGCAAAACAGCGGTCTTGCTGCGCTCAAAACAAAGCTAGATGCAACAAAGGCGGCATTTAGTGCTGATTCGGCAGAGGTAGCAAAGGCACAAAGCGCCTACGATAAGCAAAATAGAGCTGTAACGACTTTACAAACCGAACTAAATAAAGCAAACACTGGCTTAAATAATATGGACAAAGCGTTAAAAAGCAATAATCAGCTACTTGATGAAGGCGCAAAGAAACACGGGGTGTTCGGTACAGCAGCTGAAAAAATGGGGCTTAGCCTTGGTAATCTCAAGACAGCTTTTGGAGCGGTAGGGATAGCGGTAGGAACATACCTGGTCGGCGCGATAGGGAAAGCGGGAGAAGTAGAAGCAAGCACAAGCCGCCTTACAAAGTTGTTGGAGAATCAGGGGATTTCTGCTGATGAAGCTGGGCAGGACATCAAAAGTTTTACAGCATCAATAACAAGCATGTCCACCTTCTCCGGTGGTGAGGCCAGGGAAGCATTACAGGTACTAACTGAAAAGGGTATGGAATCTGGAAACGCGCTAAAGAACGCCGGACTATTGGCTGATATTGCAGCCGGCCAGAATACATCATTAGCCTCAGCTGCCGATCTCTTGGCAAATGCCTACAATGGTAAAACAAAGGCACTTACTGCACTGGGTATTTTGTCCAAGGAAGAAGTTGCGCAACTTGGTGACACCGAGGACGCGACTATTACGATGGCTGATGTCCAGCAAAGGCTGAATGACCGCTTCGGTGGTTCTGCTCAGGCTGATCGAGCTACTGTTAACGGCCAGATGAAGGTTATGACAAATCAAATGGATTCTGCTAAGGTGGTTATCGGTACCGCTTTATTGCCCTTGCTGGCTGATTTAGCGATAAAATTATCCGAGATCGTGATCCCTATAGTTAATTTTATAAAAGAAAATCCTAATTTTACAGCTGCGATAGCGGGAACTGTTGTTGCACTTGGAATTTTAGTTGGGGGAATGTCTGTAGCGACAACCGTCATGGCCTTTATGACGCCAATTGCAGCAGGGCTTGGTATCTCTATAAGCGCTATAGTTTGGCCTGTTTTGGCAGTTGTAGCGGCGATAGCCTTGTTAGTGGCTGGGGGCGTTCTGCTATATAAACATTGGGATGATTTAGCGTTAGGGGCACAAATGGCCTGGGCTAATATTACGGGATCTATTCAGCTGGCCTGGGACAGCATTATGCTTGGTGTAACTGCGGCGTTGACAAACATTCAAAATTTTATATCAAATACTTGGAACAGTATTGTTAATACAGTCACAGGAATTGTTGATGGCTTAACAACTTATGTTACGGGTGTATTTGGGTTGATGTCTGAAGGTCTTGGGATGATCATGACAGGGCTACAAGCAGTATTTGGCGGCATATGGGATCTCGTTGTTCAAATTTTTGCGGGTGCCTTAATTCTTATCATTGATTTAGTCACCGGGAATTTCGAGCAACTTCAGGCTGATGCAGCTGGGATTTGGAATAATATAAAGGGTGATTTCGTTGCTATTTGGGAGGGCATCAAGCTCATTTTTTCAGGCACTTTATCGGCTATAACAAACTTGCTGACTGCTGGCTGGAATAGTATTTCACAGCTTTCTACCACAACTTGGAATAATATCAAGACGGGCATCTCTAATATTTGGAGCAGTATCAATTCCAGCATCAGCGGGTCTATCGCTAATGTTAAAAATAGTTTAGTCAATGGCCTTGATGCTGCCTGGAGTTATATCCAAGGCATACCTTCGCAAGCGGCAGGCTGGGGCCGAGACATTATAAGTGGGTTAATCGACGGGATACAATCAATGCACATTCCAATGCCACACTTTGATTTTTCTATAAGCTACCGTGATATTGGTTCGGGCGTAAGCTTTCCAGTGCCCAGTGTAGATGTTGATTGGTATGACCAGGGCGGCGTATTTACTAGGCCTAGCGTTATCGGCATAGGTGAAAAAAGACCCGAGTTTGTCGGTGCTCTGGATGATTTAAAATATATAGTCAGAAGTGAAATCGAGAGATCGGGCAGCAAAGGGCAGCCGGCGGCCGCTGGCGTGACTGTCCAAAACATGTATGTCCGCAACGACCAGGATATAAAATCGGTCGCCCGTGAGCTCTACAACCTACAGCAGCAAACTTCCAGGGGAAGGGGGCTCGCATAATGGCGCTTGGATTTACCCTAAACGGCCAGCATTGCAGCGTGCTAGGAATAATAATGGAGAGTAAAACTCTGCCAATTCTAACGAAATCTAAAGATGTGTATATTGACATCCCAGGGCGTGACGGTAGCTATCTGTTTAACGGAGCATTATCTGACGCTGTTATCCCGATTGCTTGCGGCATCAAGACAGCAAACGCCATTGCCTTAATGGCTGCCAAGCGTCAAATTGCAGCCTGGGTTTTTAGCAAACAAAAAGTGCAGCTTATTTTTGATGATGAACCAGACAAATTCTACCTGGTGAAGTATGACGGGGAGATCGGGCTGGAAAAATTGACAGCACAAGGGATGGGAAAATTTACACTTGTTTTTCGTAGCGAGCCCTTTGCTTACGACGACCAGGTTATTGCCAACTTTGTAGCCGATTCTGCAACTATAACAAATGCTGGTATGGCCGAAGCCGAGCCGTATTTCCAGACCACGTTTACAGCCGTGGCCGCCGAGTGGAAGATCACCCTGGGGACTGATTACTGCAGGGTAGTCCACCCGTTTCAGATCGGGGATGTCCTGGTGCTAGACTTTGCTACTGGGGCGGTGCTGCTGAATGGTGTCCGGGCCATGAATCTGCTGGACTGGCAGAACTCCCGGTTCTTTTCGTTGCCCGTTGGAGCAAGTACCCTGGCAGTAACGCCAACCGGCAAGAGCGCCACACTGGTAAAATACACGCCTAAATGGAGATAGGAGGAGACTATGGCAAGATTGAATGCTAAAAACAATGCACAGACCCGCCTAGTAGGCGATATAACCAGCGCAGCCACATCTTTCTACGTGGTCGATGCTACTGTTTTCCCCGCGGCTCCCTTCATGATATCGCTTGACAATGAAATTATGCAGGTTGCCACGGTACTGGGGAATCTGTTGTCCGGTATAACCAGAGCGCAGGAAGGGACTACGGCAGCCGCCCATGTAGGTAATATCCTGGTAGAGAGCAGATGGACGGCTGGAATGTACGCTGGTTTGGCACTGACTGAAGATGTAGGTGCGAAAACTAGTTTGCTTACAACCATAAAGACCACAATCGTAGCGGCCATCAATGAAGTTTTAGGGTTGCTTAATACACATAAGGCTGATAAAGCGTCATTAACTGAATTGGCACATATTAAAATAGACGCGGCTGGAAGTATGGATGCTGGCGGGGTTTATACGCCTGGTGGTTTTAAAACTATATTAATAACGCATGATATGTCAGTTACTGGGACGCAGACCATTACCGGTGTGGGTTTTGTTCCAAGAGCTGTTATTGCCATAGGAGGGATAGCCCCGGTATCAATAGGTACAATATCCAACGGTGGAGTATCTTATAATATCGCATCTAATGCGGGTGGCGTGGCTGGTAATTGGACTCTCGTTGACGGTTTAATGAAAATTATTATTGCAGCCGGAGCAGAAGCAACAGCTACTCTAACCAGTTATGATTCAAACGGTTTAACTCTAACATGGACAAAAACTGGAACTCCAACAGGTACGGCATATATACAATTGTTATGTTTTAGATAAGGAGTGATGAAATGCGAGTATGTATTGAAAAATCAACAGGCAGATTAATTGAAATGCAATCAGACGCAACGCCAGGAACGTTAGTTCTTAATGCTGTTAATGCGGGGTTTGTGGAAGCAGATATTGAGGAAAAAGAAATAACACAGGCTGAATGGCAGGCTATCCAAGACGCACAGCCGAAACCTGAACCGCAGCCTAACCCTGATGTTGAGCTAGCAAATGCAATCAATAGTGCTACAACGCTCGATGAGTTGAAAAAAGCATTAACAGGTAATTTGCTTACAGGGCAAAAGGGTAAGGTTAAAGGGCAAATAATTTAGTGAACATTTGACTTATTAAGCGCAGTACCAACCCCCGAGCCTAACGGCTCTATTTTTATGCCCGGAAAGGGGTAGATTATCACGTTCAACGCTAAAAAATTCAACCAAGGCCCCTTTAACGGGGTGCCGGGCCAGCAACCCATAGCACAGGTAGTACAACTGCTAGAAATGCTCTACCTATTTGATGTGGATGAAGCACTGATTGCAGTCTTGCCCCAGGACAGCTTTTTCACCCCGAGGCATTACGAGGGACTGAACAGGGCCAATACGTTCACTTTTAGCTACCCGGCAGACCGTGAAGAAGCCCAATACATCATAGAAGGTAACTTAGTAGGCTACAAGGATCTGGATGTTTCCTGGCACATTTTTGAAATCAAGCGGATCGTGGACTTGCACGGGGACGGACTGACCCGGACAGCATACTGTGAGCATATTTACTATGAACTACGGGATGATCTTGTCGCGGATCAGCGTCCTGCCGGGTCTGCTATCTCGGCACTATCAGGTGTTTTAGCTGGGACCAGATGGCAGGTTGGAATTGTTGACGACCTTGGGGCCTCTAGCACAACCATATACTATGAATCAGCTCTGAGCGGAGTCCAAAAGATAGCTGAAGCATGGCAAGGGGAACTACAGTGGCGCTGCTTTATGATCGGGGGAACGATTGTTAGGTACTGTGACCTACTAGCAATGCGCGGTACGGACACAGGCAAACAGTTTGCATATAGCAAGGACATTATATCAATCGAAAGAGAAGTGGATACCAGCGGCGTGGTTACAGCCTTGTACGGCAGGGGCAAAGGGGTTGAGACAGATGCCGGCACCGGCTACGGTCGCAGGCTCACCTTTGCTGATGTGGTCTGGACAGTTGCCGGTGGCGATCCAGTAGACAAACCAGCTGGCCAGGAATGGGTAGGAGATCCCGGGGCACTTGCACAGTTTGGCAGGCCGGGGGGCAGGCATAGATTTGGCGTGTTTACGAATGAGGATGAGACAGATCCGGCCCTATTGCTGCAAGAGACCTGGGATTCGCTGCAGGACAGGAAAACGCCTCGGGTGACCTACCGCCTGAAAGTGGCTGCCTTAGAGACGCTAACTGGATACAGCCATGAAGCTGTTCGCCTGGGCGACCTGGTGCGCGTCATAGACCGAGAGTTTAAACCGGAGCTGCTTGTATCCGCCCGGGTGGTTGAGTTGACCAGAGACCTACAAGACCCCTCTAACACAGAGGCGGTCTTAGGTAGTTTCGCACCGACCATTGTAGAAGCAAATATAAACGTAGAACGCCAGGTGAATGACTTAGCAAACAAGCCCTTTAACACTGCCTGGCTGGATGGCGTTATAAACGTCCTTCAGAATGAGATAAATAACACTCAATCATATGTTTTCCAAACTCCCGGTGACGGAATTTTAATCATGGACGCTGCAACCTTTGCCCTGTCCACCAAAGCCATGAAAATCGGCGGCGGCATATTTGCCCTGGCTAATACAAAAACAGGGGATCAGTGGAATTGGCGCGCCTTTGGGGACGGCGCGGGGTTTACGGCTGATGAGATTAATGCAGGTAAAATTAAAGCCGAATTTGTACAAATCGGCTCTGCTTCCACCTTCTCCACCGGCTATGACCCTTCAGGCAAACTCTCTGCTGGCATGGGCGTGGACTCGGACTGTACAGCCTTGTTTCATTTTGACGGTAGCCTGAACAGCCATAAAGGGTTGACTCCTGCGTTTACTAGGGCATCGGTTGCCTATTTGTCAGACGGGACTCAGGTGGCGGCAGGCGTGCCCCGGTTTGAGGCTGGCAAGTTTGGGAAGGGCGTGCTGGTTGAAGAAGGTACAACAAACCTGCTGACCGCAAATCAGAGCAACATTGAAACCTCCCTTGATGCGGGATATACTGCGAATGGTGGCGCAATAGTGCGAAACACAGCAGAGCACTACGAAGGTATTGCTTGTGTAGAAGTTGTCTGTTCCACCGCAATTAACTCTGGTTGTCAACTACATAATGGTTCACCAAGCGTTTGCTGGTCAACAACACCAGGGTTGCCTTATACAGCTTCATTCAGAATAAAAGGGTATGCGGGTGTTGAAAGGCTGGTATTAGTTCTGTTGGATAATCTGGGTGCTTGGCTAACTTATGAAGTTATCACACTGACTAAACAATGGCAAAGAAGAACTTTAACGGGGGTACCGTCAGCGGGAAGTACGGGCGTTTCTATTATAATGTATAAAGAGGGGGGAACAGACGCCAACCAATATCGCTGGTGGCTTGACACAATTCAAATAGAACAAAAAGCCTACGCTACTTCCTGGCAAATTGGAGGTACTGCTCGTGCGGCTGAAATACTTTCTATTCCAACTGCTGGTATTTTTGTTAAAGGTAATTGGACGGTGAGTATGGTATTTACACCTAAAGATTTACATGGTGATTGGTATAGATTATGGGATTTAGTTATTGATGGAGATAATTATTATACCCTTGTATATTGGCCTAATGACATTAAAGTATTTTTTGAAATGAAATCTGGTGGTACTCAGAGTAGTATAGCATTCAGTCCTATGATGACTTTAGATACACCACATAAAATAACAATAACTGGCAATGGCACTACTGCTCATATGATTGTAGATGGAGTGGAGATAGGGGCTGGTACAGCATATACAGAGCCAGCTGGTAATTTGCCTGTTAATATGTATCTCGGGTGTAATCAAGGTGGCGCAGGACAAGCCAATGGTATTATAGACGAACTGCGCATAGACAAGATAGCACATACCGCCGAAGAAGCAGCCAGCTGGTACAAAGCAAACTCACCGTTTTATAGCTCAGAGGACGTTGCACAGCTTCCTGGGTACCTCCGTGCCGAGACCGATGGGTATAAAGTATATGACTCAGCCGGAGCATTGCGGGTGCTGCTGGGGAGCTGGCTCAGGGATGCGATTAGGAAATACGGCGTGAAAATCATTGACGGTGAGATATATTCAAGTTTGTTTAGGACAAATGCAGAAGGAGCTACAAGCTATATATCTTTAGAGGACAATGAATTAAAAGTTTATGAAGCTGGCTTGCTGACTATGAAGATGACCTGCCAAGAAGGGGGGCACGGTTACCTGTATTTATATGAGGGGGGAGTCAACACACTCATAGTTAGCGGGCATGATGCTAATCCTGGGATCAGGGCAAAGCAAGGGTATAAACTTGACTTAACTACCTTGGCGTCCAACGCTTCCATAGTGCTTAATACAGACGGCAGTATTGATATTGACCCAACAGCCACAGACAACACTTGTACTATTTTTGGTAACTTCGCGGTGACCGGCTCCGGCAAAGGCTGTATCGTTGAAACAAAAGACTATGGCCCGCGGTGGTTGTATGCTGTTGAGGCTCCTGACATTCGGCTGGAACAGAAGGGATCCGCGCAGTTGGTTGATGGGTCCTGCCGGGTAGACCTGAACCCGATATTCTTGCAAACAATAGAACCCGACCTGGAATCGGCGCCCTGGGTGATCGACATTACGCCGTATTTTGACGCAAAGTTATATATTTCCGAAATCAACAGCGTTGAGGGCTGGTTTATCGTCAAAGAGTGCGGTGGCGGGCTAAGCGCGGGGCGTGTTGCCTGGTCCTTGTCTGCAGTGAAGATTGGCTGTATAGATTTGTATATCCCAGAGTTCAAGCCTGAAGGTGACGTACTAACAAGCGGATGGGAGGATGAGTATATCGATGTTATCAGATAATTTTACTATCGACGAAACGAAGAAAAAAATTGTGCTAACAAGCGTCGAAGAATTTGATTTAACAGATGAAGTTTCCATAAAGGCCATGCGAAAGAATCTCAAAAAAGAGTTAGGGCAACTTATAACTAAAGTGAAAGGGCATAAAGCGAGAGCAGAACAAATCAAGGCCCTGCTAGTCCGGTTGGATACTGCAACCAACAAACCATAATGAAAACAATAACTATTGAGGCAGAGCCAATTATTTAAAAAGCCAAGCGGCTTTATTTTTTTTAGGGGGTGGGAATTACGGAGCAACTAAAACACCTTTTCCAAGCCATCTGCGATAACTGGATAGGTGGCCTGCTGATCGGCCTGTTTACCTATCTGATCCAGCCATCGGCCGCGTTCTATGCGCTGTGGATAGCTGTCGCACTGGACTTTTTAACTAAAATGGTCGAACTGTCCTACGGGTGTGGTGGGTACCTTAAGGCGATACAGACACAGCGGATCAACAGCCAGACAATGTTTAGGAAAGCTTTCGTTAAGATCCTGGCTTATTTTGTGCTGACGGTAGTCGCGTACCAAAGCAAATATATAACTACGCTTGAAGCGGTCCCCATTTTATTCAGCACGATTATTTACAGCATCCTTTTCCTGGTC
>Ga0209429_10002390_pt1 | contig 11071 bp, 5 predicted proteins | sample BarGraNGADG00212_3_FD_184493 | JGI IMG/M metagenome (GOLD analysis project Ga0209429, IMG submission 184493) | Arctic peat soil microbial communities from Barrow, Alaska - Barrow Graham LP Ref core NGADG0004-212 (SPAdes) (version 2) | ecosystem: Environmental > Terrestrial > Soil > Wetlands >... | reverse complement strand
GTGGGCGCGTGGGTTTTGCGATGGGTCATGGCGACGCGGTTCGTCTGCCCCAACAACTGGTTCAGCGTCACCGCGTGGTTGAGCGCCAGCCAACGGGCGGGCGGGTCTTCCGAGCCGCCGGACACGAAGAACGGCCGCGGCGCGATGAGCGCGTGGAGCTCCTGCAGGTCCCGGCCGGCGTCGATCATGCGCTGGTAGGCGCCGGTGCGTGGATTGTCGGTGGTGGGCACCCCGGCCTTGGGGCGCTTCTGCTTCGGGTCGAGGCCGAGGTACCACGGCTCCCAGTAGTTCACGTTGGGCCGTGTCTCGTCGAAGACGATGCCGGGATCGCTCACCGCGATGCAGGCGAACTTGTCCCACAGGGCGCCCGCAAACATCGCCCATTTGCCGCCGTAGGAATGTCCCACGACACCGATGCGCCCCCGGTCCACTTGGGGCAAATTGGCCAGCGCCTGCCAGCAGTTGGCGGCGACGTAGGCGTGAAACGAAAGCGGTTGGCACCCGGCCGCGCCCGTGTCGGGCTTCCACGCATTGCCGCCCGGTGTGCCGATGCTCAGGGTCACGAATCCGCGCCGCGCCAGTTGCCGTCCGAAGTCGCGCAGCGGCTCGGGGCCGAGGCCGATGCTCGTCTCCGGCTCGTAATAGACTACCAGCACCGCGGGGAGCGGTCGTTCGGCCTCCGGCACCAGCAACCAGCCTTCGCCGGTTTGGCTCGGAGCGATTTCGAGGCGCACCCGGTGCTGCGTGAAGTTGTCGCGGCGGCTCCGCGAAAGGAACTCCAGCTTTGGCTTCTCGATGACCGGCGGCCACGGCCCCATCAAGTCGGTCCACTGCTTTTGAATCTCAGAGCGCCGGCGCGCCCACTCGGCATGGGTCGTCACCCACGTGCCGTCGTTGAACCGGAGCGGCGAGCGGTAGGGGCCAAGTTGGTTGGCGAACTCGGCGGGTGACTGAAAGAAGTCGGCAATCGTCTTCCACGCCGATGCCGCATCGCTGGCGCTGATGACCGCGCGGCGATAGCGAGTCAGCGGCGGCTCACCCTGGTCGGTGACCGCGACAACGATGTGAATCGTATGGCCCGCTGCATCCTTGGGAATGCGCAGGGTGGCCGTGGCTGCATGGGTTCCTGTGATGGCCACCGGGCCACGATAGGTTCCCGGCTCGCGATAGACGAACCACTCGAAGTTCAAGCGATGACCATCCGGATCGGTCGAAGCGCTCGCGTCGAGCTTAAGTTCGGCGCCGGTGTCGGCCGCGAGGCGGAGGACTTCCGATCCTCCCACACCGTTCAGCACGATGCGCGGCGGATGGTTGGCGGCGTTGAATGGCTTCACGCACCAATCCATCCGCGCCTTAAAGTCGTTTTGCAGATGCACGGCCCAGCGCTTGAGACTGTTTTCGCGATGGGAAGTGCCTTGCCACTCGTCACTCTGATTTGCCCAGTAATACGCCTGGCCCGGAGCATCGTCCCGCGGGCCGTAGCGGCCGGCCCAACTGCCCCAGGTCGGCTCGCTGGGATCGTTGAGCCCGGTGGGGATGAGGTAAAGGAACATCATGGTGTCTCCCTCCTTCTGCCCGTGCGTGGTGTTGGTCGGATACAGCGCGCCCAATGGACCGTGGCCGGTGCGCACGTCGCGTTCGAGGTCGAAGCCGCCGGCCTTCGCCGTGAGTGCCGAGAAGCGATGATACCAGCGCTGCCCGTCGAGTTCGGGCCGAAGCGTGTCCACCCAAAGCCTCCACGGCGGTGCCAGCGCACGGGTGTGTTCGCCGAAGGGATTGTCCCCGCTGAGCCGCAGCTTGTCCTTGAACCTGGCATAACCCGACTGACCGCGATCGCGTCGCACGCGGTCGAGCGCCCGCTTCAGACAACTGGGCGCGGAGCCGCGGTCGGTGCCCCAGTTGGAGAACCACACCGGGCGCGGATCATCGCGATCCACCGCGGTGATGATCAGGTTCACGCCGTCGTCGGTCTCTTCGGTGCCGGCCACCGTGCGCTGGAGAAGCTGCTCCGGCTTCGGATAGCATGGGTCGTGTTGGACGAGGTTTGAGTAGCATTGCCCGTAGGCGGTCACCATGCTGCGCACGATGCCGAGGCCGGTGCGCTCGGGATTCAGGTTTTCGCCGTCGCGCGCCCTGGGCCGGTTGGCGATGATCCCCTCGACCTCCCACTCGTTCGCGTAGAGCAAAAAGCGCACGAGCGACTGCTCGTCGTCGGGATCGCCGCCGGCATCGGTTTCGATGATGTAGCGGAGGCGTTCATGGGGAAACGGTGTTTGGCCCTGAGACAGCAAGACGACACCGCAGAAAAGGCTCGCTGCCAATCCAGACCATCTCGAGCAGACAGACGTGCGCGTTTTCATATCGGTCTTGGCGCCGAAGCCTTGCTACTTAGCCTCGGTCGCATATTGCTTCCACAGTCTTGCCACAAGACGCTTCCCCGTGTCACTGGTTTTTTCATACGCGGGTCAAATTCCTCGATTCAAGCAACGAGTTGCATCACGCAAGCCTTGCCGCGTGGAAATCTTGTTCTAGCACTACAGCGACATTTTGTAGGCCGGCTGCCCCCAGCCGGCGCCGGGTCGGGGGACCCGGCCTACAACGATGGTTCATGGAAGCCCCATGGCTCACGAAGTGTCGCTGTAGTGCTAGGATCGAATCTTATATGTCTTCAGTGCGAGCTATCGTGGATGCCGCCGTATTTGGTTTGGCAGGGTGCGTCGCTGCGCGTCCGTTGGATTGGGAGGAAGCGGATTCGTGGACGGCTTCTCCGTCAGAGGAATTGCATTTGTGCGCCACCCTCTACACGGCGGCAGTTTAGATTCGTAGCAGGGGAATTGGTCATTCTGATTCTCGATCTTGCATCCCCGTGGGCAAGCCTTCACACTGCGCGCCATTCCAGCGTCGAATGATGCGTTATATGCAAAGCTTTATCTCGTGGCAGCGGGCCGGAAACACGGCCGCGATTCTCCTCGGTTTGCTTTGTGGCTGCAGCCACTTCGCGCCCCCAAGGAAAGGTCCGGCTGCCCGCCAGACCGGCCAGGAGGATGTCTATCACGGCATCAGCGTTGCCGATCCATATCGCTGGCTCGAAGACGATAACTCGCCCGAAACCAAGGCCTGGGTCGAGGCGCAGAACAAGGTCACGTTCGACTACCTGGAAACCATCCCGCCGCGCGCCGCCATCAAGCAGCGCCTGACCCAGCTCTGGAACTACGAGCGCTATGGCGTGCCCTTCAAACAGGGGGGACGCTACTTCCTCACTCGCAACGACGGCCTTCAGAACCAGAGCGTCCTCTACACGCTCACCTCCCTCGAGGCGGAGCCCGCCGTCCTGCTCGATCCAAACCAGCTCTCCGCCGACGGCACCGTGGCCCTGTCCGGCTACGCCATCAGCGACGACGGCAACTTCATGGCCTACGGCGTCTCGGCGTCCGGCTCCGACTGGCAGGAGTGGAAGGTCCGCGACGTGCGCACCGCCCGGGACACCGGCGATCACCTTGAGTGGATCAAGTTTTCCAGCGCCTCCTGGACCCAGGACGGCCAGGGCTTTTACTACAGCCGCTACGACGCGCCCGCTGCCGGAGCGAAGCTGACCAAGGTGAACTATTTTCAAAAACTTTACTACCACCGCGTCGGCACGCCGCAGTCCGAGGACAGACTGGTGTACCACCGTCCCGACCAGAAGGAGTGGGGTTTCCAAGGCATCGCCACCGACGATGGCCGCTACCTCGTGATCCATGCTTCCCAAGGCACCGATCCGAAGAACCGCGTCCTCTACCAGGATCTCCAGAAAGCCGACGCCCCGGTGGTGGAACTTCTGATGGCGTTCGACGCCTCCTACAACTTCATAGACAACGACGGCCCGGTCTTCTGGTTTCTGACCGACCTGAACGCGCCCCGCAGCCGCCTTATCGCCATCGATGTGACCAAACCCGACCGCGCGAACTGGCGCGAGGTCATCCCGCAGTCCTCCGACGCGCTGAAGTCCGCGAACGTGGTGAATGACACGTTCGTCTGCACCTACCTGAAGGACGCCCAAAGCCGCGTGCAAGTTTTCGCGCTCGATGGAAAACCGATCCGAGACGTCGCCTTGCCGGGGATCGGCAGCGTGGGCGGATTCGGCGGCAAGCGGAAGGACGCGGAAACGTTCTACTCCTTCACCAGCTTCACCGCGCCGGGAACGATCTATCGCTTCGACCTGGTTGCCGGCCAGAGCACTGTGTTCCGACAGCCGAAGGTAGACTTCGATCCGGCGGGCTACGCGACGCGGCAGGTCTTTTACACCAGCAAGGACGGCACGCGCGTGCCGATGTTCATCACGCATAGGAGGGGCCTCAAGCTGGACGGCAGGAACCCGACGCTGCTTTACGGTTACGGCGGTTTCAACATCCCCATCACGCCCAGCTTCAGCGTCTCGACTCTGGCCTGGATGGAGATGGGCGGTGTCTATGCCGTGGCCAATCTGCGCGGCGGCGGCGAATATGGCGAAGACTGGCACCAGGCCGGCACCAAGCTGAAAAAGCAGAACGTGTTTGACGACTTCATCGCGGCCGCCGAATGGCTGATAGCGAACCATTACACGTCATCGAAGAAGCTGGCTATCGCGGGTGGCAGCAATGGCGGCCTGCTGGTAGGCGCGTGCCTGACGCAGCGGCCCGACCTGTATGGCGCGGCGCTGCCGGCGGTGGGGGTGATGGACATGCTGCGCTTCCAAAAGTTCACCATCGGCTGGGCCTGGACGAGTGATTACGGCTCAGCGGACAACGCGGATGAGTTCAAGGCGCTCTATGCTTACTCGCCGCTGCACAACCTGCGGCCCGGTGTGAAGTATCCGGCCACGCTCGTCACCACCGCGGACCACGACGACCGCGTGGTGCCGGCGCACAGCTTCAAGTTCGCGGCCCGCCTGCAGGAATGCCAGGCGGGCCCGGCGCCAACGCTCATCCGCATCGAGACCAAGGCGGGCCACGGCGCCGGCAAGCCCATCAGCAAACTCATCGAGGAAACCGCGGACAAGTGGGCGTTCCTCGTGAAGACGCTGGGCATGAAGGGAAGTTACCGGACCCCATGACCAAGCCCCAAAGAAAGAAGCCAATGGCCGAACCGAAAAGCCTCACCACCCCCGTCAACACCACGGGCATGCCGCCGGGCATACCGTTCATCATCGGCAACGAAGCTGCCGAGCGTTTCTGCTTCTACGGCATGCGGACCATCCTGGTCGTCTTCATGACCAAGTACCTACTCGACCCCAGCGGGGCGCTGGCGGTCATGAAGCCCGAGGCGGCCAAGGGCTGGTTCCACCTCTTTGTCTCGGCCGTGTACTTTCTGCCGTTTTTTGGGGCGATCATCGCCGACGCTCTCTGGGGCAAATACAAGACCATCCTCTACCTCTCGATCATCTACTGTCTGGGAAGTTTCACGCTGGCCCTGGACAGCACCCGACTGGGATTGGTGGCCGGGTTGGCGCTGATCGCCATCGGCTCCGGTGGCATCAAGCCATGCGTCTCGGCGAGCGTCGGCGACCAGTTCGGGCCATCGAATCAGCATCTCCTGTCGAAGGCGTTTGGCTGGTTCTATTTCTCAATCAACTTCGGCTCTTTCTTCTCGACCATGCTGACGCCGTTGCTGCTGGAGAAATACGGACCCCGCGTTGCGTTCGGGGTGCCGGGCGTGTTCATGCTTCTGGCCACGCTGATCTTCTGGCTGGGACACAACCGGTTTGTGCGCGTGCCTCCGGCCGGCAAGGATTTCGTGCGCGAAACCTTCAGTGCGCACAGCCTGGAGATCATCGCCGGCGTGCTCCCCATCTTTTTTGCCGAAGCGATCTTCTGGTCACTCTGGGACCAGACCGGTTCGGCGTGGGTGTTGCAGGCGGAGAAGATGGATCTGACCACCTGGGGCTTCACTTGGCTGCCGTCACAGGTGCAGGCGGTGAACCCGGTTTTCATTCTGCTCCTGATCCCGGTCTGCACCTACTGGCTCTATCCGGGCATCGGCAAGGTCTTTCCCATGACCTCGCTGCGGCGGATTGGCCTGGGGCTTTTCCTGGCGGTGATCTCGTTCCTGATCAGCGCAGGGATCGAAAGCCGCATCCAGCTCGGGGAAAAGCCCGCCATCTGGTGGCAGTTCCTGAGCTTCATGGTCATCAGCCTGGCGGAGATCATGGTCTCGATTACCTGCCTGGAGTTCGCCTACGCGCAGGCGCCGAAGAAGCTGAAGTCGCTGATCATGTCGCTCAACCTGATGTCGATCTCCCTGGGCAATCTCATCACTTCCGGCATCAATTTCTTCATCCAGAACGCGGACGGCACCAGCAAGCTGCCAGGCGCGGCCTACTTCGTCTTCTTTGCCGGTTTGATGCTGGTCACGGCCATCGCCTTCATTTTCGTGGCTATGGCCTTCAAGGAGCGCCCCTCAGCGGCTGAGAGCTAGCCGGTTGTCCCACTCGGCCTGCCAGCCTGTTACCGCGCGCTGGCAGCAAAGAAACTTCGGCAAATCGAACCTTGGGGGGCGAAAGGCACCGTTGTGGAACCAGTCGCCACCGATCCATCCATCAACCATGGCGCGTAAGGAGGATCGGCGCCGCCTTGGCGCCCTTCGGCACGAGGATGAACTGGTTTGCGGCCATCGCCATGCGTGGAGGCTGAAACGGTCTGCATCCGGCGTCAAACCAAGTTTTCTGGCAAAACCACCGGTTTCTGCGATGCTCAGGCCCATATGAATTCCTCGAGCCAGACCAGGAAGGGTTTTACCGTGGTGGAACTGCTGGTGGTCATCGCTATCATTGCCATCCTGGCTGGCTTGCTGCTGCCCGCCCTGGGCCAGGCCAAGAGCCGAGCCCAACGTACCGGCTGCGCCAATAATCTCAAACAACTGGCCCTGGCCGCCGCCGCCTATGCCGACGATAATTCCGATCGTTGGGTCAATAACCATGGCGTTCCCGAGACGATCCGGCGTCAGCAGAGTTGGGTTAATAACGTCCAAGACTGGCTTTACCTCGAGGGCAATACCAATCTCACCAGTCTCATGAATGGCAAGTTGGCGTCGTATCTCAGTCACAATCCATTCGTGTATAAATGTCCCGCGGATAAATCGGTGGCCGAGAACGGTCCGCGTATTCGCAGTTTTTCGCTAAACGCGCAAATCGGCGATCCCGGAGAACTCACCAATCGCTTCAATCCCCAGATGCTCCAATTCTTCCGATGCTCCCAAATCTCTAACCCATCGGGCATTTATACCTTCTTGGATGAGCACCCGGATACGATCAATGACGGTTTTTTCATGAACCGTTGGGAGGAATATCGTTGGGGCAATTTGCCGGCGTCTTACCACGCCGGCGCCGTCAATCTGTCGTTCGCGGACGGCCATGTCGAAAGCCATCACTGGTTATTGGCGGATACCCAGAAGCCGGCGGTGAAGGGCGCCACCGGCGGCGCCTTCGACGCCTCCCCACGCACCGATTTCGATTGGATGAAACAACGCACGAGTGTGTCGGGGAAATAAACGGGCCTTGGGCTGACCTGTGGATGTCAGATATTGCGGAGGCTTGACTTCTTAACCTATGGAAAATAGGCTTCCTCAATTCCGTAAACTGATGCAAACCCGTTAACATGCCTAATACCTTACCCCGCCGAAATTTTATAAAGACCACTGGTTTGGCCGCGGTCAGTTCGCTGGCGGGCGGTCTTAGCCCTGAGCGCGCGATGGCCGAGGAGACAGTGACGACCCTGGCCAGACTGCTTCCGGGTTGCTGTGCCTATTCCTATGGCGCGTACCTCCAGAAGCAGCAGATGACCATGGAGGATTTTATCGTGAAGGCCGTGGAACTCGGCGTCCTGGGGGTGGACCTAACGACTTACTGGCTAAAATCCACCGAGCCAGCTTATCTCGCCAGCCTGCGGCATTTTGCCTACCGGCAGGGGATGCCTTTTTCCGGCCTGGCGATTGGCGCTGACCTGTGCCAACCGGATCCCGGGAAGCGTCAGGAGACCCTGGCGACCATCCGTAAGTGGGTGGACACGACCGAACTCCTGGGCGCTTCCCATCTTCGGGTGTTTGGGGATAAGCTCCCGTCCGGGGCCACCGAAGCGCAAGGCATTCAATGGGTGGTGGAAACCATGAAGCCCGCCTGTGAATATGCGGCGAAGAAAGGCGTTATTCTCGGGATCGAAAGCCATGCCTCGCTCACGGCGAAGGCGGCCAACTTGGTGGCGATCCTCCGCGGGGTCGATTCACCTTATGCCGGGTGCAACCTGGACATCAGCAATTTCCCCGAGAACCCGTATGAGCAGATTGAACGCTGCATCCCGTATGCTACGCACGTCCATGTCCGTGACTATTATGGAGCGCCTAAACAGCCGCTCGACCTCGAACGGATCTGGCGGATGTTTGCCAAACAGGCTTACAAAGGTTACCTGTCGGCTGAGTATGAGGGTGAGGAAGATCCCCTGACCGGGGTGCCGAAGCTCATGGGGAAAATCAAGTCCTTGTGTAAAAAGTATTCGAGTGCCTAAATTCCAAAGCCAGGAGTAAACCTATGGTAAATCGCCGTGTATTCTTAAAACAAATGGCGGGTGGCGTGGCCAGCCTGGCCGCTGCCGGACTGGTTTCACCTCGCCGGATCTTGGGAGCCAATGACCGCATCCGCATCGGGTTGATCGGCGCCGGCAGCCGCGGTAAGGAGATTTTCAGAGCCGCCCTCCGGTGCCCCAACATCGAAGCCGCCGCCGTGGCCGATGTCTATTCCCGACGCCTGGAGGAAATGAAAACCCTGGTTCCCGGCATCAAGACGTACCGGGATTTTCGCACGTTGCTGGATGACAAAACGATCGATGCGGTCCTCATCGCCACGCCCCAGCACCAACATGCGTTGAATTTCGTTCCCGCGATTCAGGCGGGTAAAGATGTATATCAAGAAAAAACCATGGCGTTTACTCCCGACCACGCCCGGCGCATGCGCAAAGCCTGGACGGGCTCCGGACGCGTAGTCCAAATCGGCATGCAGATGAATAGCGCACCGGGCCTTCAAAAGGTCCGTGAATTAGCCACGCCCGCCCGCCTGGGCAATATTACCTCCCTCCAGACTTACCATTATCGCAACGCGCCTTATGGCGGCTGGCTTCGGGACATTCCGTCGGACTGTGACGCGCAACAGGTGGATTGGCCCGGTTTTGAAGGTGAAGCCAAACGATACCCCTTTGATCCGGACCGATATATGAATTGGCGCTTTTACTGGGATTATTCGGGCGGCAATGTCTTTGAGAATATGATCCACCAGGTGGGCTTCTGGTTTGCGGCGTTGGGACTAAACATTCCGCAGACCGTCACCATGACCGGCGCCAATTTTCTTTCCCCCAAGATGCAGGTGCCGGACGTGATGAATGTAGCGATGAATCTGCCGGAAAAGATGCTCTTCAACTGGAGTTCCATGTTCTCGAACAACTATTACGGGGAGGGTTGCGATTACTTGTTCGGCACCCAAGGGACCTTGATCCACAACGAGTCCGATCAGGTAATTTATTTATCCCCAGGCAAAAAGCTGGCCGATGCCGCCGGCGCAGCGGAGAAGACAGCGGAAAACACGGGGTATTTCGATGCGACCGGTCAACATCTGCAAAACTTCTTTGACTGTATCCGCAGCCGCCATGAACCCATCTGCCCCTTCGAACTCGGCTTCCGCTCCGCGGTGGCGTGCCAGATGGCGATCGCCTCCTATCGGCAGCAGCGGACGGTACGTTGGGACTCACAGAAAGAAGCGATCATTGCGATATGAATTCACACCATCTCTTGACCGGCTTTCATTTCACGGTGCTGTTTGCCTTCGGACTCATGGCGCCGAGGGTGCCGGCCCAGGCGGCTAACCCCGACGCGTCTTTGCCCATCGCCCAGCGCATCGAGAACTTGCTGGGCCGCATGACCCTCGAGGAGAAGGTCGGGCAGATGAACATGCCTTGCGTTTACGAGGCCGGACTGGGGGAGACAATGGCCGCCAAAACTGAGGCGGTGCGGAAGTTTACCGCCGGCACCTACGTGAAGGGCCTGGGGCCGGGGGGCGGATTCTTCACTCTGCCCAACACGATTCTGCACGAAGGCCCGCGCCAGCAGGCGGAGTTCCTCAACCAACTCCAGCGCATCGCGATCGAACAGACGCGGCTGGGGATTCCGCTCTTGCAGACGGAGGAAGGCACGCACGGGCTGATGTGTCCGGGCGGAACCATTTTCCCTGAAGGTCCGGCTCTGGGCAGCACGTGGAATCTCGAATTGCTCTCGAAGGTTTACACCGCCATCGCCAAGGAAGCCCGGGCCATCGGGGTGCATCAGAACTTTACGCTGGTTATCGAGCCCATCCGCGATCCCCGCCTGGGACGGAACCAGGAAGCACAGAGCGAGGATCCATTCCTGTGCTCCCGCATCGCCGAAACGATTGTCCGCGCCATGCAGGGCAGCGATGTCTCCGCCCCGGACAAAGTCGTTGCCGGCCTCTGCCATTACCCGGGGCAAAGCCAGCCGGTGAGCGGCTTTGAGCGCGGGGCGATGGAGGTTTCCGAGCGCCAGCTCCGCGAGGTCTTTCTGCCGCCCTGGCAGGCGGGCATCCAGCGGTGCGGCGCCTTGGGCGTCATGGCGACCTATCCCGCCATTGACGGCGTGCCCACCCATGCGTCGGCCAAGATCCTGACCCAGATTCTGCGCGGCGAATTCGGTTTTGACGGCTTGGTCCTGTCCGAAGGCGGCGGCGTCGGCACGCTTGTGTATGAAGGTCTGGCGTCCACCCAGAAAGAGGCCGGTGCCCTGGCGCTGGCGGCGGGCCTGGACGTCGGCATTTCTTTCGAGTCGGGATATATGCTCGACCTCATCGCCAGCGTGCATGAGGGCAAGGTGTCCATCGACTTGGTGGACCGCGCGGTCCGGCGCATCCTGAAGCAGAAATTCCGCCTCGGTTTGTTCGAGCGGCCGTACGTGGATGTCCCGCACGCGGTCGCGGTGGTGCATCAAACCGCGCATCAGGAACTGGCCCTGGCGGTCGCGCGGGAGAACATCGTGCTCTTGAGGAACGAAAAGAATCTGCTGCCGC
>Ga0209429_10002389_pt1 | contig 11072 bp, 8 predicted proteins | sample BarGraNGADG00212_3_FD_184493 | JGI IMG/M metagenome (GOLD analysis project Ga0209429, IMG submission 184493) | Arctic peat soil microbial communities from Barrow, Alaska - Barrow Graham LP Ref core NGADG0004-212 (SPAdes) (version 2) | ecosystem: Environmental > Terrestrial > Soil > Wetlands >... | reverse complement strand
GGAACACGCAATTTTAAAAGAAGCACTGCTTGCCAAATGGCAGGGCAAGCTGGAGCTGGCAAGAACGGGATAATTCATGGGGCAGGGAAGATAGTAGCACTAAAAAAATAAACTATTCCGGCCTGCCCAGGCATGCGCCAGGCTTCGCTGCCGGAATGACCTCTGCGACACAGTCTCGCATGCCGGGTCGCATGCGGGAAAAGAAGTTCAGAGTACGGTCTCTATTTTTTAAAGGGAGAGAAAGAGGGATTTTCAAGAGCTCTGATTTTAATAAAATCTCCCCTCATCCCTCTTTAGAAAAGAGGGGAAAAACAAGAACTGGATTACCCGGTCAAGCCGGGTAATGACACCAGTATTTATCATTCCGGCGAATGCTTGGAATGCCGGGTGGATTTGATGAAGAAGTATCACCCTACTTTTAATTTCCTCCCCTCAAGAGAGGAAAGATAAAGACGATAAAGGAATTATATAACGCTAAAGGATTAAGAATGAGAATAGCAATAGTCGGTATCGGCGGAGTAGGGGGATATTTTGGCGGAAAGCTGGCCAGAGAATATGAAAATTCCGGACAGCATGAAATTATCTTTATCGTCCGCGGCGAGCATTTATCCGCCATCAAAAAAAACGGTCTAAAATTATTCACCAAAGAAGGTGATTATAAGGCCCGGCCTTATCTTGCCACGGACAATCCGGCTAAGTCTGGCATTTTTGATCTCGTTTTCTTTTGCGTAAAAAGTTATCATTTGGAGAGTTCCGCTCTGGCCTTAAAAGCTAACATCAACAAAAATACTGTTGTGATACCGCTTTTAAATGGCGTCAACATCGCCCAGAGACTGCGTGCAGTCCTGCCGGATGCCGATATCGTGCGAGGTTGTGTCTATATTTCCTCATTTATCGAAAAGCCCGGCGTTGTGCGCCAGACAGAAGGAACATGCAAACTTACTTTTGGTACCGATGACAAATCCGCAAATCAATACCAATATATTCTGGATATTCTGGTTCAGGCAAAAGTTGATGCCAGGTTAACGGATAAAATATCCCAGGCCCTGTGGACAAAATATCTTCTCATTTGCCCGCTGGGAAGCCTCACTGCGGCAACAGGAAAAACTTTCGGTGGGATCATTGAAGATGCAAAGTTAAAAAATAAGCTGCGTGAAATGATCAGAGAAGTAAAATCAATTGCCGATGCCCGTAAAATTGAATTGCCGGAAGATGTTGTCGATAAAACTCTGGAGAGTATCGGCCGCTTTGCCTATGATACCAAGACTTCAATGCAGGTGGATCGCGAACGTGGCAAGGATACCGAAATGGATATTTTTACCAAATACATTATCGAATCGGGAAAAGAGCTGGCCATCCCCACACCCTTGCATAATGAAATTTACGCTCAACTGAAATAATTTTCCCTCCCTCGAGAGACTGTGTCGCAATTCATTTTTGTGTCATTTCGAAGCGAAGCGAGAAATCTTGGTTTCAATAAATTCAGCACTTTAAGATTCCTCACATACGTTCGGAATGACATTTTTTCTAATTGCGACACAGTCTCGGGAGGGGGAGGGGAAATTATTCCGATGCTTGCATGAAAAATTATCTTATCCCGAAGGGATAATAGCTTTATAGAAATACATACAAAAATAAAATATACGACCCCGTCGGGGTCGCACATGTGTCGCCGTAAACAGCTATAAACGTAAAACCCCTTCGGGGTTATTAACAGCCCCGCAGAGGTTTTTAAAATAGAACATTGATTTAGAATTGGAATTAGATATTTTGTTCTTGTTCCTTCTGAAAAGCACTATATTCCGCCAGTTTTGAAAGGGCAACTACCGCCCGGGGAAGACCATCATAGACGGGAATACCCGCCGGCAGGAGAATCTTCTCCATGACGGCAACCCATTTCCTGATTTCCGGAGCAGGCTCATATTGCCGCCAGACAACAACCAGGGGCTTGCCTTGCGTGTGTTTTCGTCCTTCCTGGGCCAGATAGCTGGCAATTTTTTCAATATGAGTGCCGCCTTTTTCCTTTCCGAACAACCAATCGAGGGGCACCGAGATGATAAAATTATCGATCTCACCACTTGTCGTGAGTATATTTAAAACTTTTCCGAACAGATTCAAATCTATAAAAGCGATAACGGCGTCAATCGGATTGCGGATCATTGTACCCGCAGGTGGTATGAATTGCCGCAGTTTTTTTATCGTTTCGGAAGACAGTTCCGGAAGCTCCAAACCCGACTTGGCGCAGCTGTCTGCTACGGCGACGCCGATCCCACCGCCGAACCCAAGAACAGTGGTTTTCTTGCCCGGGGTTTTTTTAAGATGATGAAAGGCCAGTGTCACATCCGCCATCTCTTCCAGAGAATCCACTGGCACTGCACCGCTTTGACGGAAGAAAGCCTTCCAGATTTTCTCCCCGCCGGCCAGTGATCCTGTATGGGAGGATACGGCTCTTGCTCCCGATTCTGTCAGGCCGCCCTTATAAATAATCACGGGCTTGTGACGGTTTGTTTCGGTAACCAGGTCGAGCAGATGCCGTCCGTCCTTTACGCCCTCCAGATACATGTTGATGATGCGTGTTTCATCATCATGGGCCAAATAATCCAAGAAGTCCGTACTGTCCAGCGTCAGGGCATTTCCATAACTGATCGACTTGCTGAAGTAAATGCCGTAACGGTTTGATGTATAATTTGTAATTTCCTGGGCATTACCCCCGCTCTGACTGATAAGGGAAATGGGGCCGCTTTCCTTTGAGGCTGCCGTCCATGTCAGCATCCGCGATGCCGGGACATAAAACCCCATGCAATTGGGGCCAACGACTCGCAGGCCCCCTTCACGGGCGATTTTTTCTATCTCCTTCTGCAGCTGGATACCTTCCTCTTCCCCTGATTCCTTGAAACCGGAGCTGAAGATGTGAATATTTTTGTTGCCCGAGGCGACGCAATCCCTCAGGGCATCAGGTACAAACGGAGCCGGTACGGAAATGATGACCAGATCAACCCGTTCGGGCAAAGAAATGAGGCTGGGGTATGTCTTTATCCCACTAATTTCCTCAACTTTAGGATTAATCGGATATAATCTTCCCGGATAGCCAAAGTTCCGGAGACATCCGAACATGCCGGGAAAACCGCCACGGCGTGCACGGGCTGCACCAACAACGGCGATGGATTTGGCGTGCGTCATCACATCAAGCGCCGCACGGATTTCCATCGTTTTCGTCTTTATTTCATCGTCACTTGCATCATGATCAATACGCGCGGTGTATTGATCATCAAGAACAACAAGGGCATCGACGGCTTTCACCCGGCCGTCGGGTGTGACAATAAGAGGATTGATATCAACTTCCTTGATCGACCGATGTTCCATCCCCAACCGGGACAACCCCATCAGCACCCGAAGCAATTGATCCTTGTTTGCCGCCGTCTCGCCGCGGAAATCACCAAGCAGCTTACGGGCATTGATCTCATGCATCATTGCGTGTGCCTGAATCTCGCTCAACGGGGCAATGCGGAAGGTGATATCACCAATCGCTTCCGTAAAAATACCTCCCAGACCGAACATCACACAGGGACCAAACTGGGCGTCCCGGAATAAACCGGCAACAAACTCCCGTTTGCCTTCTATCAACGGTTGTATGAGGCATCCCTCCCAATCTTCTCCTGCCGATTCCTTGATCTCGCGATAGGCACGACGGACTTCCTCTGCCGATCGCAAGTTTATTTTGACCAGACCCCGCTCTGTCTTGTGTATGAGCTTCGCCCCCAGGCCTTTCAAGACCACGGGAAACCCCGTTGCGCCTGATTGTATAACGGCCTCTTCCTCTTCAGTGACAATCGTTTCCTCGACGACGGGAATGCCATAAAGGCTCAATAACCTCTTGGATTCAGCCTCTGTCAGGGATTGTCGTCCATCCTTTCGAGCTAGATTAATTAACTCAATCGCTTCCATCAGTTCCACCTTTCATCTCCCCATTTTTTTATCGTAAAGTATTTGACTTTTCTAATTGACTTGAAAATTAAAGAAAACATCGAGGCGATAGCGTGTCATGGCTTATACTTGACTTGACTGACACTGCCAAAACGGGCACTGTCTTGACTATTGATAAATCTTCTAAGTGTGAAGGGACGCCACTTGGCCGATTCCACACATCCTTCCGATTTCAGGGTCGCGATGCCTTATCAAATGCTTTTTCTCCTCTTGGATTTTCCATTATTAATAGTTAACGCTTCAGCGATCAATTGTTCCGCCAAGCGAAGAGTATTTTCTTTCAGTCGATGACCTTTCTGATCATCTGACTTGATATTCTCCAACTGGATTACGCCAACGATCAAAGCCCAAATCACGTCAGCTATTTCATAGACATTCACCTTCTTGATCAGCCCCAGCTCCATACCTCTGGTCAGCAGTCGGCGGCTTAAATCGAAATTGATGCGACCCTTGTCGTTTAAAGCGGCGCGAACGTCAGGCTTCAGTTCACTCATGAGTCTCTGTTGTTGGAATAATTGGATGATGCCGAAGGTTTCGGGCGACGTTTTATAGCCGTGATAAAAGGCCCTGAATAGCGCCTTAATCAAACTGCCGCTATCTTTGATCTTCCCTGTCGCAAGACTCTCTTCGGCTTTCTCCAGCTGTCTGTGGATATCATCCATCAAGGGCAGCATCAGTGTGAAGAAAAGGTCATCCTTGGCCTTGAAGTATAAATAGACAGTGGGTTTGGTTACCTCGGCCTCCATCGCAATTTCGTCCATAGTCGATTTCAGGTAGCCTTTCGAGAAGAAAACCCTCTGGGCCGCTTCCAGAATACTCTGAATTCTTTGATTCTTCTCGCGGGTTCTTCTCTGTTGGCATACTATCTTGTGTTTGTTCTTTGGAATCAATATCGGATATCCCCTTTTAATGCGACGCGTTCATCGTCTCTGTAATGAAATAATTTTACTATTGGTAAATATATTACCATAAGGAAAGAATCTTATCAAGTAGTATTTATGTGCCTGTGTTCATGTTGCTAACATCTCAAAAAAAGTAAGAAGCGGCCACTGATTATACGTATTACGCTTTTTCTGATAATAAACACTTGCTACTTATGATACCAATTAGCTTTCAAAGGATAACGCGGTGGCAAGGAGGAGGCGACGATGCGTATTGCACATACGTTGAGGAAGCCGACGACGCGACCAACAAAGTTAGCCAAAGAAAGCGAATTGGTATGAGTTCAATAATAATTGTTTGATTATTATAAAATATTGGCGTAAATAATTAAGCATTAAATCAATGGCACTGTTTGAAAAACAGCAGAATTATGTATTACTTATATTAATTGTTAGATGCAAAAAAGGAGATTGATACATGGCCGTTCCAGATTATCAGAGTGTGATGCTACCACTTCTCCGATTCGCTGGGGAGAAAGATGGCGAGACTTCCACGGGAGAGGCCATCGAAGTCCTCGCAAAGGAATTTGGACTGACAGATGAAGATTTAAAAGAGATGCTCCCTAGCGGCATTCAATCTACCTTTGTTAACAGAGTGGGTTGGGCGTCTACTTACATGAAGAAAGCCGGTCTACTGGAAGCTATACGAAGGGGTTACTATAGAATCACACCGCGCGGCCAAGAGCTTCTCAAGAAGCAACCAAAAGCCATCAATGTAAAACTTCTAAAGCAGTATCCTGAATTTCTTGAGTTCCAACAACTCAAAGGAACGAGAAGTGGCGATAGAGAAAGTTCCTCGCGCGCAACCTTTGACGTGACGACCGCCACTCCCTCCGAAGTATTGGAAACAGCCTACGAAAATCTTCGCGATGAGCTGGCTGATGAGCTACTCGCTAGGCTTAAAAAATCATCTCCATCCTTTTTTGAACGAGTCGTTGTAGAGCTTCTCGTGAATATGGGGTACGGGGGCTCACGCGCCGATGCCGGAAAAGCCATTGGAAAAACTGGGGACGGTGGCATCGATGGAATTATCAAGGAAGACAAGCTTGGGCTTGATGTCGTCTATATTCAAGCGAAGCGGTGGGAAAACAATCCCGTTGGAAGGCCAGACGTTATGCAGTTTGCCGGAGCGCTACAGGCGCAGAAAGCTAACAAGGACATATTCATTACGACTTCCAGATTTACCGACGATGCTCGAAGCTATGTTTCTCAAATTGGGAGCAAAATTGTCTTGATTGATGGGGAGCAACTCACCAGTTTGATGATTGAGCATGATGTTGGAGTATCGATTGTATCCATGTACCCTGTGAAGAAAATCGATACTGACTATTTTGATTGAAGTCTAACCACGGCATGCACCGGATCGGCCATAAAGCGGACATCCCGGTGATGCCGAATGCTAGGCGCACTCAATCGATATTTGCTGAAAATGATCAAGGGGGGAGCCTCTACGCGAGAGAGTATAAAATGTCTCAGTCTCCGACAGATCCCAAGAAAATTAAAGCGCTCATATCCGCTATGAGCGTGAATTGCGCAAAGAATTATGAGACGCATCGGTTTATTGACGATAGTTATGGCAAACGCTATCTCCTGAGGACGTAACCCAGACTTCTTCTAATGGTTATTGGTCAGGACTGTATTCGTAATATTCAATTGCTAATTCGAATTATTAAACATATGGTGCCAATGTGATGTTATTAAGTTTTTTAGGAGTGGAAATGATTCGATTTAGTAATCAAAAACGGAGGAGGGGTTTTATGAAATCATTTTATGAATACAAAAAGTTCTGTTTAGTCTTTTTAATGGGCTTGCTGATTTTCTCTTTATCGGGATGTGGAGGAAGCGGCAACAGTCAGGTCCAAGGATACCCGATTGATACCGATGTTCAAACGACGGTCAAGAGGACGGTCGCGCCTGGCCCAACACCAACACCTTCGGAGCCGCCGATTAATCTTTACGATCTTTCATTATACGAGGCAAAGGGCTATGGTACCTGGACGTTTGACACAACAGGTCTCCCTTCCGATCTGCGGGCCGATCCAGCGACGTTTGGTATCATGCAGGCTGGTTATGTCGTTCCGGCACTTCCTCCAAAAGCAAAACTTTTGAATTTTTTTACCATTTCCGACATCCATATCACCGACAAAGAATCTCCTAATCAGGCGATCTATCTTTCACGCGTGTACAAAACATTGTCAATCAGTCTTTCGCTATATTCAGGGGTTATGCTGTATTCAACGCATGTTCTTGACGCCGCCGTGCAGACGATAAATGCCCTGCACAAACAGCCGGGAAAAGCGTTTGATTTTGGGATCTCCCTGGGCGATGTTACTAACAGCACTCAGTATAATGAACTCAGGTGGTATATCGATGTCCTGGACGGCAAGGTCATCACGCCAAGCTCCGGTGCCCATCTCGGAGCCGGTACTATCGATTATCAGAAACCTTACCAGGCGGCAGGGCTTGATAATACGATCCCCTGGTATCAGACTCTCGGCAATCACGATCATTTCTGGATCGGTTCAATCCCGGTGGACTATAGTCTGCGAACGGATCTGCGGGAGTCCTTCATAACGGACAAAGTCTTCGCCACAGGATATATACTCTCAGACCATGCAAAAATAGTCGATCATACTTTCTATATGGGCGTACTTGATGGCTCGACGCCTTACGGTGACATTATAAAAGCAGGTCCGGTTGGAAATTTCCCTAGCCCTCCGACGGTTGTCGCCGATCCGGATCGCCGTTCACTTTTGAGAACGGAGTGGATGAACGAATTTTTTAATACGTCTTCAAGTCCGGTCGGTCACGGGTTCAACTTGACCGACGCCGAAACTGGCTTTGCCTGTTATAGCTTCGTGCCGAAGTCGAATATACCGATCAAGGTTATCGTGCTCGACGATACCCAAAAGGAAGACGATAACTCTACCGACATCCATGGTCATGGCTTTCTTAACTCGACACGTTGGGCCTGGCTTAAAAAAGAACTTGCCGCTGGTGATGCTGCCGGTCAGCTCATGATCATCGCCGCGCACGTACCGATAAACGTTGAAGTAACCGCGACTGATTCCGAGATGGGTTGGTGGGTCGATCCTCAAAATGCGGTATCCCTGCCGGATCTGATCGCTGAACTTCAAAGACATCCGAATCTTCTCATGTGGCTCTCGGGGCATCGTCATTTAAATACCGTTAAAGCATTTATATCGCCTGATCCAGTCAACCATCCTGAATACGGATTCTGGCAGGTTGAAACCCCATCGCTCCGGGATTTTCCTCAGCAGTTCCGCACTTTTGAGATCTACCTCAACAGCGACTACACGATTTCAATCGTTACGACTGACGTTGATCCGGCAGTCAAAGCAGGAACGCCTGCTGCGACATCGCGTAAATATGCGATCGCGGCAGAGCAGATAGTAGGGACTTGGGATCTTATTACTAATTCGAATCCAACTGGAGATATAACCATAAAGCCAATGCCTTCCGGTTCGTATAATGCAACACTTTACAAGCAGTTGAGCGCGGCAATGAAGGCGAAGATGCAAACACTGTATCCATGAGCACAGGCAGGTAAATGTTTTTTTATAAACGCTGGGTAAACTCCCGGCTTTGCCGGGAGACTTCCGGAGTTTGACAATTCCGGGAACAGGAAGTGAACAATCGAGTAACTTAGTAAAGGAGAATAGTAAATGATCGCAAAAAAAAATCTGTTATTGAGTATTGTACTTTTGATGATTTTTGTTATTGCAGCATGCGGGAAAGATAGTTCAAATTCTGCACCGCAAGCTACTGATTACTCACAGGCCGCGCATTGGTTGTCTATCCCCGTTGTGAACGAACCTGTAGATGTATTTTACTTTTATCCGACCGCCTGGACAAGTGCCGATCCTGCTAATCCACATATTTGTGCTATCGACGAACCTTCCATGTTAACGCAGGCACCTGAAGCATTTGCAAGACAAGCTACCGCTTTTGAAACCGTAGGTAATGTTTATGCACCATTCTACCGACAAGATAACAACTCGTCAATCGATCGATTAAACGTTATAGCAGGCATACCAACATTGGATGCGGTTGCAGCCTTCGACTATTATATCAAGCACTTTAACAACGGCAGGCCGTTTATTCTGGTCGGACATTCTCAGGGAGCTACTGTACTGAGTAACCTGTTGTCAGAATACATGAAAGACCATCCGGATGTATATAGCAGAATGGTTGCCGCGTACGTTATCGGCCATCCAATTACTGATGCGTACCTTACTGCAAATCCGCACTTAAAATTCGCTGAAGGTCCCGATGATACGGGAGTAATCATTTCATGGAACACTGAAGCTTCTGTGGTTTCGGTAACCAACCCGGTCTTATACGGCATGGTGGGGCGTGTCATAAACCCCCTTACGTGGACGACAGACGAGACAGTGGTAAGTAACACTAACAACTTGGGATCTATAAAATTGAATCCGGATGGATCTGTGGCAAAAGATGCAAGTGGAGCATTTGAGCTTATGGTGCCGCCTTGTGATGCTCAAATTGACAAAACAAAAGGTGTGCTGATCTGCAGTAATGATGACGCAAAAGCATTGTCTCCGATAGGTATTTATCATACCTATGATATTCCTTTTTATTACTACAATCTGCGCGCAAATGCTCAAAACAGAGTTAATAAATACCCAGGCATATAAAGGACGCGTTTTGTGAAGAAATCTTTTGAATACAAAAAGTTCTGTTTAGTCTTTTTATTGGGAATGCTGATTTTCTCTTTATCAGGATGTTCAAGCAGCGACAACAATAATCAGGTTCAAAGATTTCCCGTGGTTGTTTTTTCGGATGTTCATTTCGATCCTTTTTATGATCCATCTCTTTTTCCGGCGCTGGTCGCGGCGGATGCCGACCAGTGGGCAACTGTTTTTCAGTCATCGCTCATAACAGCCCCTTCGGCATGGGGTGCCGACACCAACTACCCCTTGCTTGCGCTTGCGCTCTCCAGCATAAAACAGAACCTGGGAGCGAGTCCGCTCATTATTTATACCGGCGATATTCTCGGGCATAACTTTACGAAAACGTTTTACGAACTTTATGAGGTCGAGGGCATTCCAAGCGCTGAAGACATTGCAGCCATGAAGGCTTTTACCGACAAGACGGTTGCCTTTTTTATGGAGCAGGTAAGGTCGTCTGTCGGAAACATTCCCGTCATGTTTGCTGTTGGAAATAGCGATTCATATTCATTCATAGACGATGGACCGGATAGCAGTTTTCTTTCCAATACGGCGGAACTTTTTTACACAAAATTTTTGAATAGCACTGTAGATCATCAGGCCTTTCTGGATACCTTCCAGAAAGGAGGATATTATTCCGCGGAGCCGCCGGGCACAAATTTGATGGTGATAGGACTCAATACAATTACATTTTCCCCTGATTTTCCCGATACCGGGAGTGCCGTAGCCGCTGAAATTGCCTGGCTTGATTCAAGACTCTCTTCAGCCAAAGATGCAGGCAAAAAAGTGTGGCTCTTAATGCATATACCACCGGGCGCGGACATAGCTACGACTGCAAAATCTGCTGATGACAACGGTCACATTACAAGTGCCACGATGATGTGGAATCAGGATTATCAGGCGCTTTTTATGCAAATACTTTCGCACTATCCCGACATTGTGACTCTGACGCTTGCCGCGCATACTCATATGGACGAATACCGTATTTTGTCAACTTCTGATGTTCTTGAAATAACGCCGGGCATAAGTCCGTACTTTGGCAATAACCCCGCTTTTAAGGTCTTTTCATTTTCCGGCGATACATTGAAACCCACCGATTATAGTTCCCTGAACTATGATCTCACGGCAATGCCGGGACAGTTCAATAGTTATTATACATTTTCGACGGCGTATGCAATGCAAGGCTTTTTGGGCGATTCTTTGGCGCAACTTTTTCCGGCACTAGTCACGGATAATGCAAAACAGGCGCTTTACAGAGGGGACTACTTTTCCGGACACAATTCACCGACTTATATTACCAATACGAACTGGCCGGTTTACTGGTGCGGTATCGCAACAATGGAGCAACAAGAGCTTATCGCTTGTGTGAACGCATATTGATCGGCATAGGCACTTTAAAGGGGGGTGAATTGTGAGCCCACTGGCAAATTCTTTG